>Ga0066376_10001189_pt1 | contig 25278 bp, 25 predicted proteins | sample Knorr_S15_td_Bot_FD_77009 | JGI IMG/M metagenome (GOLD analysis project Ga0066376, IMG submission 77009) | Marine microbial communities from Southern Atlantic Ocean transect - Knorr_S15_td_Bottom_ad_5009_LV_A | ecosystem: Environmental > Aquatic > Marine > Oceanic | place: Southern Atlantic...
ATGTTTGTAGCAGCCGGCCTCGGTCAGCTGGGAGCTTGCGGATACCTGTTGACCCCCCACGTGGGTTCAAGGTGCCGAATCATGATTATCACCACCGATGCCAACGTCAGCTATGACGGCCCGGTGGACTATGGAATCCACGCTTTCTGTCAGGTCTGCCAGGTCTGCGTAAACCGCTGCCCCGGCCGCGCCCTCATGCGCGATAAGATTTGGTGGAGGGGCATGGAGAAGAACAAGCTCTACTTCAAGCGCTGCCGCCCGGTCATGGCCCGTTACTTGGGCTGTGGTATCTGCATGAAAGTCTGCCCCGTCCAGAAGTACGGTATGCAGGAAGTAATGCAGCACTACGCTGAGACCGGTCAGGTTCTGGGTAAGGGTACCCACGACCTAGAAGGCTATGAGATTGAAGGCAAGGGCTACTTCGGCCCTGGCGATCTCCCCGTTTTCGAACGGGATTTCTTCAGTGCTATGCCTCACGGCGACACCGAGCAGTGGGCCTTTGAGAGCTTCAAAGATAAGGCCGTTGCAGCCGGTGGCGTTATCAGCGACGAACTGATGGAAGAATTCCGACAGGAAGTTGCTCGTGGCTTGTCTCAGAATAAGGACAACATCGGCATGATGGAGGAAGAAGACTACATCTAGAGTAGCTTCGACCACCTAGCTGTGAATCCTAAAAGACCCCGTCCCGATAATATCGGGACGGGGTCTTTGTTATTAGACTCGCACGCCAGACTTAATCCCTCGCCAGGCCTAAACCTAGACGTTCTGGATAAACCTATAGCTGGTTGGGATTCATTTCGCTGAGCTCTGAGACCGGCATCCCGGCAGATGCCGGTTGGCTTTGATTTAACGCCTTGGCCAAGCGGTTCATTTCCTCCGAGTAGGTAGAAACGCTCTTGTCCCTCAAGTCGAACACCGTATGGTCGTCAGCCAGGCTCCGTCCCAATCCCCGCCCCCTGGGCTCCACCACCGCACCGTCTGGCCCGACCAAGAACAAGACCCATCTGTCTCTGGTGAACTGGGCGTCTTTGGCGCTGGTGATGTCGTTTCGAATTGTTTCACTATCCAATGCTGCTTGACTGGAAACCACCACAAGTTTGTCGTAGTCCCGGACCCAGCGCTCCACTTCCTCTTGGTCCGAGGTGCTCTTGCGGTCCACCAAAGCATGACCTCGCGCGTCTTCAGGGAACAGCCAGCAACGTATCCCTCGGCTTCGCAACTCGATTAACAGCTCCTGAGCGAATTGACGGTCCTGAGCCGCACAGGAGATAAAACAGTCTTCCTTGGACACCGGCACACCCAAAAGGGACCGCTGGAATTCAATCAATGACTCAGGGTTGCCAACCCCCAGAAGAAATTCCTCCGGGATTTTGCCGCCGGACCGGTAGAATGTATCGATGCCCACGGTGCTTGGAGCGTCGTGGCGAATCTTGTCCAGACCTTCCGCGACACTAAGGTCGCACTTTTGAAACACAGTGTAGCCCATGATGCTGCCGCCCATCTTGGCGCCGGTCAGGTCGGCGTTGTGGAAAACCGCCTCGTAGAAATCAGCGTCTTGAAAATTTGCGTTGGCCAAGATTGTCCGGGTCAAAGTAGCACGGTTCAAGACTGCGCCGGTCAGGTTTGCGTCGGTCAAGTTGGCGCCCACGAGGTTTGCCCTAGACAGATTGACTCCGGTGAGGTTGGCCCCCGTTAGATTTGCGCCGGAAAGGACGACCCGGTCCAAGTCGGCGTCGGTCAAATTCGCACCACTAAGATCCGCTCCTCGCAGATTGGCGCCGTTCATCAACGCTTTGCTCAAGTTCGCCTGTTTCAGGTTAGCGTGGTACATGTGGCAGGGGTTTAGGTAACAGCCAGACAGGTCGGCGCGTTGCAACATGGCCCCCATCAGGTCTGAGTTTCGTATATCAGCTCCGCTCAGGTTGACCTGAGGCATGCGCACATAGCTCATGTAAGCGGCGTTCAGGTCCAACACATCGTTGGGATGCTCTTCTCGCCACTTGGCAACGGTGTCTCGACCTTTCTTGGCCAGTTGGACGTGCTCCATGTTCGCCATTCTAGTTACTCCAAATGATTGATTGTCCCCGGTATCATCACCGGAAATATTTCCGGGCCGTATGCGGCACCCAAACTATCCGGATGCCCGCAATGGGTGCCCGATATCGTCCAATTTTGGGTAATTGCTCCACTAGGGGGTGGTGCGACTGGAGCACCTGCTGAGGCGTTAGGGCCTCAAATCAATGTCGCGCACGATGGCTTGGGATAGCGGCTAATCTAGGCTCATAACCGCTTGCTCTATAGCAGGGTGATTTTAGCATAGGCCACTTCAGGCGGGTAGCCAATCTTGAAGGTCAGGTTGGATCAGGGAAGGTCGATTACCGCCCGCCGGTGGGTGCCTTCTCCCAGCTTCCGGTCGCCGTCAAAAGCTTCAACGCGAAAGGTAAGCCGCTTCCGATCCACTTCCAGAAGCTCGGCGTGGGCAATGATTGTTGCCCCGATATCGGCTGGCGCCAGGTGACGGATGTTGACCTCGATACCCACGGAGGTCTGGCCTTTTTCCAAGTATTCGTCCACCGCTGCCTGAGACGCTTGCTCCATAAGTTGAATCATTGATGGTGTGCTAAATTTGTGCACATGGGGCGCCACATTGTGCTCACACACAAATGTTTGCTTTTGACCGCGCAGTCCTGGGCTAATCTTTGGGCCCACCATGAACTTTCGCCTCCTGCTGGTATTTAGTCCGGGAGATTAGTCCGGGAGATTTAGTCTCGATTGTGTGAACAGGTCGAGTCTCTCGACTCTCAAACTTATGATTCAACCTGGTCACCCTAGCTTGTAACGCCAGAAAACGTCATCATACCAGATGCCAAGCTGATGACTACGAGGTCCAAAACCTACGAGGCGAGAAATGCTGCCAGGCGCAGCTTTAATTGGGGATTTGGTATGATATACTCTGCAACCTCAAAGGGCTGCCAAGAAGCTACCGATATGTCAACAAAAAGGGACATTTTGTCCATTACCGGCTTGACGCCGGATGAGACGATGAAAATCGTCCACCGGGCCAAGCTAATCAAGTCTGAAGAACCTTCCACCCCCCTCGCTAACAAAAACGTCGCCCTGATTTTTGATAAGCCCTCCCTACGCACTCGCACCAGCTTTCAGGTCGGCATTAGCCGCCTGGGTGGATACTCCGTATACCTGGGAGAGGATGAAGTTAGGCTGGGCACCCGGGAGCCGGTTTCCGACATCGCCAGGGTGCTCTCGGGCTATGTGGACTGCATCATCGCCCGGGTATCCTCCCATAATGTGATGGAGGAATTGGCCAGCTATGCTAGCGTGCCGGTGGTGAATGCTCTTTCCGATTGGGAGCATCCCTGCCAGACTTTGGCCGACCTACTCACTATGGAAGAACATTTAGGGGGCATAAAAGGCAAAAAGTTGGCATTCATCGGCGACGGGAACAACGTTTCCCGGAGTCTGTGCCTGGCTTTGCCCGCCTTGGGAGCTACCTTCGCCATTGCCACTCCCGACGGTTATAATTTAGACAGTGAGTCGGTGGCCTTGGCCCGGCAGAGGTCGCGTTCGGGCCATGTCTTGGAATTCACACACCCTGCGGAAGCTGTCGCTGACGCTGACACTGTTTACACCGACGTATGGGCCAGCATGGGACAGGAGCAGGAGGCGGCCAAACGCCGGGAGGCTTTCAAGGGTTACATGGTGGACCCGGAGTTGCTCTCTCAGGCCAAGAAGGGCGCCATTTTCATGCACGATATGCCAGCTCATTACGGAGAGGAGGTGCCTGAAGGAATGCTGGAACACCCCCAATCCGTAGCTTACCAACAGGCACACAATCGGCTGTACGCACAGATGGCACTGTTGGAATTAATACTTTGCTAGCCGGGAGCGCTGCTTTGCCCCAACCCATAGTCGCAGTTATAGGAAGACCCAACGTTGGCAAGTCCTCGTTCTTTAACCGGATTGTGGGACGCCGCCAAGCCATTGTGTCCGAAGTTGCTGGCACTACCCGTGACCGGCTGATTTCCCAAGTCAAGTGGGATGACTACGAATTCATCTTGATTGACACGGGTGGCTTGGAGCAGAACCCGGAAGGAAGCATCCGGGAGAAGGTTCAGGAACAAGCGGAAATGGCCATGACTTCCGCCGACATAATCATATTCATGACCGATGTCACCGAGGGCCTAACCAGTGCCGACCATGTGGTGGCGGAACGACTTAGGCGCACAGAAAAACCCATCCTCTTGGCCGTTAACAAGGTGGACAACGAAACCCGGGAATTCGACGCCTCCGAGTTTTACCAACTGGGGTTGGGCGATCCGGTGCCCATAAGCGCCTACCACAACTACGGTATCTACTCCCTCATGGACAAGGTTCTTGCCCACTTCCCGCCGTTGGACTCATATCCGGAAACTTCCGACGAAGAGATGGAAGCGCCTGTGCCCAACGATCCAACCCAGCTAAAACTTTCTATCGTGGGCCGTACCAACGTGGGCAAGTCCATGTTGCTGAACGCAATATTGGGAGAGGAACGCTCCATCGTCAGCCAGGTTGCAGGAACAACCAGAGACGCTCTGGATACCAGCATGACCTACATGGGGCACGACATTACCCTCATAGACACGGCCGGAATCCGGCGTCCCGGATCCGTTCAGCCTGGAATAGAGAAATACAGCGTTATCCGTGCAGTTAGCGCAGTGAACCGCAGCGATATCGCTCTGCTGGTCGTCGATGCTTCGGAACTGGCCGCAGCACAAGACGCTCACATAGCCGGACTCGCTTGGGACGTCTGCCGGGGTCTGATTGTGGTGATAAACAAGTGGGACTTGATGGACCGGGACGCTTGGTGGTCCAGAGAGCGGGCGGTGGCCAAGGTAAGAGAAAAGCTGCATTTCATGCCCTACGTCCCCGTTGTTTTTACCTCAGCGTTGAACCGCCGAGGGATTACCGGACTGATGCAGACTGCCTTGGAGGTGTGGCGGGAGCGATTGCGCTTTGTGCCAGCGCGGGAATTGCAATACGTTCTGGCAGACGCAATGGCTGCTCATGCTCCGCCGGTGGGCAAAGGCAAGCGTCGGCACAACCGGCTTCACATCAGCCGGTTGCGGCAAGTTGACGTAAATCCGCCCACCTTTTTATTCACAGTTGATAATCCGTCGTTGGTACACTTCTCCTATCAACGCTACTTGGAGAACAAGTTGCGCGCCAGTTTCGGCTTTGACCAGACACATCTGAGGTTGCTCTTCAGAACGTAATCGCTTACACCGGATAATTGCCGCTCTAACATCGGCAGAACCGGGACCAGCCTCTCAAAAGTAATGAATAAACCCCTGCATCCCGCACTGTTCACTTTTACTGTGTTGCCAGCCATCACCGCCGCCGTTGTGGCGGTGTTCTTGACCATGGAGGACGAATCGGACTTGGCTCGGTACGCTGCCGTCCTCTCTCTTTCCTACATCGTAGGCTCAGTACCTTGGGGCTACATGCTGTTGCAGTGGCGCCGGGGTGTGGACATACGGGACTACGGTAGCGGTAGCATCGGTATGACCAATGTGCTCCGCACCGGTGGCGGCAAATTTGCTGCGGCGGTCTTGCTGCTAGATTTCGGCAAAGGAGTCTTGGCGGTGCTACTGGCAAGGCAGATTATCGACTCCACTGCCGGAGAAGTAACTGCGGGATTAGCTGTATTGGTGGGTCACAACTGGCCGGTGTTCCTGGGATTTCGGGGTGGGCGGGGCATTGCCACCGGCTTGGGCAGCCTGGTTATGATGGCTCCCATAGCTGCAGCCATAGGTCTCTCGGCCTTCATTCCAATCACAATTGTGAGCCGTTACCTGTCACTGGGCTCGGTGTTGGGAGTGGTCATTACTTGTATCGCAATCATCGGCTTGGGCCTTGCAGGCATATATTCCTCCGGCTACTCCGTGTATGCGGTTTTCACTATGTCTATAATCATCTGGCAGCACCGCGCCAACATTCGCCGGATTCGGAATGGGACTGAGAGGCGCTTGGGCCAATCCGCCACTCAAGCCAACTAGACGCAGGTCAATCCCAAACCTCAGCCTTAGCAAGCTCAGCCTTAGAAAAACGTTAAGATTACAAGATAATCACAAGCGATTGGCATTGACGAAATCAGTTGCAGTAATCGGCACCACCACTTGGGGAACCACCCTGGGCATCATCTTGGCGCGTAATGCCGTTTCGGTCTGCTTGGTAGCGCGAACGGATTCCGAGGCCGAAGAACTGGACTCCAAGCGCCGCAACATGCGCTTCCTACCCGATGTACCGTTCCCATCGGGCCTCAGGATTTCTAGCGACCTTAAAGGATCGATTTCCTCCGCCGCACTGGTGATTCTGGCTGTTCCCTCTCACCAACTTCGGCAAAACATCCGGTGGATAAGCAGCAGCCTGACTTCCGGCACGATAGTTGTTAGCGCCGCCAAAGGCTTGGAGCTTCCCGGCGGTGAACGGATGAGCCAGGTTTTGGAGCAGGAACTTGACTCTGAGTTTCACTCGGGCATCTGCGCTCTATCCGGACCCAACCTGGCCCACGAAATCATCCAGGGCAAGATTTCATCCACCGTGATTGCCGGGCGTGACCCGGAGAAAACAGCCGAAGCCCAGTCGATATTGATGACCAGTTCCTTCCGTGTGTACACCAGCGACGATATCGTGGGCGTTGAGCTGGCAGGCACCCTAAAGAACATTATCGCTCTGGGAGCGGGCATCGGCGACGGTATGGACGCCGGAGACAATGCCAAATCGTCCTTCATAACCCGCGGCTTGGCGGAGATTACCCGCCTGGGAGTTGCGGCGGGCGCCAACCCTATGACCTTCGCCGGACTGGCGGGACTTGGCGACGTAATCGCTACCTGTAGCAGCAAACTGAGCCGCAACCGCTACGTGGGAGAGCAATTGGCCTTGGGCCGGACTTGGCCCGATATTGAGAAGTCCATGGACAACGTGGCCGAGGGTGTGAACGCCACCAAAGCAGCCGTGGGCTTGGCGGCCAAGTTGAATGTGGAAATGCCCATAGCCCAGACCACCCACCGCGTGCTTTTTGAAGGGCTGTCCATCCAAGAAGCCGTCGCCGAGTTGATGGGCCGCCCGCCCAGATCAGAACGTTAGGCGATCTAACCAGGCAGCAACCGTCTGCCCCCGCCAAATTGTTGAGAGCATGACGGCTCCTTGCGCCGGTGGCGCACCTGAGCCCTGCCGCAGGTAGTCACCTCAGGTGGCCGGATTCGAGGCCCGGCGCACGCTCCAAGAGCCACTGAGCCGCCACTCTCCGGTGGCACAGCTTCTCACCACGCTCGAAACAGAGCAAAGTGAAGTCCTCAGCTTCAGCCAACCCGTCAACCCAGTCCCGAAATTCCCCGTATTTCTTATAGCTCAAATCCAAAGCCAACCGGTACTCTATGGACATGATGTTGAAGTCCACCGACCCTTCCCGGTATGCGTCGAGCAGCAACCTATCTGGGTACAGACTGGGTGCCAACTCCCAGTCGGTCTGCTTGCCACGAGGATGAGCCCGGGACACCCTGTAGCGTCGACCGACCCAATCTTCGGGGTCATAGAAGCTTGCGGTGTACAACATATGGTTAGTTGTCACCCTTCTCTTCGCCGGATGACGTGCTTGGTAAGCCTCCCGAGGCCGCAACCGTAGAAGGTCGCACCAACTCCCCGGCATCCAGGCTGGCATCCGGGACGGACACCAAACGGCGGTGGAACGCTTGTCGGCCGATGCACAGAGCAGCCCCCACAACTATGATGCTCAGGTAGGTTATAGTGCGGTCCACCAATACCAATGCGGCGGCGACGCTTCCCGTCAAAGTGGAGAAACGCACCACCAGCCCGGCGACTCCCGACTCAACAGCGCCGAATCCTCCCGGCGTGGGCACCAGGGTAAGCAGGGAGTTGGCCAGGGTCAAGAAAATCACCAAGGGAAAGCTGATGTCCAAGTCCAGCGCCTGCACCACCAGATATAGCCGCCCCACCTCCGCCATCCAACCCAACAGCCCCAAGATGCTTACCGGTACCATCCGGCGAAAGCTGCCCAGGGTTCCTTGATGGAAGCGAGTGTATCTTTGACCCAGCCATGAGGGCAGCTTCTTCAAGACCAACTCACGGCCCCCAGTCATGGCTGCTAATAGGATACCAAGGCCAGCCAGCATGGTGAGAGACACCGCCAGCACGGTCCATGCTGCGCCACCGTCCCGGTCTACCAAGAATGGGACTGCGATGATTAGCAAACCGGCCACCAAGAAGGCGTCCGTTACTCTTTCAGCCAGGATGGTGCCGATGGTGCGGGAGAACGAGGCACCCTGCTCCTCCCGGTAGAGGTAGGCCCGGTAGGCGTCGCCCAAGCGTAGCCAACCGATGGCGTTGGCAAACCAGCCCAGCAGAACCAGTTGGCTGCAATAAAGGACCCCGGGCACATCTCTGGCGGTTGCTAACTCGTTGTCGCAATCTTTGGCGTTCTGCTGAGCATTTTGGAGAAAGACGCGCCACCTTGCGCCGCGGAAAATGAAGGTAGTGTAGTGAACTAGGACCGCCGCCGCTAAAAGCCAGGGGTTGCTTCCCTTTAGTTGCTTCCAGGTTACGCCGAAATCAACATCGAAACGGGTTATCAGAAATACCAGAAAAGCGGCGGCCAAGGCCAAGGAGACCAAGGCGGGGAGAGTAAATGCTCGGCTTTTTAAATCAACCGAGCCGCTGATTTGACGGCTAAACCGGCGCATCAGAACACGAGGCCAAGTCCATCGCTATCGCAATTCCTTGGGCAAGGTGAACTCCACGTCCTCTTCCACCCCTTCCAACATGGTCACTTTTTCCGGTGCCAGTGCGTGAATCACGCTCTCTACCAGTACCTCTGGAGTGGAGGCGCCGGAAGTGATGCCAACCTTATCTATGCCTTTTATCCAACTGGGATTAATCTCATCAGGGCCGTTAATCAGATAAGACGTGACGCCTTGGGCCTCGGCGACTTCCCTGAGCCGGTTGCAATTCGAGCTATTCGGCGCACCGATGACCAGCACCAATTCCACCATCCCAGCGATATGGATTATCGCTTGTTGCCGGTTGGTGGTGGCGTAGCAAACGTCGTTGCGCACCACTGCGTTGTAGAATCGGCCCTTGATCGCATCGATGGCCCTGGCGGTATCGGTGATGGACAAAGTGGTCTGGGTGAGCACCGCCACGTTCTCATCCTCGTCCCAATCGGGTAACTGGGCATCCGAGTCGTCGGGTATCAATGTCATTTCCACCTGCCCCATTGTGCCTCGAACTTCTTGATGACCCACGTGCCCCACCAATAGGACCTTCTTGCCCTCACGGTGGTATTTCTTGGCTTCGTTGTGCACCCGGGTAACTAGAGGGCAAACTGCGTCGATTACCTTCAAGCCCCTCTCTTTGGCCTTTTCAAAGTCCTCCGGGGGTGAACCGTGGGCCGAGAACACCACCACCGAGCCTTCAGGTATTTCATCAACGGTCTCTACGGTGATTGCGCCCTTGCGCTCCAAGTCGGCAACCACGTGGGGATTATGGACAATCTGATGTTTCACGTACACAGGGTGGCCATATTTACGAAGGCAGATATCCACGATATCGATAGACCGCACCACTCCAGCGCAAAAACCACGAGGCGAACTAAGAATCACTTCCAAGTCGCTACCTCCATATAGTTGCCTAGCCGCTGGCTCTCGCCTTCAGCCAGGTGAAGATTTTTAACCCTTAATCAGATGGAGATACTTGTATCCGGAACCCGTATTCAACAGGATAACAGACATTCCAGGTTCGATTTGGCCTTCTTTGATTAGGCGCTTTAAGCCAACCAAGGTAGCCGCCCCTTCGGGGCATGCGATAACTCCCTCTTTAGAAGCCAACTCATGCATACCATCCACCATCTCATCGTCTTCCACCGCCAATGCCGTGCCTCCGGTCTCCCGCAACGATTGCAAGATGAGGTAATCGGCAAATGGGTGGGGCACTCGCAGTCCGTCGGCCAGAGTGGTCGCGTTCTCCCAAAGCTCCGACGATTCTTTCCCTTCATCGAAGGCCTTGACGACCGGTTGGCACCCCGAAGCCTGCACGGCAAAGAATTTTGGCGGTTTCCCTTCTACCCACCCTAATTCCAGGAGTTCCTTGAACCCCTTGTGCATGCCGATTATGCCCGTGCCGCCGCCGGTGGGATATATGATGGCGTCGGGCATCTTCCAGCCCAACTGCTGAGCGATTTCCAACCCCATGGTCTTCTTGCCTTCCGCCCGGTATGGCTCCTTCAGGGTTGACAGGTCGAACAGGTCTTGCTCTTCAGCCACCGCAACGGCCTGTCGCCCGGCATCGTTTATAAGTCCATCAACCAGGTTCAGTTCCGAGCCGGAAAGGATGCACTCTTTTTTATTGGCATCCGGTGCGTCCTTGGGCATGAACACTTTTAGCTCGGTGCCTGCTCGAGCGCAATAGGTGGCCGCTGCGCCAGCGGCATTGCCAGCAGAGGGCATGGTGAACCCCTTGGCGCCCAATTCAACGGCCTTGGATACAGCGGCCGCTATGCCCCGGGCCTTGAAGGTGCCGGTGGGATTCAAGCCTTCTTCCTTTATAAAAAGATGCCCCATTCCCAAACTCTCACCAAGCCTCTTTGCTACTAGCAGGGGAGTGCCACCCTCTCCCAAGGTAATAACATTGGCGGGATCGTTGACCGGCAGCAGTTCGGAATAGCGCCACATATTGGGAGGCCGACTGGCTAAAGCGTCCCGGTCTACCTCTTTGCGCATCTTGGCTAGGTCGTAACGAGCGAACAGCACTTTGCCGCAGCATGGACTAACCTTAATCAGCCGGTCGCATGGGCAAGTCTTGCCGCACTGAGTGCACTCCAAGTGGCTGAGGTAGCTAAACATGGATTATTTCCTCAGGTTTCCGAATGGTTTTTAACATCCGATTCGCCGGTGAAATTCCGTTTATCTGGTATCAGATAAACAGCCGGTAAGCGCCCCCGACTATTTGGGAGAATACCATACTATGGAGCGGAGATATATGCGGGAAAAAGAGGCTCGGTTTAGGTCATGAGTGGCCAGCATCCTTCCGTGCCTGTGACCCCTATGCTATAATCCCATTGCTCCAGACCGGTCCACCAGCTCGTTCCAGAGGAAGTCATGCCCAATTTCAGCCACGTATCGCTGGAAAAAGACGCCTCCGAGCACATCCTATGGCTGACGATTAACCGACCCCAACGCCGGAACGCAATAAACGATTTGACCATCCGCGAGCTGAGAGAAGCCATTGTAGAAGTTGCGGCGGACGATGAGGTACGGGTGGTAATCTTAACCGGCGCCGACCACCGAGAGGGAACCTCAGCGATCCGAGAGTCCAGAAAACCTTTGTACGAGGGTAGATAATGAAACCAGTGCTGGACGAGCTCAAGATTTTCACCGGAAACAGCCACCCGGCCTTGGCTAATTCCGTCTGCGAGTATCTGGATATCCCCCTAGGCCAAGCGGAAGTGTTTAAGTTCGCCAACGACAACACTTTCGTGCGCATTCAAGAAAACGTCCGCCAGAGGGACGTTTTTATCATTCAGCCCACCTCTTTCCCGGTGAACGACAACTTGATGGAACTGCTCATCATGATTGACGCCTGTAAGCGGGCGTCGGCAGGTCGCATCACCGCCGTCATCCCCTATTACGGTTACGGCAGGACCGACAAAAAAGACCAGCCTCGAGTCCCCATCACCGCCCGTTTGGTGGCCGACCTGCTCACCGCCGCCGGGGCCGACCGCGTTCTCACCGTGGATCTCCACGCTGGACAGATTCAAGGGTTTTTCAACATACCCGTGGATGAGTTGACCGCACTACCCATACTGGCCGACTACTTCGAGAAGAAAGAGATTCGCGATTTGGTGGTGGTGGCTGTGGACATCGGCATCAGCAAAAAAGCCCGTGACGTTGCCGACCGGCTCCACGCTCCCTTGGCAATCATCGAAAAACGCCGCGTTGGCAACAATGAGATTACCGAGACCATGAACGTTATCGGCGACGTTGAGGGCAAAGTTGCTCTCACATTCGACGATGAGATTGCCACCGGGGGGACCATCGTAAACGCCGCCACTGCATTGGCGGAACACGGGGTCACAGAGGTCTTCTGCTGTGTAACTCACCCGGTCTTATCGGGCATGGCTCCCCAATTGATGGCGGAAAGCAATTTTTCCGAGATCGTAGTATCTGACACCATCCCAGTGCCCCCGGAAAAGCGGAACGGCAAGATTAAGGTGCTCTCAGTTGCCCCATTGTTGGGAGAGGCTATTTTCCGGATACATAAGGGTTTGTCCGTCGGGGAGATGTTCAACTAGCCTAGGCTATTGGTCTCAGTTCCCACTGTTCAAATTCTGGATAGGCGTATTCGGCGACGATAAATCCCCCCGGTCCCCCTTTACAAAGGGGGAGGCAGGGGGATTTTTACCACCACCAAAACCTCTGATAACCTTCGGATTCCTATACTAGGACCAGTTTAGCAACCGAAAAAAACATCCACTTAACCAATTCTAGGAGGTCCACCCGATATGTACGATTTGATTATCAAGGGCGGCACTGTGGTCGACCCATCCCAGAACATCCATGGTCTAAATGATGTTGCTGTCGAAGACGGCAAGATTGCCCGGATTGCACCGGATATCCCGTCTGCAGAGGCCAAGCGGACGGTGGAGGTTAAGGGCAAGGTAGTTATTCCAGGGTTGATTGACCTGCACACCCATGTTTATGCCGGGGTCAATGCCACGGGAGTTGATCCGGACATCGGGGGCGTGCGCTCCGGTGTAACAACTATGGTGGATGCGGGCAGCGCCGGCTGCGACACTTTCGGCGGCTTCCCAAAACACATCATCCCTAATACCGCTACTGAGATAATCTGCTTCCTGCACATCTGCCGAACCGGCCTGGCCACCACACCGGATATCTTTAGCCCGGACAGCATCGACATGGACGGGACAGCCAAGGTGATTGCCGAGAACCGGAACATTATCTCTGGAGTCAAGGCCAGAATGGTCACTCCAGCGCTGGATATCATGGGGATAGAAATGCCCCGTATGGCCAAAAAGGCAGCCAAAGAGGCTGGCGTAAGACTGATGGTCCACATAGGGGACACACAAAAGAAATACGACCCCAACGTAATCCGCGAACTCCTACCCATATTGGAAGAAGGAGACATCGTCACCCACTACTTCACCGCCAATCCCGGAGGCGTGTTGGACAGCGACGGGAAGTTGGTTCCGGAAGCCAAAGAGGCCCACGACCGCGGGGTATGGCTGGACACCGCCCATGGCCGTATGAATTTCAGCTTCGATGTGGGACAGAAGGTGCTGGACCAAGGGGTGCTTCCCCACTGCATCAGCACCGACTTGACACTACCGGGCCGCGAACTCACGGTCCACAGTATGACCGAAATGATGACCCGATTCCTGGCCATGGACTTCACCTTCGACCAAGTGGTGACTATGTCGACGGAGAACCCGGCAAAGGCGGCTGGGGTTGCAGACCGCTTGGGCACGCTCCATCCGGGCAAGCAGGCCGACATCACGGTTCTGGACATCCAGGAAGGTAGTTGGGTGCTCTACGACGTGGTAGGCGGCTCCAGAAAGAGCGACAAAGCGGTTATCCCGGTAATGGCCGTGAAAAAAGGTGAGGTATTCGAGGCGGGCTGGGGACCGCGTCCCTGGGGTTGGGCACCTGACCAAGCCTAGAGCGTTCCGTTCACAGCAGAAGCAGAGACTAGAATCGCCGCCAACCGGAATCTCGGCTCCCGTTCGTCCTGAGCTTGTCGAGCGGTGCTTCAATCAGAATGCTGGTTCCGCCAGAAGGCTGGCTGCGCAAGCTCACCACTTTTGGTCTAGTTAGAGGCATTTTCCCGTCTAGGAATCAATGCCCGTGCTGAGATCGGCTTTTTTTCGGTAGTAGTTTTTTGGAGAAACTGCGTACCTTGGCCATGGGGCGGAACCTGGGCTTTATATTTTCTGCGATCAGCGGAGCAAGCTGTTGGTTGCCCGCAACCAAGGGCGCCATCCAGCCTCTGAGTTCCTTCATTGTGGGGGTTTTTGAGTCCCAGCTTGGCACCACGGAGCCCAGGGAATGCCACTGTTTCTCGCCCTTGAACTTGGTCATTACCGTGCCGTTGGCTTCCATAACGGCCAGTGCCCCGCCAGCCATGTCCCACATCCTAGGGGCGCCGAAGATGGAGTACTGCATAACCCCAATGGCCGTCATCGCCAATTCATAAGCGATACTGCCCGTGGTGCGCATCTCCCCCGCTTTGGAGCGCACTTTGGGGCCAAACTGGGCAGCAACAGAAAAGGAACCGGGCAATCCCACCAGCTTGTTGGCGATCAATTCTTCCGACTGATACACGGAAACCGGTTCATCGTCGGCGAAACAGCCCCCGCCTTTGCGGCAGTGCAGCACGAACCCGCCTTTGGGATTGGGCCACGGAATAAACAACGCAGCAGCCACGGGCCAGCCTTTGTGCAACACGCCGATGGAACTGGCATATACCGGAAGACCATTTAAGAAATTGGTGGTACCGTCCAGAGGGTCCAGCACCCACAGAAAGTCCGGGGAAGGCTCATTATCCTGCCCATCAGCTTCTTTGTCACCCTGGCTGTTGTCGGCCTGGCTCTTGTCGGTGTTTTTATCGACACTCTGCTGACCGGAATTCCGCTTGGAACCGTGGCCGTTTTCTCCGCCAGCTTTGTCTTTCTCGTCTGGAGTCTCCTCCCCCAAAATACCGTGATCCGGGAACTTGCGGTTAATCTCTTTGGACAGGAAGTCCTGGCAAGATTTGTCCACCTCGGTCACCGGGTCTCGCTTGTCTTTGTCCTTGTACTCGACGGAGATTTGCTTGCCAAAATGCCCGGCCAATATATCACCGGCGCTGCGGGCCATCTCCACGGCGGCGGTTTCGATTTCTTGGGCCAGGGCATCATCAATAAGCATAATCAGTCCCCGTGAGTGGGTTTTATCCCAAAAATCTCAGAAACAATGTCATTCTGAGTGAGTCACCCCAGTATAGCACCGCACCATTTTGTCTCTGAATTCCGGTTAAAACCGGGAGCTTTTTAAGCAGGGTGTTATAATCAAATGCCACTCCACAAACCATAGATTCTCCGGCCAATGGATTGGCCTGAAAATCGGAATTAACAGGGGATGTAATGGATCTAGGTCTCAAAGATAAGGTAGCCATTGTGGGCGGCGCCAGCAAAGGTCTGGGAAAAGCGTGCGCCCTTGTACTAGCTCAAGAAGGGGCCAAAGTGGCCATTTGTAGCCGGTCCAAACCCGACTTGGAAAGTGCGGCGGAGGAGATTGCCAGCACCGGCGGCGGAGAGGTAATGACCTTCGCTGGGGATTTGGACCATCATCAGACGATAAATGAACTTATAAGCGCCACTGTGACTAGGTTCGGGCGCTTGGACATCATGGTAAACAATTCGGGAGGTCCCCCCTTGGCCCGGGCCGCCACAGCCAGTGAAGAGCAGTGGGAAACAGCATTGCAGCGATCGTTGCTGTTCTTTGCCCGGATGTGCCGGGAGTCAGTTCCCCATTTGAAAGAACAGGGCGGCGGCCGCATCATCAACATACTGGCCAGCACTGTTTATCAGCCCATAGACAACCTAGCCTTATCGGGCGCCACCAGAATGGGCGTGGTGGCCTTCGCCAAAAGCCTGGCCGACGAAGTGGGCAAGGATAATATCTTGGTCAACAACGTCTGCCCGGGCTCCATCCTGAGCGACAGGATGCTATCCAACGTCACTTCTAGGGCCAACGAACTTGGCATCTCAGTGGAAGACGCATTGGCCCAGCGAGCCGCCGGGACCGCCGTGGGCAGAATCGGGGAACCGGTGGAAATGGCTAACCTGGTTGCTTTCCTAGCATCGGACAAGTCCAGCTATATCACCGGCACCACCATCTTGGTAGATGGAGGTTTGGTGCGATCAGTGATGTAAATCAACTGCATTCGTTAAGAATATGGAATCAATATTGGACAAGATATTCGGCTATCTAAGATATTTCACCTACGAATCCGTGACCAAATCCGCCAGTCATTGAGCTTAATCTTCGGAGACGGGAATCACCCGCGATTCTATGCAGCAAACCGCCGACAATGGCCAATGCGTTTACGTGGTGGATGACGATATCTCCATCACCAGGCTCATCGCTATAAACCTGACCGCCAGCGGATACCAGCCCAAGGTGTTCCACGACGGCTATGAGGCATTGGACAATCTGGAAGATGATTGCCCGGACCTGGTGTTGTTGGATTTGGTGATGCCAAATTGCAACGGATTAGAGATTACCCGTTTAATCCGTCTCATCTCGTCTGTCCCCATAATTGTCCTTAGTGTGCGAAATGAAATCACCACCAAATTGACCGCATTGGATTTGGGAGCCGACGATTACGTAACCAAGCCTTTCAGATTGGATGAGTTGCTCGCCCGGGTCCGTGCCGTCCTGCGCAGAACTTCCAACGCCGATTCCTCCCCAGTCAAAAGCCGGATCGCCTTTCGATCCGGTGGGTTGATGATTGACCTAGAGGGAATGAAGATAACCAGTCATCGCAGGAATGTGAGTTTGACGCACCGGGAATGGCGTACCCTGCGAGTCTTGATGAACACGCCAGGACGGGTAGTTAGCCCTGACAGCTTGCTGAAGGAAGCTGGAGGGAAAGGAAATGGCGCCGGAGGAGATATTGCCAGAACCTACATCTCTCGTTTGAGAAGGAAGCTGGAGCCGGATCCACGCAATCCTCGCTATATCCTGCTGGAGCGCGGCTTAGGCTACCGATTGGTTGAGGCCGACTAAACTCGAACTGCTCATGAAGCACGGGCTGACGGTGTTAGCGCCGATTGGGTCGCCCGAATTCTTTATGTGAGGCCGTTTCGCCAATCAAGAAGCAGGCTTGAAGTAGGGGATGCTCACACGATCGTTTGCCCGGGCGAATGTGACCTCAACGGGCATCCCAATCTCCACCGCCCCAGGTTCACACTCCACGATGTTGGTGAACATCTTTACCCCTTCTTCCAGTTCCACCAAGGCTAGAACATAGGGGCCTTCGTTGAATCCTTGAGTCCGATTCTGGTAAGTCACGGTGAAGGTCCAGACCGTCCCCTTGCCGCTGGCTTGGACCCACTGAATGTCGTTTGACCAGCAGTTGGAACAGATACCCCTGGGGTAAAACTGGAACTCGGAACACTTGTCGCACTTTTGGATCAGCAACCGGCCTTGGCGGCATGCATCCCAATACGGCTTAGTTTCTCCTACGATCGTAGGTAACGGTTTGTTCCACTCCGGCATGGTTAGTTAACCTCCGTAGGCACTAACGCGTTCCAAATCGGTGTAGGTAATGGTTTGTTCCACTCAGGCATGATTAATCCACCCCCAGAATCACGGTACCGCCGCTGTGCCTGGAGCCCAACGCGCCTCCAGTGCCGTGGCATAAAGCAATCTTACAGTCCGGCACCTGCCGGGGTGTACCCTCGAACTGGTGGCGTAATTGCCTTGTCGCCTCCAGCAACAAGAACAGGCCGCGCATCCCCGGATGGTTGGAAGAAAGCCCGCCCCCATCGGTGTTGATGGGCAATTCTCCGCCCAGCTGAATCCGGCCATTGGACACAAACTGTCCGCCCTCTCCCTTTTCACAAAAACCCAGGTCTTCAAGGGTTTCAATCACGGTGATGGTGAAAGAGTCGTAAATCATTGCCATGTCGATGTCTTTGTGGGTCACGCCGGCCATGGCGAATGCTGGCTCGTGGCTCTGCTTGGCAGCGATGTACATCAGGTCGCGCTTGCCGGCCCCTTGGTGAGCTACTGCTTCGCCTGCGCCTAATACCCAGACCGGTTTGTGTCGGCAATTCTTGGCCAACTCGGGTGAGGCCACAACCACTGCGCCGCCACCATCGGTGATTACGCAGCAGTCCATCAGATGCAACGGAGATGAGATAACGCGAGACCGCACCACGTCTTCCACAGTGATGGGGTTGCGGAACAGCGCCTCCGGGTTCATCCCGGCATGCTTTCTCATGGTCACCGCAACCTCCGCCAGTTGCTCCGAGGTGGTGCCGTAGAGGTGCATGTGCCTTTGGGCAATCATGGCGTAAAGACCAACGGTGGTGAGACCGTACAGTTCTTCGAAGCTATCAGGCGAAGGGTCCAACTGGGGATGACCGAACCGGGACACACCACCGGTGCCCACGGACACCCCTCCTGACTTGGCCAGCGTGCTATAGGTAATCACGGCGCAGTTGATGCGCCCGCTGGCGATGGCGTTCAGCGCATGAGACAGGTGGAACTCGAAGGAGCCGCCGCCCACCGTTGTGTTGTCCACCATCTTGGGAGACATATCCAGGTAATCGGCCAAGGCCAAGCCGCTGTTGCGTATGGACATGGATGCGGTGAGCAACCCGTCCACATCCTTCTTGGTCAGTCCGGCATCATCAAGTGCCTTGATGATGCTCTCCCCTTGGAGTTGAAGTTCGCTCTTGTCGGGAGCGTAGCGGGTGATGTGCTCGTGAATACCCACGATGGCAGCGCCGCGGTTAACATCGGCCATTTCCGGGGTACCTCCGTGCTAATATTTTGGGCTAATTTATTTGGGTTAATAAAGCGCCTGGGACCCGCCTATCGCTTTCCGAGCCCAGAGCGGATTCATCATAGGTGTGGGCGTTTGGAGTGTCAATAGAATCCGTCGGAGAGGCGCGTGGGCCAACCTGTCATCCAACGGCCCAAAAAAATGACCCTAATTTCTTGGCGATCCTGTCATTCTGAGTGGAGCGAAGAATCTCTTGTACCAGGCGTTTAGATTCTTCGCTCCACTCAGAATGACGGTATTGAGGCAAGGCCGTCCAAAGGGCGTAAGCAACTGGACTTGCTTCACATCTTTCCATTATCCAGTCGTGGCATGTATAGTGGGCCTCATTCCAGTTTTGTCACAGGCATTCAATACAAGATGCCAATACCAAATACTTAGGAGTTTTTATGCTGGCTTTCCTTGGCGGCACCGGACCCGAAGGCAGAGGTTTGGCCATAAGATTGGCCCTTGCCGGGGAGGAGGTGGTAATCGGCTCCAGAGACGCAGCCCGTGCGTCCACGGCCGCGGAGGAGCTGTTGCTGCTGGCGCCGGGAGCCCGAATCACAGGCGCAGCCAACGCCGATGCCGCAGCCCAAGCCGACACTATATTTCTGACCTTCCCCTATGAAGGGCAGAGGCCAACCTTAGAAACACTGGGAGAAGCCTTGGATGGCAAGATTGTGGTCAATGTTATCGCTCCCATGGAGTTCCAGAGAGGCCGGGGAGCCATCGCCTTACCCGTGGACGCGGGCTCTGCCGCCGAAGAATCGCAACTGCTTCTGCCAGGCGCTTTGGTGGCGGCTGCGTTCCAAAACGCCAGCGCTGAAGAGCTTCAGGAACCTGGCTTAATCATGGAGGGAGACGTGGTAATCTGCTCCGACCACAAGGCTGCCAAGGACCGGGTGATGGAGCTGACGCCCAAAATCCCCAACCTGCGTCCCGTTGACGGTGGCGCACTGGCCAACGCCAAGTATGTTGAGCAAATCACGCCCTTGTTGGTGAATATCAACCGGATTTACAAAATCCACGCCGGCATAAAGATAGTCGGGGTGTGATTGAATCTAACCATGATTACCCACTGCGATTCAAACGTCATTCTGAGGAAGTGAAACGACCGAAGAATCTCATGGTTTAAACAACAGATTCTCGGATTTGCTCAGAATGACAGGGGCAAACGCAAATCAATTTAAGAGGCGATTTTATGCCAAGAGCAGTCTTGAACCTGATGGATCCGGAAGATTTGAAGCAAGCTCAGGCTCAGTGGCGATCAGCCACCGGCTTGGTGCCCGGAGAGCCCAACGAAGGATTGGTTTCCCAACTGGAGGGGAGTCCGGCCCGGCTTCCCGACTACGACGATTCAGGCTGGGAGGTCTGGCCTGATTTGACCAAGTGGATTTCCTACGGGTTCACTTTCGCTTGGTACAGGACCAAGATTGTCTTGCCCCAGACGGTGGGCGGGCACCCGGTACAAGGCGTTCGCCTGATTTTCGAGACCTGTGTGGACGACTACGGCGAAGTTTGGATTGACGGTGAATGCGACCGGGAACGGGGCACGGTGCAAGGTTTCAACGTGCCTCAGAGAATCTTGATTAACATTGACGCCCAGCCGGGAGAAACCCACACCATCGCTATTCTGGCAGCCAATGGGCCCTTGGCCGCTCCGGGTGGTGCAGTTTTCCTGCGATACGCCAACCTGTGTTTCGAATGGCGGGAAGACGCTTAACCCTGGCCGATTATAGAATCAGGACCAGCTAAAGCCAAGAATCGTCGTCTTCATCCTCCTCGCTCCCCGACGCAGGGTCTTGGAGGGTGAAGCCCATGTCTTTCAGTTCCAGCTCCAGTCTTCCACGGAAGTCCTGGATGGTCTGGGTTTCCGGCACTGTGATTTCAATCATGCCGGTCGGGTCTTTGGCTATGACGCCCGGGTCTTCCTTGCCCAAATCCACCCGGACGGACTCGCGGTGAATTCCCATGGCGTCGGTCACTGAAAAGATGATCTCCATGTCGCTCATATCTATCACGCCTTCCGGCATTAGAAACACTCCCTCATGTTGATGTCGGAATCACCGGCTGGGGTTTCAAGCGCTTCCGCTGATTCAAGTCGAGCATAATCCAATCAAGTTTAATCTTCAGGCGGCCACTTGGTTCCGCCCACCGCAGGGCGCGCTTCGGGAGCTAGGGCCAGACCGCTGTCTACCACCTGGCTGAATTCGTTCAAGATAATGTTCCCCCATTCCTTGGCATGAGCAACCCTGAAAGCGGTGCGCTTGCCCCTGCCCGCGGAACGAGCGTTGGCTTCACTCTCGCCCGCAGTCTCTTGGGCAATCGTCTCTTCCATGGCATCCAGTGTGGGCACCATGGACAATGCGGTCTCTATAAATTTAGCAATCTCCTTCATAGATGAGTCCAAAACAACGAAAACCGGCACTGTGCCCGCCCGGTGTTCCGGCAGGTAGCTGTCGGTCAATGCGAGTTCATCGTCCCGGTTGAAAATCTTTACTTCAATCTTGTCCGTGCTTTCAGCCAGGCGCAAGATTGCCGGGGTGGTGCTAACAGCATCGCCGCACCAATCGGCGGTGAAAATGGCCAACCTCAAGGGCTCAGCTTGGCTTTCAAAAACAGCTCTTGCCTCTGCTGGCACTTCAACCCCTTGGTAGATGTCCATAAATGGCTGCTTATTGACCTTTATCTGGTCTATATACTGCTGGGTCGTCATACCCTGGTTGAATTTCTCGGCTGTAATCGCCATTGTTATCGACCTCCGGCTGAATCTCTCGCCAAATCCCTGGCCGCGAACTTGTGATGCATAGTTTGGCAGCAATAATTGGACTTGGCAATGCTCAGTGCGTGCTCAAGCGGGCCGCAATCAGAGGACCGCAGAGTCCAGCCTACAAGCTGTCCGTGCTAGAATTGGTTCACCCTAGAAATGCAACCCTATCTGTACGTTTCTTAAAAAATAATGCGGAGGCATACCCCAGTTGGCCTACGATAACCCCGATCCCATCCTGAAGTACGCGCTTTTCTGCCGAGACACCGAGGAAGGCCCGGGTGGAGAGTTGACCCTCAAAGACGTTGTGGACCTGATTGATCTTCCGCCCATTACAGATACTCAGGCCATCACGGAAAACATGGCATCTGCAGAAACCCCGGCTGATGAAAAAACTGATCCGGAAGATAATCAGGAAGAAGAGAATCCGGAGGCCCGCTCGCGGGTATTGGCCGAATTGGACCTGAACCTGGCATTCTGCATCTCTGGCGCAACGCCAGGACCCCACCACCTACTGGTGGCTATAAAGGCACCGGGCATGCCCCTGAACCCGCCACCGCCCCAGCTTATCGAATGGGAAGAAGGGATTCTATTCCAGCGGTGGATCAAGGTATTCCGTATACCGGTCCAGTCGCCGGGCCGTCATGTCGCCGCAATACTATTTGACGGCACACCCTTGGGTGAAGCCAGCTTCTTGGTGCGCTTTAAGCCAGAAGGCTGAAGCCAGTTTAATGGTAAGTCGACTTAGTCAGGTGTGGGGAACGCTGCGCCTGGTTTTTTGTGTCCAGAACGCATTTTGCGTGTTTTCTCCCGTGTAATCTTCAAAGAGCAGAAATCGTCCTTCCAAGTTGAAAGCCCTTTGAACCTTGTCTATAATGGCCCTTGGTTGCACACCAACCGGTGGCGAATTTCCACAATAAGAACTAGGAGCAAGAACGTGGCTAACCAGACCGGGAAAAGATACATCTGCGCCAAATGCGCTTCCGAGTTCATCGTGACCAAAGGCGGTACCGGTACCGTCGTTTGCTGCAGTGAGCCCATGGGACTCAAGTAGAACTATTTTGTATCGATTCTTGGAGCGGGCTCTGAAACCTGACTTAGGTTTCAGGCACGCCCTCTCCCCACAGTTATTCGGAGGTTCTTTCTATGGCCAACCAACTTGGCAAACGTTATACCTGTTCCGAATGCGGCAGCAGCGTCCTTTGCACCAAGACCGGTGAAGGCGTTATCAACTGCTGTGAGATTGAGATGGAGATTCAAGAGCCGCGAAAGTTGCCCTCCTCTGACTAAAACTCATAGCCTATTCAGCAATCGCAGCCATTGATTAGCAACGACGGCGCTTACAGCCAATGTGTGATGGCGTTGGAACAAGTTAATAAAAAGCGGGACCTTGTCAGGTCCCGCTTTTAACGTCTCAACGACTTTCGTCAGTCACTTCAAGCCGGTTTACAAGCCAGTTTACTTGAAGTAAGGAATCACGTGACGGCCCATTAGCTTGATTGATTCCATGATTCGGGTGTGGGCCAGGTTGCCGGGTTGCAAGAAACACAGGACTTGGTCTACGCCAGCTTCCTGATAATTCTTCAGCACATCGATGACCGTGTCCGGGTTGCCCATGGCGAAAGCGCCCGACTCCAGAAGATCATCGGCTGTTATATTCACCCGCTCCGTCTGAACAGCATCCACGGCGAACTTGTAGGAATCGGGCACCTTTCTCCCTTGCCACGGAGCGTAGAGTTTCTCGGCCATCTGGACGAACCAGGCACCCTCGGGAGCTCCGATACGCCGGGTCTCCTCGTCGTCTTCACCGCAGTGGATGACACACATCGCCGCCACCTGATCGTTTACGAAAGAACCCACGGGGTGGGCGTGCTTGATCGCCTCCCGGTAGATATCGACCCTCTCTTTCAGTTGTTCGTGACCGCTCAGGTTGAAGCATAGGACGCCCAAACCCATTTCCCCGGCGGACCGGAAACTCTCGGGCTGGCTGCAGGCCACCCACAAAGGGGGATGGGGCGATTGCACCGGCTTGGGAATGATGGACCGGGGCGGCACATTGTAATAGTGGCCTTCATGGGAGAATGTTTCTTCGGTCCACATCTTGGGAATCATGCGGATGGCTTCTTCCCACTGGGCTCGGGTTTCTTCAGGGTCGACTTCAAAACCGTCCATCTCAATCAGAGTTGTGGATCGGCCCGTCCCCAAATCCACCCGCCCATTGCTCAATATATCCAATACCGCCGCATGCTCCGCCACGCGCACCGGATGGTTGTACTGTCCGGGCAGCAGGGCCACGGCATGACCGATGCGAATCCGTTTGGTTATTTGGGAAATCGCCCCGTAGAGTACCTCGGGCGCGGAGCAGTGGGAAAATTCCTTTAGAAAATGGTGCTCCACCGTCCAGAAATAGTCGAAGCCAACTTGGTCGCCCAATACGACCTGAGCCAAAATCTGGTCGTAGCGGTCCTTTTCTATCCCTGGGTAGTGGGGCTCAGGAATCTGAATCTCATACATCATGCCAAACTTCATTTAATAATCCTCTCCCAATTATTCAATTATTTAGCCCAACAATCTTATCCGGCGACGCCGGACGTTTTTGCTAGGGCACCAGCATAGCCCTAGTGATGTCCGTCTGCCTCGAGTTCCATTCCGCTTGGGGAAAGGCTTCGTTCACTTCCGCCAATGGGAATTTATGGGACACAATCTTATGGAAAGGCAGCTTGTGCTGCGTCCGAACCAGGAAATTCAGTAGCGTCGGCAACAGCTCGGGACGGTACATCAAAGAGCCCACGATACTCTTGCCGGCCAATAACTTGGACGGGTCGATTGACACTTCGCGGCCTCGTACGATGTCCCCAATCTCCACGAAGGTGCCGCCGTTGCTGAGCATATCTATACCTTCGGCAAGCAACTCGGCCCGGCCCACCAACTCCATCACCACATCGGTGCCCCGGCCATCGGTGAGCTCTTTCACCCGCTCCACCCGAGTCTCGGCGGTGTTGAACTCTTCAATGTTGATAGTATAGTCAGCGCCGAACTCCTCGGCCAATTCCAGTCTGTTGGCCAAGCGGTCCAGCACAATCACCCGGTCTGCGCCCATATCCTTGGCCATTGCTATGGCATGCAGGCCCAGTCCTCCCGCGCCCTGAATGACCACAAAGTCGCCTTCCTTGGCGCCCGCCCTCTGCAGGCCCGTGGTCACGGTGCCCATGGCGCAATTTACCGGGCCCAGCAAATCGTCGGGAAGCTCATCCGGGACCCGGAAAAACGGGTGCCGGGGCGGTAGGTACAAGAAGTCGGCATAGGTGCCGGTGAAGTAGGGGTAGACTCCCCCGGCGGCATAGCCCCGGTTCACGCACCAGTTGGTATTGTTCTTGAGGCACATGTGGCAGTGGTGGCATGGGAAGACCGCGGCATAAACAATCCGGTCACCTTCCACGATTGGGACTCCCAGGGTGTCGGTGGTCACGCCGGAGCCCAGCTTGTCCACGACACCAGTGCCCTCGTGGCCCATAACCCGCCCGGTGGGAGGTAATGGCACATTGACTTGGTCGCCACGCCACGTGTGAAGGTCCGATCCGCAAATCCCCGCCTGGGTCATCCTCAACATAACTGCGCCGGGTTCGGGGTCAGGTACGTCAAATTCTTCAATCTCAAATGGCTTTGAATACTCTTTGCAAATAACTACTCGACCCTTCATGATTGCCTCCTAGTTGCCTACTAACCTCGTTGCCTACTAATCTAGGTCCAGGTGAATCCCCAGTTGATTTCCGGGTTCATGTTACCCCATTAACGCCCATCGTGGAGTCCAAGGGCGGAAAAATCGATTATTGACGCCAACAGGGCTCCCCAAGGGGAGCCCTGTTGGTTGCTCTTTCGATTGATCTGCC
>Ga0066376_10001191_pt1 | contig 25244 bp, 22 predicted proteins | sample Knorr_S15_td_Bot_FD_77009 | JGI IMG/M metagenome (GOLD analysis project Ga0066376, IMG submission 77009) | Marine microbial communities from Southern Atlantic Ocean transect - Knorr_S15_td_Bottom_ad_5009_LV_A | ecosystem: Environmental > Aquatic > Marine > Oceanic | place: Southern Atlantic...
ACGCCGTTGCAGGGGTCGACGGTGGCCGTCAGGCCGGCGCGTCGTATGCTGTGGGCATCGACGCTGGCCAGGATGCGGCGCAGGTGGCGGCCTAGGGTGTCCTCCGGGGCCACTGTTTCGACGCGACCCCCGGCACGCTCGTGGAAAAGACCGGAGCGAAAGCTCTCCGCGACCCGCTTTCCCTGTTCGTCATTGAGGAACATCCCGTCGCCCCTGATCAACTTGAGACCGTTCCAGGGCGTGGGATTGTGGCTGGCGGTGAGCACGATGCCGGCATCCGCGTCGAGCTCCGCTATCATCACCTTGGCCCCCGGCGTCGAGCAGACCCCGAGATCGAGAACGACGCACCCCGTCTTCCGCAGCGCGGCGGCGGCAACTGTGCTGAAGTCGGCGCCCGAGGGGCGGGTGTCCCGGGCCAGCACGACGCGAGCGCCCGGCTTCAGGGCTGTGCCGTAGGCGGAGGCAAACCCGTGGACCGTGTCGTCGGTGAACGACTTTCCCACGAGGCCGCGGATGCCGGAGACGCTGACGATAAGCGAGCTGCGATATGCTGTACTCATAGGCGTGTCACGGTAACGGCCTCGCCGCGCTTCACGCCCAGGACTTCGGTGGCGCTGCCGGCGTTGACGGCTATCTCCAGGAGGCGTGAGCTGCCGATGAGGGCCAGAGTACCGCCCTCGTCGGTGTCGGAGTAGGTGGTGGACATTCCCTGCAGACTGCGACCACCGAGGCGAATCCGCACCTCGGATGATCCCCACGACTGGAGGTCGCTGGCGGCGATGTTGGTCACGAGGTTGCCGAAGCGGTCGACGTGGATGATCTGGCCCTCGATCATGCGGTCTCGCCGACGTGGTCGCGTCTGGGTCAGGCGCGTCGGGGCGACAATGGGTGGACCCACCGATTCAGCGGGGAGCCCGCTGGCCAGACGGCCCGCGGTCGGGGCGAAGAGGTCGCGACCGTGAAAAGTGGGACTCACGGGGTGACCGCTGGCGCGAGAGGGGCAGGTGATCTCGTAGGCGACGCACGGCGAACCACTGTCATTGAGGGCGAAGCTGAAGAGGCCGTTATCGGGCCCCACCCAGATGAAACCGCGGCTGACCAGCACCATGGGCAGGCGGGTTCCGCCGACACCGGGGTCTACTACCGCCAGGTGGATGGTGCCCGGTGGAAACTCGGTGGCGGCGTGTCGCAACAGGAAAGCCCCGGCAAGGATATCTCGCGGCGGGATGTGGTGGGAGAGATCGACCAGGCGGGCGTGGGGGGCGTGGCGCAGAATGGCGCCCTTGAGGGCCCCGACGTAAAAGTCCTCCGTGCCGAAGTCGGAAGTGAGCGTTATGAGGGCCACGGGCGAGGTGGAGGGGAGCAGTCAGAGCTTGCCGGAGCCGCCGCTGTCCGACGCCGTCCTCTTGCCGCTGGCGACGAGTTGCAGATCGATGATGACACGCGTGGTGTCGCCCACCACGACCTCGATGTTCCGCGCCTCTCCCGTCAGGATGAGCTGCCCGTCGAAGTTGAAGCCCTCGATGAACAGAGCACGTCCCGAACCCGGCGATATGGCGCCGATGACGAGCGTCGCGGGCCCAAGAGGGGTGTGGTGGAGTTCCTTGACGATCGGCAACATACCGGGCGCCTCGAGCCTGGCGACGATTCTATCGACGATCGCCGCGAGCGCCTTGGGCAGGGGGATCACCAGGGAGAGCGTCGGTGCCACAGCGCTTTCGGTCGGAGAGGCGGAGTCGGGATCCAGAGGGTTGTCTCGCTGGAGAGATCCGCATTGAAAGCAGAGCAGTCCGAGGAAGAGGACGGCAAGTCGTGGGTTGGGAACGGCATCCATAAGCACGGGCGCGAGGTTTGGAGCTCCGCGGTTTGAAGTTCTGGCCAATATACGCCCAAACCGGCGGTATATCCAGCCTGCTCCTTGACAGCTGGAACCGTGGCCAGTACCGTACCCGGGCCCAATGCGATTCTTGCTTCTCATCTGCGCCCTCATCCTTCCTACCCTCATCTCCTGTGTGGGGCCGTTCGCCGGCAGGCGACCGGCGCTATCGGGCCCACTCTCGCTGCAGGTCGATTTCGACAGTGTCACGGCTTCAGCTCACCTGCGCTGGGAGCAGGCGCGGGTGGAGGGGTTTCTGTACTATCGGATAGAACGGGCCAGACATGCAGGTTTTGAGGCAGTGGCTGAAATCGAATCAGCTACCGACACGTCGTACGTAGACAAGGGACTCCTGGCGACCACAGCCAACCGCTATCGCGTCATCGCCGTCTGGGGTGAAAAGGATGATGACAGTGCCCAGTCGCTGGCGACCACCACGGTCGAAGGGGGAATCCATCGCTTCCTGAATTCCTGGTCCTTGCCCAGAGGGTTCCTGCCGACGCGGCTGGCCATGAGTAAACAGGGAGTGCTCCATGTGGTGGGCGCCGGCGCCGGCCAGGTCGAACGCTTCGATCGAGGGGGGAACTCCATGGGCCAGTGGCAGTTCGCCCAGGGTCCAAACGCCTGCCTGGAAACGGCTGTCCTCGACGGGCCGAGTCTCAGCTTCGACTCCAAGGGAAATCTGTACGTCGTCTACAACCTGCTGGAAGCCGGGCGGGCGCCACTTTCGTTCTGGACCAAGTTCGACGCGTCGGGCCGCTTGCAGTGGACGCGGCCGCTGGAGATGGCGTTCGCGCGGCACATCGCTATCGACGGCGACGACATATACATCGAGGGCATCAGCCGCCTCAAACAGTTCGACGCCGGGGGGGAAGCCGTCGCCGACTATCCGATTCCCGCGCTTCTGGTATCGAGTCTGAGGTTCTGGGGGGGGCACTTTGCCGCTCTTGTCGAGCCGCTGTCCTTCGCCAACATGGGCTGGCAGGCACCGAGGCTGGTGGTCTACACAAGCGCCGACCGCAGCGCGACCGACTTTGTCATCGGTCGCGATCCCCTGTCTCCTGAGGACAGGGGAGCGGGTCTGCTGTCGAGGCCCAGCGATTTTGCCACCGACGAGGCCACCAACCGCGTCTTCGTCGTCAACGCCGGACATCGCCGAATCGAGGTATTCAAGGACAACGTCTATCTGACGCGTTGGTCCGAAGTCGGGGTGGACGAGGTGCGGCGCTTTCGCTTCTCCGGCCAGTTTCCCGTCATCGACAACCTGTCGACGGGGACGACGAGGCAGCGCACGGTCACGGCTGGCGGCATATCGCGAGACCGGGAGGGTTTCCTGTACGTGGCCGACACCTTCAACGACAGGATCCAGAAGTTCCAGCCATGAAGGTCCCAGAAGTTCAGCCATGAAAGTCCCGGAAGTTCAGCCATGAAGGTCGGAGTGTGCCAGCGGGTGCGACGGGGCCGCGGAAGCCCTGTCGGTAGCGCTCTGTCTGGACACGCATGTCTCGCCGTGGCTGTGAGCCTGGTGATGCTCGCTGCTGGACATGGCCTGGGAAAAGAGCGCTACAACCTGTGGGCGAAGGAGAAGCTGCGCTACATTGCCGAGAAGGTGCAACGCGATCCCTACAACGCGAAACTACAGGTGCTTCTCGGCGACGCCTATTTCCAGGATGGGCAGAACTACGAGGCGGAGCAGCATCTGAAGAAAGCGTTGGAGCTGAGACCCGAATTCGCCGAAGCCCACTGCAACCTGGCGGGGATCTACCACGCGCAAATGCGGATGACGGAGGCCCGCCAACACTACGAGAAGGCCCTGGGGATCGACTCGACCCTGGTGGAAGCGAGAGCGGGATTGGGTACCCTCCTGTGTCGAAATCAGCTTCACGCACAGGGGATAAGGCATCTTGAGACCGTTCTATTGCAGGATTCGAGGCGGGTTAATGTGCGCTACAATCTGGGCGTCGCCTACCACACGGTCGGCGACTTCAAGAGGGCCATCTCCCATCTGGGGCAGGTGCTGGAGCAGCGGCCCAACTTCCCGAGCGGACGGGGAGCGCTCGCACAAGCCAATTTCGGCTGGGGACTTAGACAGCTACAGGCCAAACAGCTTCAACGGGCCCTCGGTTTTATGGAGAAAGCCCTCGCTCTCGACCCGACCCAGGCAGATTTTCATTATGCGCAAGGGCTGGCCTATCTGGGACTCGAAAACCTCGACCCGGCCGCAAGGGCGTTTGCCGCCGCCGTTGAGATCGAAGCCGATCACGTGCCGGCCCTGCACAACCTGGCCACGGTGTACGAGCTCACCGGGCGAGACCGTGACGCGGAGCCCCTGTTCCGGCGCGTATTGGAGTTGACACCTCACATGGACACTATTCAAGCCGCGAGAAACGCCGACTACGACAGCAGGTTCCTGCTGAAGTAAAGGGCTACCCGCACGCCCGGCACTGCGTTCGGTCTCTTTGACTTTTTCGTCTGCATGCCGTACCCTAATAGCTCAATTCAACAGGGCGAATGAGGATGATTCTCTGAGACTGTCTCCTGAGCGTAGGGTAGTTGAGAAACGCAGGCGAGCCGAATTCTCCGATGGTCTCAGAGATTCGATCTCGCCCTTTTAGTTAGTCCCCCCCGCCTGCTAACACCGACAAGCAGCTTATGCCCAAAGAAGAAGCGATTGAAGTCCAGGCGGTGGTCAAGGAAGCATTGCCGAACGGCTTCTTCAAGGTCGAGATGGAGAACGGACACGAGATCCTGGCTCACATATCTGGCAAGATGCGGAAATATTACATTCGCGTCTTACCCGGGGACCAGGTAACCGTGGCGCTCTCACCCTACGATCTGACCCGCGGACGCATTACTTTTCGAAATCGATAGTGTCCTACAAGGCCTGGCCGTTCCAGGAGGCCCAGCAGATCTCGAGACGGCGGCCTCTGCAGGGCGATCGCCCTATCCTGTTCCAGACAGGATTCGGACCCAGCGGCCTGCCACACATCGGCACCTTCGCCGAGGTCGCGCGGACGAGCTGGGTACGGCGCGCGTGTGAACACATGAGCGGCGCTCCGGCGCGGCTGCTGGCCTTCAGCGACGACATGGACGGCCTGCGCAAGGTCCCTCTCAATATGCCCGGGGCCGACATGCTGACTGGTCACCTCGGCAAACCCCTGTGCAACATCCCCGACCCCTTTGGTTGCTGCGACAGTTTTAGCGGCCACATGAACGGCAAGCTCCAGGAGTTCCTGGACACCCACGGATTCGACTACGAATTCCAGAGCTCGAAAGAGGCCTACTGTCGGGGGGATTTCGACGAGGGCCTGTCGATTCTGCTGGAAAAAGCGAGCGCTGTTCGCGACCTCATTCTGCCGACGCTGCGGAAGGAAAACAGGGAACAGTGGTCTCCTTTTTTCCCCATCTGCCCCTCCTGCGGATCGGTCAACGCCACTCGGGTCACCGACTACCACCCACAGCGCAATACCGTGGAGTTCACCTGCGATCTGGAGGTGAAGGGCGCTGTCGCCTGCGGCCAATCGGGAGAGGTCTCCGTGCTTGGCGGAGCGGTCAAGGTCGGGTGGAAGGCGGACTGGGCGCTGAGATGGTTTTCCTACGACGTCGACTACGAAATGTACGGCAAGGACCTGACCGACTCGGTGAAGCTGTCGGGGCGGATTGTGCGGCTCATGGGCAAAGAGCCGCCTGTAGGTCTCCGCTTCGAGCTCTTTCTCGACGAGGAGGGACGCAAGATCTCCAAAAGCGTGGGGAAGGGGCTGACCGTCGACACCTGGGTCGATTACGCTCCCGTCGAGTCCCTGCTCTACTACATCTACCAGAATCCGAAGCGGGCGAAACGCCTTCACTGGGGTATGGTTCCCAAGTGCGTCGACGACTATCTCGAAGCGCTGCGGATGGTCGACGACATCGGCGAAGATGAACGGCCCGACACAAGTCTGTGGCACATTTTTGGCGACCGGCCAGTGCCTCGATATCAGGCCAAGGTCAATTTCTCCGTGGTCAACAATCTGATATCGGCGCTGGGTACAGACTCGGCAGAGCTCTTGAAGGACTATCTCGGGCGCTACGACGATCAGGTGTCCGAATATCCGCAGGTAGCTGAGTCCCTCATCGAAAAGGGGCTGAGCTACTACCGCGACAAGGTTCTACCCACGAAGACGTTTCGCGCCCCCACCGGCGATGAGCGGGTGCTGCTCGACCGATTGCGCCAACGGCTCGCCCAGTGCGAGAACGGGGACGAAGAGGCGCTACAGGCGATCCCCTTCGCCGTGGCACAGGAGTCGGGGGTAGCGCCCAGGGATCTGTTCCGAACAGTATACGAGGTTTTGTTGGGGCAGGAGCGGGGCCCGCGTTTCGGGTCGTTCGTGAAGCTCGTTGGCAAGCAGCGCGTATTGGAGATGCTTGACAATCTCTCCCCGGACCCCACGGGAAGTGCTGCAGGATTTACCCTCAACTGACGAGATCACCTGGAGCCGCCGGGCTCTTTTTTCATTCAGCTGTACATGCTATCTCGGCAGCTGGATCGTCGGCTCATCGGGGTCGGGACGATATAGCAGGACGGTGCGACCCAGGATCTGGATCAGGTGAGAGTTCGTGGCTCTGGCGAGCTCGGGAGCGGCCTCCTTCCGGCTCAGGGGGCAAGAGCGTTCGACCCGCACCTTGACGAGCTCTGAGTTGGCGTAGGCCTCTGACAGGGATTTCACCAGGGAGTCCGAGATCCCCTCCTTGCCCAGGTAGGCCGTGGGCTTGAGGCCCGTTCCAAGTCCGCGCAGAAACTGCCGCTGTTTGCCGCTCAACTCCGCCGGTGACAAACCCGACATCGTCAGCGAATCTCCCAGCCGGCGCGCACAACACCGGTCTGCAGCCGACGTCCGACCACCCTCTTTACCAACGCCTTGACCACGGCACGGCTACCGGGTAGGAGGGCGGCGAGTCCGACGAAATCGGTGAAAAATCCGGGGGTGAGCAAGAGCAGTCCGCCGCTGAGAATAAGCACGCCATCGACGATCTCTTCTCCGGGAAAGCGCCCCGCGGACAGCGCCTGCTGGAGCCGGCGAACCGCCAGGTATCCCTGGTTGCGGGCCAACATGGCTCCGACGAACCCCGTTCCCACTACGGCCATTACGGTGGGGAGCACCCCCAGATACTGACCGGCCTCGATCAGGAGGGCAAGCTCGATCACCGGGACAATGGTGAACAAGAACAGAAGTTTGACCAGCATGTTGGGGCCCTTGCATACGGTGCTGGTGTGCGCCGATAGTCACAAAGTAGACGGCTGCCTGAGGACAATCGCCAAACCCGCAATATAGGCGGCACGGCAAACCCTGTCGAGTCAGCGGTACGGCTGGAACGGTATTTGCCTCACCATGCAGCGTGAGAGAGAAAGTCACATTCCAGCGCCGGCGCCCAGCCATGTGGGTGGCACTCAGCTTTGGCTCGGGTATTCTAGGCGCCCATTGGGTGTTGCCCCCTTCTCACCCCCATCTCCTGCTGATCTGCTCGGGCTGCCTGTTATCGATCGCCATAGCCCAGTCGCTGAGGGCGGATGGCGGGGGGAGGAGCGCCGCCGTCATCGCGCTCTTGCTCGCGGCTTCTGTCGGCGCCTTCCGTTACCAGGCCGTCACACACCTGTTACCGGCAGATCACATCGACCGCGTCGGTCGTTTCGGCGCCGAGGTCGTCATTCGCGGCAGGATCGCGGAGGAACCGGAGCGCCGGGGAGAGAAGACGCGCTTCGCCCTATCACTGGAGTTCCAGGGAGGGGCAGCAGCGTCGGCAGCAGCGGCACAGGCGGTCTCGGGGAAGGTGCTGGTCACGCTTCTCGCCGACCTGGCGACCGAGTTGGGATACGGCGACCGCTTGACCCTCCGCGGGCGCTTGCTGCGGCCGCAACCGGCGCGTAATCCACGCGCCTTCGACTACCGCCGGTTCCTCGCCATCAGGGGCATTCACGGGATCATCTCGGTGCGTCGACCCGAGCAGGTCCTACGGATCGAGCCGCGCTCGGGGCGCTCGGTCTACACCGACGTCGTCCTGCAAATCCGCAACAGCATTCGCCGGACGTTTCGGGCCAACATGTCTGGGGCGCGGGGCGGCCTGCTGGAGGGCATGCTGCTCGGGGAGAAATACCGCGTTCCGCAGGATGTGAGGGACAGCTTCAGGACTACCGGACTGGCCCACGCGCTCGTGATCAGCGGATTGCACGTGGGGCTGGTCACCATCTTCTTCTTCACCGGCCTGAAACTGTGCCGACTACCGGACCGACTGGCATCCGCCACGACGGTGGCGGTGCTGGTGCTCTACGCCTTTGTCACCGAGCTGCAGCCACCCGTGGTGCGGGCCACCGCCATGGCGACTGCGGTGCTGGTTGGGCGCATGTCCGGCCGTCAGGGGGAGGTCTACAACTCGCTGGGACTGGCAGCCCTCGTTATCCTGTCGCTGTGGCCGGCTGACCTCTTGAGTCTCAGCTTCCAGCTCTCCTTTGCCGCCACGCTGGCCATCGTCGGCCTCCATGGTCCGATATCGAGCCTGCTGCCTGAATCGTGGCGGCGGGAGGACAGCTGGAAAGGCAAATGGCTGGTCTCACCCCTGTGCGTTTCCGTCGCGGCGCAGATCGGCACAGCGCCGCTGATCGCCTACCATTTCCAGCAATTCGCGCCGATATCCCTCATCGCCAATCTCGCCGTCGTGCCGCTCCTTGGTCTGGTGGTGGGGCTGGGGATCCTGGCCGCGCTGACGGGGTGGTGGCTACCTCTGGTCGGCACGGTTTTCAACGCCAGCAACTACCTGGTGCTGAGTCTGCTCATCGACATCGTCCAGGGCTTCGCGGCCGTACCGTGGGCCTCGGTGGTGGCGCCCCGACCGAGCCCAGCGTTCATGGCTATCGCAGCGACGCTGACGGTCCTGCTCGCCCACCTGGGCCACCGTTTGTGGGCGCGCCGGCTCTTCGTCGGTCTGCTGCTGGGGGCGCTGAACGTCTGGGTCTGGGGGGGGAGAGCCGTCGGAGAGCGGGAGCTCGAGGTAGTCTTCCTGGATGTGGGTCAGGGAGACGGCGCTTTTCTGCGATTTCCCAATGGCAAGACGATGGTCATAGACGCCGGCACTCGAAGCTCGCGATTCGACAACGGCGCGCGCGTCGTCGTCCCCTTCTTGCGCCACCACAACGTCCGGCGAGTGGACGTGGTCGTGGCCACTCACCCGCACAGCGATCACATCGGCGGACTGGTTGCGCTGCTGGAGCAGGTAGAGGTCGGCCACTTCGTCGACAGCGGACAGGTCTACGACTCGTGGACCGCGCAGAGGCTGCGAGATCTGATTCGCGAGCGCGGCATCGCCTACCATCGCGTCTGTGCGGGCGACAGCCTCGTGGGTCTGGGAGGTGTCGGGGCACTCGTTCTGCATCCTACCGCCGACTTCGTCGACGCCGAGGGAGCGTCGCCGCACGACCTCAACAACGGCTCGGTGGTCATCCGCTTCACCTACGGGGAAACGAGTCTGCTGTTTACCGGCGACATTGAGGAGGAGGTGGACAGATCAATCATCGCCTGGGGTAAGCGGCTGCGGGCAAAGATCCTGAAGGTGGCGCATCACGGCTCGCGGACGTCCTCGCGACCTCTCTTTGTGGAGTGGGCCGATCCGGAGATAGCGCTGGTTTCGGTGGGGCCCCGCAACAAATTCGGCCACCCGGCGCCCGAGGTGATGGCCGGCTACCAGCGACGGGGGGTGCAGGTGTTCCGCACGGACCACTGCGGCGCCGTGACCCTAACAGTGGACCGTGACGGGTACGAGCTGGAAGCCATGCTGGAGGCGGATTCGGAGGACTGCCCCGCACCTGCGGCCAAGCGCTGAGTGTGAAGGGGGAGGTAGCTATCTGCGTTCGTACACGTAGATGCGGGGATAGACGCCACCGGTCTCCACGACGCGCACGTGGAGCCTGCGGAAGCGCTTGGCGGAGGCTTGATTGGCTTTGTCCACGACGCCCCGCTTCCAGGCCAGGAGGACGAGTCGGCCACCGGGCTCCAGCACACGGGCAGCCTGATCGAAAAACCGGGTGTAGAAGCTGAAGAAATTCATGCCGCGCCCAAGGCGCACCCCGAAGGGAGGGTTGGTGACGATGGCGCGGAAGCTGGAGGCCGGGTAGACCTCAGCCATGAAGCGCGCGTCGCAGTGCCGGACACTGATCCTGTCGGTCAGACTCTCGGCCGCAATGTTCGATCGGCATCCGGTTACGGCAGCTTCGGCGAAGTCGCTGCCCTGGATTCGGAGCTGGGGATAGAGCTCTGCCGCCTCCAGGAGGATAGTGCCCGATCCGCAGAAGGGATCCAGGAGGGCTCCGACCCCTTCGCCCAGCTTCGCCATGTGCAGAAGGGCGTAGCCAACATTGGCTTTGAGGGCAGCGCGGGGGTTGTAAATGCGAGGGTGGCGCCGGCTCAGAGATATTCGCGTCCGCTGGAGCCCGACGATGCAGGTGTCGTCCAGGACATCGACGCGGACGTTGCAATCGTAGTGAGTGAGGTCGACGCTACAGCCATAGCGATTCACGAGAGCCGCGCCGGCCCGACGTTGCACGTCCACGCTGGTGAACGGGTGCTCGCCGTTGCGCTTGGTGGTGACGCGGAAGCTAGCCGCCGATTCCAGAGGGGGGACACCGCGGTCGAGAAGCTCCCGATAGATGATGTCGAGAGCACTCTCGTTTGGGGTGTCCGCAGCGGCGCAGGAGCCACCTCCTGGGGCCGACGCGGGGTCGGTGGCGGGTGCGGCCAGCTTCAGACCGAAGCTGTAAAGCGGTTGAATGGCGTGGTGGACGGAGCGCATCCGCAACGCCGCCTCCCACACTTTCTCCTCCTGGGCAGCGGGGGCGATGGCCAATACGTGTCCGTGGAGGCCGAGAGGTCTAAGCTTCACCTCCGGGGGTTCGATGCCGCTCGAAACCAGGAGAGAGCGGAGCTCCTCGGCGACGATGCTTTCCAGTCCGGGATTGGTGGTAAATAGCAGGACGGTGCCGTCGCTGGCCCCGATCCCCTCCAGCCCGAACTGCGACAGCGGCCGCAAGGTTCGGTCTGTCATCGTCCCGGCTGCTACTACCGACTTCCCGTAGAGCCGAAGCCGCCCGTACCGCGTTGCGAATCGGTCAGGACCTCTACCTCCACGAGCTCGGCGCGGGCGACCGCCGCGAAGACGAGCTGAGCGATGCGGTCACCTGGCTCCAGGCGCTGATCCTGGTCCGAGTGGTTGATGAGCACGACGCCCACATCGCCCCGGTAGTCGGCGTCTATGGTGCCGGGGGCGTTGAGGACGGTGAGCCCGCGTTTGATGGCCAGGCCGCTTCTGGGCCGAACCTGCCCCTCGAATCCAGGGGGAATTTCGAGCCGCAGGCCGGTGGGCACGAGGACGCGTTCGCCCGGGGCCAGGAGCAGGGCCTCCGCGAGGTGGGCGCGGAGGTCGAGGCCGGCGCTGTGGGCGGTCTCGTAAGCGGGCAGGGCGTTGTCGGTCTCGCGGACGACGCGCACGGTGATCTGCTGGGGCACGATCTGTTGAGACACGGGGACTGTCACCGATCAGGAGCCGATGCCGCCTCCGGCCTCGCTCGGGCGTATTGCTCCCGCCAGCGCTGTGACAGCGCGCGCACGTAAACGGCGGCGAGGGTGTAGAAGATGGAGGCGAAACTGCTGAGGACACCGGCGACAAATACCATCAGCAAGCGGCGTGGCCGGGCGGACTTCTCCGGCGCTACGGCGACATCGAGCACCTGTACCGTGCTGGTGGTATTGCTGGCTTCGATGAAGGCCTCGGCCTTCTGCTCCAGGAGCATTTTCATCAGCGCCTGCTGGACGATTACGTCCTTGGCAATATTGGCGTATTCCTGGGCCACCTGCGGTATCTTGCGAAGGGGCAGGAAGAGGTTCTCCTGCAGGGAGTTCTCCAGGCTGCGGGTGCCGTCCGAGATCGTCGATGACTCGCTGACGCCGTCCCGCAGCAGAGCCAGGGCTTCCTGCCTGGCCATGATTTCCTGGTCGAGACGCACGACCTCGGGGTGGGAGGGGGCGAAGCCGGATCTCAGCAGAGACAGCTTCTTAATGGCCAGCTCCATGGCGGCCATCTGCATCTCAGCCGCGGCGCGAATCACCGCGCGCGCCTGCTCTTCGATGGCGATGGCGTTGTGCTCTTCCTGGAATTCCTGCAGGAACCGCATGGCCGAATCCAGCTTGACATTCTCCCGTTGCTCGAGGAGGTGGATGAATTCCTGCCGGTCCAGGGCAGTGTCCCGCGACAGGTAGCGGTTGGTAGAATCCAGCAGGGCCACGTAGCGGTTGGCCATTTTGGCAGCCATGACAGGGTCGCGGTCGCGGACCGAGATCATGATCGTTCCCTGCTCGCTCTTGCCGATCTCCGTCTTGCGCTCGAGCGCCTCAATGGCGTCGATCGTAAACTCCGCCTCGTATTGATCCATGAGGTTGAAGTCGTCGACCATCCGGCGCCTCATCGTGGGGCTCTTGAGGATGGCGATGAAGATGTCCGCCGGCGTGCCCTTCTCGCCCAGGCGAAGAGAGGGGATGGGCAGATCCGCCAGCAGGTCGGCAAAGCCGAAGCCCTCCTTCTGCTCCTTTGGCGGCAGCAACTGTACGGTGGCCTCGTATTCGTCCTCCATCAGCTGACCCACTAGGCCAGTCAGGATGCAGATGGAGAGAGTGCCCCAGATAATAAGTTTCTTGCCGGCGTTGAGAGCTGCCAGCAGGTCGAGGATGTCGATCTCTCTGTCGGTCATGTCCACGGGCTCCTGAGCACTGGCGCCATCATATGGCGCGGACGAGGACGATGATGGTCATACTCTGGATCAAGGTTTGGACGGTGCCCTGGATGAACCCCCACACGTCCCGGTACGGTTCCTCCGGCACCCAAATCTCGTCGCCTGGTTCGACGTGCAGGTTCTTCTTGAGCTTTTCCCGCTGTCCGGTGCGGGTGCGAATGAGGCGGGCGTGCCTCTTGTCGGCGATGAAGGTATAGCCGCCGGCCTGCTCCATGTAGTAGGCGACCCTGCGTCCCTCCTCGAAGCCGATGAGTCCGGGCTTCTCCCATTGTCCGCTCAGCTTGACGGTAGACCGCTTCCGCGGTACGAAAATCACGTCTCCACCCATGAGGAGAACGTTCTGGCTCTCGTCCCCCTCTTCAAAGAGGGCCTCGAAATCCAGTACCAGGCGACCGCGCTGCTCTCTGCCCTTGGTCTTCAGGTAGGCCCGTTCCTCTGGATTTATGAATCCACCGACGGCCTGAATCGACCTGAGACGCACATGCTCGGGATCGGGTATGGCCAGAGCGCGCGCTCGGATGACTTGCGCGTCCGCCAGGGAGGCCTTATCGGAAAAGCCCCCGACACGCTCAACAATGTCTGCCAGCGTCGTCTCTCCTTCGAAGATCCGATATCGACCTGGGTACTTGAACTCGCCGTGGGCGTGCACGGTCGGGGTCAGCTGCCAATCGGCGCGGGTGCGCAGAAAGAGCATGTCCTTGGCCTGAAGCGGAACGTGCGCGATGTCGTCCACGTCGTACATCTCCAAAGTACCGGTGCCCGACTCGAGCAGATATATGATATCCACCGTCTTGCCGTCGGGGCGAAAGCGCCAGATCTCGGCTACCTCGAGGGGGGCGCTGCCACGCATACCGCCCCCCAGCGTCACCAGGTCGCCGACGGTGTCTCCGGGAAGAAACTCCCTGATGCCCTCCCTGTTGACCGAGCCGTAGACGAAGCAATCCAGCTTGCGGTAAGGCACGTGAACGGTGTCTCCCATGCGCACATAGGGGTTGTAGCTCAAGTCCCCGGTCGCCAGGTACATATCCAGGTCCACCTCCTCCGCCGTGCCGTCCCGGTGGGTGACCTGGATGGAGCGCCGGGCCGCGGGCCGGGGTTGAAAGCGGCGAGCCCGGGTGATGGTCTTGCCGGTCGCGGTCTCCTGCGAGGAGCCGCGGAGGTCGTCGAGGTATCCGCCGCCCCGCTCGATGAGATCCGAGATCCGCGTGACCGGGTGCACCACGTTCATCCCCTCGCTCACCACGGCGCCGGTGAGGTAGACGTTGAACAAGCGCATGCTCTCGAGGGTGAGGGTGATGTCCACCCCCGGGTACTTATCCCTGTGGGCGGCGCCGATGATCTGCTCCTTCACCTCGGTGAGGGTGAGGTTGGAGACGTGAAAGAAGCCGATGGTGGGGACGAGCGCATTTCCCTCCGGATCCACCGGGATTCGAATGGCCTGGTCGAATTCTCCCCAGATGTAGAGCTGGAGCACGTCGCCCGGGCCGACGAGGTAGGTGTCTGGATCGATCTCCTGATCCTGGCTGATGATCAGGCGCTCCACGTCTTCCCCGTCGGGCAGGCGTAACCTGCCCAGGGCTCCCCCGCCGCCACGGGTTTCATCGGAGCTGGGAGGCCGGCGCAGCTCCCTCTCCTCCTCCTCGCGTTCGTCGATCAGCTCCTTCAGGTCCTGGGCCACGGCATGTGTGCCCAGAGCGATGCCGAGGACGAGCGCCGTCAGCGTCAGTTTCCTCAATGTGTCCATCATTTCCTCCTGCTCATTCGCCTGCGTCCCACCTGTCGACGGCTCCGCGCCCGCGGGGCCGTCATCGCTGGACGTATTGCCGTTTATAGTAGGCCTGGAAGTCGTTGCCGGCCTTGATCCTTCGCCACCAGTCTTCGCGCTCGACGTACCAGTCAATCGTTTGGGCCATGGCTTGCTTTACGTCAAAGCGCGGTCGCCATCCCAGATCTCGAATTCTACTCGAATCCAGTGCATAACGCTGGTCGTGGCCGGCTCGGTCCTTGACGAATTCCCGCAGCGATTTCGGCTTGCCCAGACGGGCCAGTATGGCGTCGGAGACCTCGATGCCGTTGCCCTCGTTCTCGCCGCCGACATTGTAGATTTCGCCGACCTCGCCCGAGTGCAGGACGAGGTCGATGGCGGCGCAGTGATCGAGGACATGAAGGTGGTCTCGCTTCTGCAGCCCGTCACCATACACCGGCAGGGGCAGGTTGTCGATGGCGTTGGTGATGTAGAGCGGCACGCGTTTCTCTGGGTACTGATAAGGGCCGATGTTGTTGCTTGCCCGGGTCACCACTGTCGGCACGCCGTGATTCAGGTGATAGGCGCGGACGAAGAGTTCGGCACTGGCCTTGCTGGCGGCATAGGGGTTGCGCGGGGCCATGGGAGATTCCTCGGTCCAGGCCTCCTCCTCTGCCTCCAGACTACCGTAGACTTCGTCGGTGCTGATCTGGTGGAAGCGCTCGACGCCGTGTTGCCGCGCGCTTTCGAGAAGGACACAGGTGCCGCAGGCATTGGTCTGGACGAATTCGATACCGCCCAGAATGCTGCGGTCGACGTGGCTTTCGGCGGCGAAGTTGACGACGGCGTCGGCTGCCTGCACCAGGGGATCGACGACGGCGTGGTCGCAGATGTCTCCCAGGACAAAGCGATACCTGGGGTCGTCTTCGACGGAGACCAGATTGTGCGGATTTCCAGCGTAGGTGAGCTTGTCCAGGTTGACGACGCAATACTCGGGATATCTGTCCAGCAGGTAGATGATGAAGTTGCTGCCGATGAAGCCGCTGCCGCCGGTGACGAGAATGCTGTTCACGATTACGACCGCAAGGAGGAGAAGCGACTCGAGAGGGCCCAGGTCGAAACATCCTCCTGTGGGGGCTCGCCGGGGAGCAGGCGCGGTCTACCTATGCTGACATACTCGAAACCCAGGTCCTGCATTTCGCGCGGGTCGTATATGTTCCGGCAGTCGAGAAATCGGGGTGGTGTCGCCACCGCGGCCAGAATGCGCGGCAGGTCGATGTTGCGGAACTCATTCCACTCGGTCATCAGCACGACCGCATCGGCTCCCGCCGCCGCCTGATACGGGTCCTCAAAACAGACGAGGTCGGAAAACTGCTCGCGGGCTCGATCGTTGGCCACCGGATCGTAGGCGTGGACGGCAGCTCCCTCCGCGAGCAGGGCGCTGATCATCTCCAAGGCGGGAGCTTCGCGAACGTCGTCGGTGTCGGGTTTGAAAGAGAGGCCCAGGATGCAGATGGTGCGATTCGAGAATGACTCGACGAGGTCTCGTAGCTTGGCGATCATGCGTTGGCGCTGCAGCACATTGCTGCGGTCGATCGCCCCGATGACCGGCGTGTCGATGCCACGGCTGGCGGCCGTGGCGGCGAGACCGGTGACATCCTTGGGAAAACAGCTGCCGCCGTATCCGGCACCGGCACTGAGAGATCGCGGCCCGATGCGTTCGTCCAGGCCCATGCCGCGGGCGACGGCGCCGACGTCGGCGCCGAAGGCCTCACAGATTCCGGCGATTTCGTTGATGAAGGAGATCTTCGAGGCCAGCAGAGCATTGGAGGCGTACTTGATCATCTCGGCGCTCTCGACGTCGGTGAGCACCATAGGCACATCGTTCTGATACAGGGGGCGATAGACGTCGACCATGGCCTCGAGCGCTCTGCGGCTGCTGGCGCCGATGACGAGACGGTCAGGGTGCATGAAGTCGTCGATGGCCGAGCCTTCGCGCAGGAATTCCGGGTTGGAGACGATGTCGAAATCGAGCTCGGTGCGCATGCCCCCGATCACCTCCGCCACCTTGACGCCGGTGCCCACCGGCACGGTGCTCTTGTTGACGATGATCTTATAGTCCTCCATGTAGCGGCCGATGCTCTCGGCGGCGCTGAAGACGAAGGACATGTCCACCTCTCCGGTGGGCAGAGAGGGCGTGCCGACGCAGATGAAGATGGTCTCCGATGACTTGATGGCGAAGGCCAGCTCGGTCGAAAAGGAGAGCCGCCCGCGCTCGGTGTTGCGCGCTACCAGCTCCTGGAGCGCAGGCTCGTAGAACGGAACTTTCCCCGATCTGAGTGTGTCGATGCGCTCCTGATTGATGTCGACGCAGACCACCGCATTGCCGAAATCGGCGAGACAGGCGCCGCTCACCAGACCGACATAGCCGGTGCCGACCACACAGATGGTTCTCATAGGGATTCAGTCGCGCTTTCCAAAAGGAGAATCAGCGGAACAGAACGGGTGCGCCTACTCTCCTGACGAGCCACAACTCGACGGCGATTCCGTCAGTGAAGGGGATGGCCATACCGGGAAGTAGCAGACCGGGAAGTAGCAGACCGGGAAGTAGAATAGGTGCGGGCAGAGCTGCAATATGGGCTTGGGCTGCTTATTGGTTGTCGGGAAAAGAGTTAGCCGGAAGCCCTAGAGTAGGGGAAAGGCGCTGATATGTCAACGGCGCTCCCCGCTCGAGTCCGGCTCAGTCGGCGCCGAGATAGCGGGAGAAATTGGCGGATGTCACCTCGGCGATCTCCTCGAGGCAGACGCCCTTGAGGGCCGTGAGTCTCTCCGCCACCTGGCGGGCGCGGCAGGGATGGCCTGGTTGGCCGCCAATGGGCACGGGCGCATCGGTTTCCAGCAGCAGCAGCTCGTCGGCCACCGTCGCCGCCACCGACAGGGTTTCTGGCCGGTCCAAAATGGAAGGTCCCACGGAAACAAAGATGCCCGCATCGTTGCAGATGGCGATCAGCTTCTTGGACTCGGTGAACCAGTGCAGCTGGGCGTTGAGGCCGGTTTCCTGGTGAAAGGCGATGGCCCTTTCCATAACCTGGCGCGGGCAGCGTCTGGAGTGGAGGTTGATCGGCTTGCCGCAAGCTGCGGCAAGCGCCAGCTGGCGGTCGAGGGTTGCGGCCTGCAACAGCTTCCCGTCGTCCGTGTCCGCCCACTTGTAATCGAGGCCCACCTCCCCCAGCACATCGGCATCGATGAGGTGGTCGGCCAGGTACGTCAGGGCGTCTTCGGTCTGCTCGCGTGATTGCTCCACGACCGTGGCCGGATGAAGGCCGAGGGCGGCGACGACGGCGTGGGGATAGCTCCGGCGCAAGCACGCAACGGCCTTCATGGAGGCGATGTCCTGGCTCATGGCCACTACCCGCGAGACCCCATGGGCGGCGGCCTCCCGGAGGACGGCGGCCGGATCGTCGAACTGATCGAGATGGCAGTGGGTATCGACGATCACGCTACATCACTATCAGCCAGGCCGGTGGTCTCGTCGAAGCCGAGCATGAGATTGAGACACTGCACGGCGTTTCCGGAGGCGCCTTTGCCGAGGTTGTCCTGGCGGCAGACGATCACGTGTCCCAGTTCGGGGTTGCCGAAGACGAAGAGCTCGGCCCCATTGGTCAAGCCGCCCCCGAGGTCGAGGAAACCGCCGGCGCGCAGGGCGTTCGGCGTCTCATCCGGGCGCATGACGCGCACAAAGGGCTCAGCGCCGTAGCGCTCGTTCCACACTTCCCACACCTGGTCGGGACCGACGTCGTCGCTGGCGAATGCGCCGGCGGGAATGGGGATGCTGACCAGCATGCCGCAGTAGTGGTGGTCGACCGAGGGTACGAACAGAGGCGGTCTTGCGCTCAGGCTGAAGCGCTGCATCTCCGGCAGGTGCTTGTGGGCGGCGCCGAGGCTGTACAGCGACAGGGCAATGGGGGCATCGCCAGCGACAGCCGCTGGCGGCGCCTGCTGATAGGATTCAATCATGCGGCGTCCGCCGCCGGAGTATCCGGAGACGGCGTTCACCGTCAGCGGGGTGTCAGCGCCCAGCAACCCGGACTCGATCAGAGGTCGCACGGCGAGCACGAATCCCATGGCATAGCAGCCGCCGTTGGTCACCCGGGTAGAGTCGCGGATGGCCTGGCGCTGACCCGGACAAAGCTCGGGCAGGCCGTACACCCAGTCCGGATCCGTCCGCCGAGGGGCACTGGTGTCGATGATTCGGGTATGCGGATTTTCCACCAGCTCGACCGCCTCGGCCGCACCGTCGTCCGGTAGACAGAGGACGGCCAGGTCAACGGCGTTGAGGAGCTCGGCCCGGGCCCGCTGATTCTTGCGGTCTCTCTCCGGAATGAGGCGGAGCTCCAGGTCGTGGCGGGTCTCGAGGAGGGAGCGGATCCTGAGACCGGTGGTGCCCTCCTGTCCGTCGATGTAGATTGCGGGTATGGTCATGGTTTTCTGCCGCTGGAACTCGTCCAGAGTGTAGATGTGGTAAGTAATAATTATTGACAATAATTGAATAAATATAACTATCCTGTGACGGCGGGTCAATACGGATCGGGGCTGAACTCGGGCTGGGTGTATCGCGACCGGATTAAGCGAGAGCGAGGGGGAGGGGAAGAGGTACTCGAGTTTTACACGCGTAGATACACCCACTCCAGCCGCGACGAGTGGCGTCGGCGTATCGAGTCGGGGCTGATACGGCTGGACCTCGAAGTCGTCTCTGCGGGGGCTGTCCTGGCGGCGGGGCAGGAATTGACCTACCACCGGCCGCCGTGGCGGGAGCCGGTGGTCCCACGCGACTTTGAGATCCTCTACGAGGACGGCGAGATCACCGCGATCGACAAGCCGGCCGGATTGCCGGTCCTACCGGGGGCGGACTACCTGGAAAACACTTTGCTGTGGATGGTGCGACGGCACTACGGCGACTCGGACGTCTTCGCTCCCGTCCACCGTCTGGGTCGAGGGACGTCGGGTGCAATCCTCTTTGCCACCGGGGCATCGGCGCGGCGTGGGCTGTCCATCGATCTCCAACAGGGGCGCATGCACAAGCGCTATCGCGCCCTGGTCCAGGGCGTTCCCAGGCAAGACGAATTCACCGTTACCGAGAGTATCGGCCGCCTGCCCCATCCGCTGCTGAGATACGTGTATGGCGTGTGTGCCGACGGCAAGCCATCGCGCTCCGAGGTGCAGGTGCTCGAGCGGCGACCCGACCGGTGTGAGCAAGCGGCCGCTAGCGGCGGCCGGAGTGCCGAATTCGGGTGTGCGCTGGTGCAGGTCGATATTCCCACCGGCAGGCCCCACCAGATCCGCATTCATCTGGCGGCGGCCGGATTCCCTCTGGTGGGGGATCGACTCTATCTAAAGGGTGGCGGATTGGCAGCTCCCAGTGGAGGGGAGCGCGCCCCGCTGCCAGGGGATGTCGGCTATCACCTGCACTCGACGCGGGTGAGTTTCCACCATCCAAGCACGCACGAAACGGTGGTCGTCTACTGCCGACCCCCTGAGATCCTGCGTCGGCGGGAGGAAACCGTCAGCTAATCAGCCTCGCCCGCTGAGTCGGCGTGTTGCCGCTGGCGGAGCTCGAGCCGCTTTACCCGCGACAGGGTGTCCTCCATCATGCTGCGGTTGGTGGCGATTAGATCGGCGACGATACCGGTGAGGAACATCTGGAACCCAGCCATCAGCAGGACGGAGGCGAGAATGAGGGACTGCACGTACTTGTCGGCCTCGCCCACTACAAAGAAGAAGTAGAGAAAGCGGAATCCGATGGCGAACCCGACGAGGAAGGTGAGGGCGCCGCAGGCGGCGAAGAGCTTCAGGGCTTTGTAACGCGCATAGGTCCGAAGACTGATGGCTCCCGACTTGAGAACAAACTCGCCGGCGTTGGAAAACAGCCGCGATTCGCGCGCCTTCGGGTTGACGCGAATGGGCACTGAAACCACGGCGAGGCGGTCCTGCCCGGCCTGCACGACGTGTTCGGCGGTGTGGTCGAAATCGGTGAAGGTAGGCAGGTGCAGGGCCGCTTCCCGGCTGTAGGCGCGAAATCCGCTGGCCACGTCCGGCACACGGATGGAGGCCAGACGTCCCACTACGTTGCTGCCGAAGCGCTGCAGAAGGCGTTTGGGCAAGGAGAAGTGCGATATGTCTCCGGTCTGGCGATCACCGATGACGATGTGGGCCTTGCCCTGCAGGATGGGCTGCACCAAGGCGGCCACGTCGCCGCCGAAGTACTGATTGTCGCCATCTGTGTTGACGATGATGTCGGCACCGAGACGGAGGCACGTGTCAAAACCGGCCTTAAAAGCGTGCCCAAGACCGCGGTTCTGGGGGAATCTGACTACGTGGTCGGCGCCGTGCTCGCGGGCGACACGCGAAGTGCCATCGGTTGAGCCGTCGTCGATGACGAGGATCTCCACCTCGTCGATGCCGTCGATCTGGCGGGGTATGTCGGCGATGGTGGCCGGCAGGGTGTCCGCCTCATTGAGGCAGGGGATCTGCACGATCAGCTTCACTGCTGCCTCTTTGGGGAAGGCGGTGGTGGGTGGCTCTATGAGCCCGTTGACTACCCCCAGCTCTCCTGCTTGATCTGCTTCTTGTCGAGCCCCACTTCCTTCAGCAGTGCCATCATGTGCTCCACGAACTGGGGAGCCGCTTCCTCCCCGCGCTCCTTGGCAGCTCTGCGGGCGTGAGGGGTGATGCCGGGGCCGCACGAAAACACGAAGCAATTGCCGGGATCGGGGACGCACTCTCTAAGGAGGTCGGCGTCAATGCGTCCGCGGTGGGCATGTGGAATACCCGTCGGATCTTCTCGGGTGATGCAGTGGACGACCTTCAGTTTGTCCGGGTGCTGCTCCTGGAGCTCCTGGAAGTCGCGGAAGTAGATGATGTCGTCGCGCGTCTTGTTGCTGAACAGCAGCACGTGACGCAGGCCGTCGTCCCGGTGGATGCTGTCCTTGATGAGGCCGCGATTGGGAACGATACCGCTGCCGGCACACACGTGGAGGATGTTGTCGGTGCGCTCGCGAATATCCTTGGGGAAGGTGTAGGCTCCGGTGAATCCGCGGATGGTCAGGCGACTGTCGGCGGCGTGGTAGGCCAACAGCGGCGAGAGCAGCGGCGGATACGGGGTCTGGCCGGACTCGTAGATCTCTTCCTTCACGGTGATGATGAGGTGCTCCTCGTGAGGAGCGGAGCCCAGCGAATACGCCCGCGGCTTTTCGCGCTGCCCTTTCTGGTCCTCGAGGTGGGCGATGAAGTGCTCGAGGATCTTGAACTGGTGGGGGTCGATGGTGACAAAATGACCCGCTTGGTAGTCCATGGTCTCGGCACCGGCGAGAAAAAGGGTGGCGCAGTCTTTCGTCTCCATGCGCACTTGAGCCACCGACACCTCCAAGTCCCGGACACGGCGCTTCGGTTCACTCTTTTCGCGACCGCTGTCACTGCCCCCCGTCGTCTCCACGCCAGCCACGCTGTTTTTCGCCATCGCCTGTGCCCTCAAGGTGGTCACGCCTTTTCGCCGCTACGGGGATGTGCCCAGGCTCGCTCGTCGGTCTCGCCAACAGCGCGCCGGCATGGCTCATTGCCGGCGTGTAGAGGAAACTATTCGATCGGGCAAGTCAGGGCAACCGGCTGCGACAGCGCGGCGATGGCGGGTTCCAGGCAGGTCTGAACTATATTCTGGCGGAGGTTGTGCTGCGCCCCGCCTGCCGCGGTGGCGCTGTTGCTGTTGCCATGGAGGAGGAGGTCAGTTGAAAGGACGCCGCATCGCTCTGCTCGGGCTTGGCGTGGAGAACGAGGCGCTGGGCCGGTACCTGGTGTCGAAGGGGATTCGCTTCGCCCTCCGCGACCGGGCGGAGGGCGACCGGATGCGGAGATTGCGTCGAGAATGGGGCAACGCCGTCCACAGCTGGCTGGTGGGAGAGACCTATCTGCGGAGTCTGGCTCAATTCGATCTGGTTTATCGCACCCCCGGGATCAGCTTCCTGCACCCCGACCTGGCGGCCGCGCGCCGTGGCGGTACCGAGGTGTCGAGCCAGACCCGCCTTTTCTTCGACCTCTGTCCCGCGGCCATTCTGGGTGTCACCGGCACTAAGGGAAAGGGGACAACGGCCTCTCTCCTCGCGCTTGCCCTCGCGGGTGGCCCCCACCGGAGGGTCCGCCTGGGTGGAAATATAGGACTGCCGCCGATCAGTTTCGTCGGGGAGCTGTCCCGCGGCGATCTGGCAATCGTCGAGCTGTCCAGTTTTCAGCTTCAGGATCTGCACCGCTCTCCCGCCATCTCGGTGGTGCTCAATATCGGCAGCGATCACCTCGACTACCACGCCGACCAAGAGGAGTACGCCGAGGCGAAGGAGGCGATATGTCGCTTTCAGACCAGCGACAACTACCTGGTGCTGAACGCCGACTGCGCCGCAACGCGACGGCTGGGGGAGGACAGCCCGGCGCGGTTGCTCTACTTCAGCGTCGCCGGAGAGGTGGAAACGGGGGCCTTCGCCGCCCAGGACCGTCTCTGGCTGCGGCGGCTCGGCGCCCGCAGAGAGGAGATCTGCAAGATCCGGGAGCTACCTCTGAGGGGGCGTCACAACGTCGCCAATGTGCTGGCGGCAGCGGCGGGGGCAGCAGCGGCAGGGGCCTCCGTCGAACAGATCGCGGCGGCGATTCAGGCCATGCAGGCGCTGCCCCATCGGCTCGAGTTCGTGGGCACGTTCGACGGCGTAGAATACTACGACGACTCGCTGGCCACGACACCGGAGGCGGCTCTAGCGGCGCTAGAGAGCTTTGAGCCGCCCATCCATCTCATCGCCGGTGGGTCATCCAAGGGGGCGGACTTCAAGGAACTGGGAGCCGGTGTCGCCGCCGGCGGGGTGAGATCGCTGAGCCTCCTGGGCGACGAGGCTCAGCGCATTGCCACAGCCGCGGAGCAGGCCGGTTACCGCGGACAGGTGACGCTGTGTGAGTCCATGCAGGAGGCGGTAGAGTCCGCGCGGGGTACTGCCGAGGCGGGCGACGTGGTGCTGCTGTCCCCGGCCTGCGCCAGCTTTGGCCTATTTGCCAGCTATGCGGAGAGGGGGAGGGTCTTCCGGCGCCTAGCGGTTGAACTGACCTAACGGTGGGTCATGCGCCAGAGACGAGAACGACTTCGTCCTTCTCGTCCGGTGATGCGTGCCCTGTCCTTCTCGCCGGTGATGCGGACTCCTTTTCGTCCGGGATGCGGGCCCGTTCTCTCGTTGGCCTTGTCGCGGATGATCGAGCTTGGTTCGCTGATGCTCCGTTAGATGTTATACATGGGGATGTGGAGGCCGCATTCCTTCAGGTCTTCTTCGCTGGCTATTTCGTCGCTGTTGAACCAGCGCCAGCGGCCGGCGCGTTTGGGTTCGTCCGGTCTGGTTGGGGTTGAGCAGATGAAGCAGCCAATGCTGCGGTACCCCTGGGCGTAGAGCGGGTGGGTTGGCAGGTCGTTCTTCTCGATAAACTGGCGGAGGCGCTCTTCCGGCCAGTCGGCCATGGGGTTTAGTTTGAGGACGTGGCGACGCGAGCCGTGCTCGGTCACCGTGGTCGCTTTGGGGGTGTTGTCGCGGCGGAAGGAGGACTGGTCTCGTCTCGGTCCCGAGATCCAGCAATCCGCCGTTTTCAGCAGCTCGTCGTGGGGGCGGGTCTTGCGGACCTGGCAGCAGTACTCCTGCTTGGCCTTGTTGTCAAAGAACAGGTATTCGCCAAAACGGTCCACCATACTCCTCACCTGGTCGGGATCGGGGCGGTGGACCTCGATGTCGATGCCGTAGCGCTCCTCTACTTCGCGCATGAAGGCGTAGGTCTCGGGGTGGAGTCTCAAGGTGTCGACGGTGGTTACGCGGAGACCCAACCCCAGCTCGCAGGCCATATGTATCATGGCCACACCGGCGGATTGGAAGCTCGTGCTCAGGACGGTGCGGCCGGGTGGAAATGTAGCCGCTGACCAGCTCAGGGCTTCCTGGGCCGACAGTGATTCGAAGTCAATGTCGCGCAAGTAGCCCTCCAACTGCTCGTTGTGAAGCTCGATCTCAGTGGCGCTGCTGGTCTCGGTTTCGATTTCAGCCATCTCGGTGGAGCTGGGTTCGGGTGTCAGGTTCGCGATGTTCGGCATCGCTGCCGCAAGGATCAACCATGCGAACCCTTTAATGGGTTCCCATAATATAGAGTTCGCGGGCCCTTAGGAAAACCGGGCCATCGGCGTGACTGAGAGCCGTATTGTCGAGGGGGCGCGGGCGGGCAAATCTTTTTCCTTGACATTGTAAATGTAGGGCGGGTAAGTTCTAAAACATCCAATGAGGCAACCCAAGAACAGACCGGAAAAAGCGCTGATCATGTCCTCGATAACCGCGACACTATAAGCTTTCGAGACCGAAAGCCAGACCGAGACTAACGATGAATCCACACCGTAAAAACACCCGCTTTACACGGCCCCTGTGCTGGCCGTACCAGGACTGTCCGCCCGTGGCGGCTGGGCAGTCGGTGTTTGGGCAGCAGGTGTTTGTGGATGGCACGCTGATCGCGGATGGTACACCCTCCGTGGATAGTCCGCTCGCAATGGCGGCACACGCCATTCCGAACGCAGAGGTGTCGAACATCGAGACGCAGATGCTGGAAATCGAGATGTTCGGCCCGCTGGCAGCCGGCGCTTTCGGACCGCGAGGGTGGCGGACGATGACGGAACGGGGCCACGGTGGGTCCGGCAGATTTTCCGACATGATCCTGAGTGTAGAGGGCCTGAGTGTAGAGGGCCTGAGTGTAGAGGGCCTGAG
>Ga0066376_10001194_pt1 | contig 25224 bp, 20 predicted proteins | sample Knorr_S15_td_Bot_FD_77009 | JGI IMG/M metagenome (GOLD analysis project Ga0066376, IMG submission 77009) | Marine microbial communities from Southern Atlantic Ocean transect - Knorr_S15_td_Bottom_ad_5009_LV_A | ecosystem: Environmental > Aquatic > Marine > Oceanic | place: Southern Atlantic...
CTCCGTCGCAAGCTCATGAGCTATATCCGCCTCCATAACCGCGACTGCCGTCCTTTCAACTGGACCTATCGCAATTCCAAGAACCGCATCCGCGTCAACGTTTCTTGAGTTACAGTCCACTAGACGCCTATCTCGGCAGCGAAAAGCAGATCGCGACGCCGTACTACGGGATCGGTAACGCTACGCCCTACGACGAGACACGCGACGATGCCGAGGGCCCGGACCCGTTCTACTACCGTTTCGGCCGTACGCGACGAAGTGCCAAGTTCAACCTGCAACGGGACGTTGGTGAGACTCCCTTGAGATGGCTGGTCGGCGCCGGATTGGTCCGCACGTCCGTCCTCCCCGTTCCGGACAACGAAGGAAGCACACTGTTCGAAACGGAGATTGGTGCAAGGGAATCGCTGGTCACTCAGGTGGAGGCCGCCGCCCGCCCGGACGCACTCGTGCGCAGCGCGGTGGACGAGATCGTCGACTCAGGAGACAACGCATCGGTCGCCGACCTCGCTCGTCGGCTGGAAATCAGCCAACGGCAGTTCCAACGCCGCTTCCGAAAGGCGGTGGGCATCACGCCGAAGCAGTTTTCACGGATCCGACGATTTCGGGCGTGCGTAGTCAACATGATCACGGAAGAGCCCGAGGCATGGGGTCGAGTCGCGGTGCGCAGCGGCTATGCCGACCAGGCCCATCTCATTCGAGAATTCGTGCGACTGTCTGGGCGCCCACCGACGGCGCTGGACGCCTACATCCGTGGTATCGATCACGGAGATGTGGACCCGTAAGCCGCCCTCAGACAGTCGCCAGCTTTCTCGTACTCACGGGCGTGAACTTCTGGCCCGGAGACCAACTCGTGATATGGCCAGCCACCGCGCTGGCTGCCACCGAGTAGGGCGAGCCGAGGTACAGATGACCTGGCCCGGATCTGCCTGGGAAGTTCCGGTTTTGTGACGAGATGGATACGTCGTCGGGCGACGTGGTGACTCCTGGTCCCGCGGAGATACAGGCTCCGCAACCCGGCTCGATGAACTCGGCGCCCATCCGTTCGAAAAGCGCGAGGTGCCCCTTCTCGCGGCAGTACTCGCGCACTTCCACAGAGCCGCACTGGATGAAGACTTGTACGTCCGGGTGCACCGTGAGCCCTTGTGCGTCGGCTTCGGCGAAGACCGCGGCGTACATGTCCATGTCTTCCTTCTTTCCAGCAGTGCACGAGCCCGCGTACGCGATGTCGATACGGATCGGGTCGTCGCCGAGTTCGTCGATGTACACCCCGTTCCCGGGGTCATTCGGCAGCGCCGCCATGGGACGGATCGTTGAGGCGTCGATCTCGATCACCTTCACGTACTCGGCGCCCGGGTCGCTCTGCATTCCGTTGGTGAGCGCGTGTGCCTGCTCGCGGTCCATCCCGCGCTCTCTCACCATGAAGTCCACAGACTTCTCATCCGCCGCGATGATGCCCGTGAATGCGCCGACCTCGGCAGCCATGTTGGTCATCGTTGCCCGTTCGTCGATGCCCAACGCTTCGACTGCGGGTCCGGCGTACTCGATGATCTGACCGATGGCCTCGCCGTCACGAACATACGGATGCCGGAGGATCTCGAGCATGTAGTCCTTTGCCGTGACATTGGCCGCCGGCTCGCCAGAGATCACGACCTTGAAGGACTCGGGCATGCGCACCCGCACGTCCCGGGTGATCCACGAATTGAAGATCGCCGTTGTGCCGACCCCGAAGGCGACAGCTCCGATCGCGCCCGCGTGGGGTGTGTGCGAGTCGGTGCCGATCACGAGCATGCCTGGCTCGGCGTACTGTTCCAGGATCTTCGAGTGACAGATCGCCTGCGACCCCAAACGCTGTCCCATCTGCTCGCCATAGAGTTTTATGCCCTGCTTCTCGCTGAACTCGCGTTGCTTCACCTCGAGTTCATTGGCGGCATCGAGCAGCCCTTCTGCGATGCGTTCCTGGCTCATCACCTTGGAGAGGTAGGTCAGGTGATCGCGGAAGAACAAGACCGAGTCGGGATCGACCACCTTCGCGTCCTTTCCGACCTTGTCCTCGAAGAAGATGGAGGCCATCGGGGTGACGTATTCGTGGCTGAACCTGATGTCGGTGCGGAAGAAGCCAGCGTCGCCCGGCTGCATCCACGGAACGCCTGCCTCCCCCTTGTTCGCGTCGGTCACCAAGTGCTTCGCGAAAATCTTCTCGGCGATCGTCATCGGGCGCGCGGCGGCTGCGCCGTCCTGGAGCGATGATGCGACCGGGATCGTCACTTTTCCTTGCAGGCGCGCGACGTTGAACTCGAAGAGTCCGCCATACTCGATGATTTGACGAGTGATCTCGTCCTCACCGGCAGTGAACTCCTCGAGTTGAATTTGCTCGCCAGCCTTGATGCGGTCGATGATGCCGAAGTCGTTGGTCGTCAGGACGCCCAGGTTCTGGCAGTTCTCGTTGTAGATCCGCTCGATACTCTCGGCGACGACGACCTTGATGCCTGCGTGCAGCTCGGCGTAGGGGCTGGCCTCGCGGCTGCTGCCCTTGCCGCGGCGTTTCCCGGCGACGGAGCATACGAAACCCCCGTTCCTGACGGCGTTCCGTTCGATGGGGTACTCGGTTTCGCCCGTCGTTCGGTTCGTCGTGCGTAGCCCCAGGTACGGAAAGTCCCCAAGCGTCTCATCATAAAAGAAGCAGATGTACGCGGGCGTGATCTCGTCGGTCGAGATCTGGTCCCTCAGGTGTCGCGCCAGTTCGTCCGTGAGTTCGACATCGGTGCTCTCGTACAGTTGGGCCTTCACGAGCTCGGCATCGTCCAGCAAGTAGAGGATACGGCCCTCGAAGGTCAGCGTAGTCGGACGCTTCTCGATGGGGCGTTCCAGCAGATCTCTGATCATGCGCGACGGGTTGACGCCAAGTAGTCGGTTGGGCAGCTGGGTACACTCAGGGGACTCGAAAGGTGTCCTGAGCGGATCCTTAAGCAACCCCGGGGCAACGCTTCTTCGGGTGTCCGACATCTACAAGTGTCGGATATCCAGTATCGACCACGAAGTGGAGGCTGAGGTTGTGAGGCATGTGGCTGTAGGAACACGAATCTGCGGCGCTGTTTTTGGTCTCATCGTCGCGATGAACTCTGTCGGAGCCCAGGAGGTCGTCGAGTTGACCGGCCAGGACCGTCCGCTCCGCTCCGACTACGAAGAGGTCTACCGCGTGGGCTCCTTCGACGGAGACCTTTGGGAGACATTCGGCGAGATCGGCGGCACCGCCTTCGACGCGAATGGCAATCTCTACATCTTCGACCGCCAGGCGTCTCGCATCGTGGTCGTCGATCCCGACGGGAACTTCGTGCGGGAGTTCGGCAGCCCAGGGGAGGGCCCCGGGGAGCTCCGTATGGCGTTGGGCTTCACCGTCATGCGGGACGGAACGACCGTGGTGATGGATATGGGCCACCGGTCCTACCAACTCTTCGGTGCGGACGGCGAGTTCCAGCGCATGGTGCGGATGGGTGGTGGTGGCATGATGAGGTTGTCGATGATGTCCGCGGATCCCTCCGGCCTCGGGCTCATCTCGGGGGGTGGAGGCGGAATCATCGCGATGGAGGGAGGTCGTGGAGCGAGGCCGCCGGAGCCCCCCACGACCCGTTCGGTCGACCGCATCAGCCTCGCGGGCGACGAGATCGAGACCGAGGTGATCGCCGAAGCTTGGTTGCCGGCTCGCGAGCAAGGTCCGCAGACGATCGAGGGCGGCGGGATGCGCTTCCAGATGTCGATGGCCGGGCCCCGGACGTTCGAACCGAACCTGCTCGTCGGCGCGTTGCCGAGCGGCGGCGTAGCGTTCTCCGACTCTTCCGGCTACGCGGTGAAGATCGCGGGCCCGAGCGGCGGCGTGTCACAGATCCTTCGGCGGCCGTTCCACGCCCTTCCCGTAACCCCCCGCATCGAGGACGCCGAGAGGGAAAGACGACTCCAGGAGTTGACCGAGGGCGAGGGTCCGCAGATGCGCGTAATGATCCAGGGTGGTGGTGGTGGTGCGGCGCAGGCCGTGAGCCAGGACGCGATCAGGGAGATGATGCAGGGCCAGATCGAGCAGATGCAGTTCTTCCCGGAAGTCCCGATCATCCGCGCTCTTCAGACGACGTGGGGCGGCAAGATCTGGGTGCAGCGCCGCGGCGACGAACCGGTGAGTAATGGCCCGATGGACGTGCTCACGAGCGAGGGGCAGTATGTCGGCAGTTATGCCACGGGTGAGATGGAGATGCCGTCGTCCTTCGGCCCCGAAGGGCTGACCGCTTTCGTCGAGACGGACGAGTTCGATGTGGCGACGGTCGTCGTGCGAAGGCTTCCGCCAGTGGTCAACTAGCCGGTCGTCGACCAGGCGCGAAATGAGCCGACCGGCGGGTGAACCCGCCGGTCGGCTGACGCGTCAGCCCCACGGAGGGTCCCGAATCGCATCGGTGGTCACCAATTTCGTTCCATGAACCACCTCAGCCGGCGCTGCGCGCGCTTTCTGGCGATCGCGAGCCTCGGGGCGACGGCATCTGTCGCCTGCGGTGGAGACCTGGGGGACGCCCCGCTCGCCTCTGTCCCGGTGGGGACTCCTCTGGCGATCCACCCGGGCGCTGATCTGGCCGTCGGGGTGCTGTCGGGCGATGCGATGGAGGAGTTCGACCGAGTCACGACTCCGTTCTTGTTGCCGGACGGAACCGTGGCCGTCCCGACACGAGGTGCACAGTCGATTCGGCTCTTCAGCCCCGACGGGAACTTCGTCGAAAGCCACGGGGAGCCGGGAGAGGGACCCGGCGAGTTCATTTCCCTGGGAGGCGCTTGGGCGCGCGGAGACACGATCGAAGCGTACGATGGCCGCCTGCGCCGCATCACCCGCTTCATTCCGGGCGGCGAGTTGGAGGTTGTCGTCCTGAGTGGCACGCCCCTGCTGACGGATCGTGCGCTTGGGCCCCTCTTGGACGGTTGGGCTCTGACGGCGATCGGGCGTATCTCGGCCGGCGAGCGGGATCCGATGAGCGTGCTCTACGTCTCTCGCGACAGCGCTTACGTGTCTGATCGCGGACGCCGAGGGCATGGCCCGCTTTCAAGCCCCGGGCATGTCCGGTCCACATCCGCTCACACCAATGGGCCTCTTCGACGTTCACCACGGCGTTGTGTACGCCGCGGAGACGCTCACGCCGGTGATCCACGCCTACAACGCCTCAGGTACTCAAGTGCGGGAGATCGCCTTTGCTATGACCGCTCCGGCCTCGGCGTCGTCGGTGTTCCGTCAGGTTGTCGATTCCGCGGTTGCCTTGGCGGACGAGGATCGAAGAGCGGCGACGCGGGAACGGCTCGCCGCGTTCCCGGAGCCCGATCTCCTGTCGTCTTTTTGGCGCTTCCTCGTGGACGAGGACGGGTACGTATCGGTACGTCCGTACGAGCCCCTCATGCACGCTCTCGCTCTGGGCGAGCGTCCCTCGGGGCCGGGTGGCGAATGGCTGGTGATTTCGCCGGGAGGGTGCGGAGGTCGGGTGGATCGAAGTCCCCGCGGGCCTGGAGCTCGTCCAAGTCACGTCGAACTCCGTGGTGGGGCTCCACCGAGACGACCTGGGCGTCGAGTCAGTGCGGGTGCATTTGCTGACCCGACGTTAGTTTCGGTCCGTCTGGTCCGCACATTCTGCTCCTGCCGCCATCAGTGAGGCTCATCGAATGAGAACCGTCATGGCTCGTTTCGGCGTGGTTGCCCTGCTCGCGTTGCTGTCGGCGGGATCGGCGGCCGGGCAACTCTCTGACGAGCGTTTCCGCTTTACGACCGACGACAAACTCGACGCGACGCAGACGCCGTCGTATACGGGCAATCACGAAGCGATCTACGCTTATGTGGACGCCCATTTCGACGAGCACCTGGCCAACCTACAGCGCTGGCTGCGTCAGCCCTCGATCAGCGCGCAGAACAACGGCATCGCGGAGATGGCTGAGCTTCTGCGGGCGGATCTGGAAGCGATAGGCTTCGCGGAAACCGCGGTAGTGCCCACCGACGGACACCCCGGTGTCTGGGGCTACTACGACGCCGGCGCCGAGCGCACGCTCATGGTCTACATGATGTACGACGTGCAGCCGGTGAACCCGGAGGACTGGGAGTCTCACCCGTTCGAAGCCAACCTCATCGATTCGGAGCTCGGTGAGATTCTCATGGCCCGCGGCGCGACGAATCAGAAAGGACCGGAGCGGGCCTTTCTCAACGCGATCGAGTCGATCATCGCGGTCGAGGGAACGCTCCCGGTGAACCTCATGGTTCTGGCTGAGGGCGAAGAAGAATTGGGGTCGCCGCACTACGGTCAACTCGTGGATCGGTTCGAGGAGCGGCTGAAGACCGCCGACGGTGCGTTCTTTCCGTTCAACTCGCAGAGCCCCGCCGGCGACGCAAGCCTGAGCCTCGGGGTGAAGGGCATTCTCTACACCGAGATAGAGTCCACTGGCGGCGATTGGGGAGGACCGACTCAGGCGGAGATCCACGGCTCGTACAAGGCGATCGTGGACTCCCCCACCCTCCGCCTCATTCAAGCGCTTTCCTCGCTGGTGTCAAAGGACGGAAATACGATCCTCGTACCGGGCTACTACGACTCGGTGCGACCGCCCACGGGAGAGGAGCAGCGCCTCATCAACGCGATGGCGGACTCGTGGAGCGACGAGGGACAGCAGGCGAGCCTGCGCGTGGAGCAGTGGATCGACGGTGTGACCGGCCGCGACGCGATCATGCGTTACTTGTATCACCCGACGCTCAACGTCGATGGTCTCTGGAGCGGATACACCGAGGAAGGGGTCAAAACGATCCTCCCGCATCGCGCCACCGCCAAGGTCGACTCGCGTCTTCCCTACGGACTCGATCCGGATTCGGCCCTCGCGATGATCCGTCAGCACCTCGACTCCGAGGGCTTCAGCGACATCGTCATCAGGAAGCTCGCCGGGTACCCCGCAGCTCAGACGAGCGTCGATGCACCCCTCGTGCAAGCCGCGATCGGAGTCTTCAACAAGTATGGCCAGACTCCGGAGATCTCCCCTCGATTGGCCGGGAGCGCGCCGTTCTATCAGTTCACCGAGAGGCTCGGACTGCCGCTCGTGTTCGCGGGATTCGGGCATGGATCGGGAGCTCACGCGCCCAACGAGTACATGGTGATCACGCCCAAGGAGGGCTCTGGGATCTCGGGGCTTCGGGAGATCGAGCGGGCGTACGTCGATCTCCTTTTCGCGCTCGCGAGCCAGCACCCGATCACCTGACTTCCAGAGAGCGGCATTCCAGGTGAGCGCGATGAAGCCACGGGACCGGTACGTTGAATTGCAGGCGTTTCACGGCAACGCCCGTGACCTAGCGCACGCGCGTTCCGTCCGGCTCGGCGGTATCCGCGCGACCACCTTCATGGCGGCCGCCGCCGCGCTGGTCCTCTGGGACGTGTTGGAGGCGACCCGGGCCAGCGTCGCGCTGGGCCTCGGGCTGTCGCTGGTGATCGCGTTCATCGTTCAGGTGGCGATCCACCGTCGGGTCCGCAGGGAGGAGCGCTGGCAAGGCACACTTCGTGGCCTCTGCGCCGAGGGCATCGCCCGCATCGATCGCGCTTGGGACGATCTCGCCGAGATGCTGCCGGACGCCGAGTCGCGGACACAGGCGATCGGCCCCGACCACCCTTACGCACACGACTTGGCCGTTCAAGGGCGTGCGTCGCTGCTCCGGCTCTTCGGTCCTGTCACGACCGAGCCGGGAAGGCGCTCGCTCGCGGGTTGGCTGCTGGAGCCGACATCCCCCTCGATCGCCGCGGCGCGGGCGGAGGCGGCGGCCGAACTCCGAGAGATGCTCGAGCAGCGACTGGCGTTCTCCGCACACGGCCGGCATGCGCAGGCTACGGACCCCGAGGCTTCGGACCGATTCCTCGCATGGGCCGAGACGGAGCACTGGACGCTTGGGCTTCCGTGGCTGCGGGTGGCAGGGGTGGCGCTCCCCGTCGTCTTGATCGGTGCCATCGTCCTCGATGTGTTCCAAGGGGCGCCGCCCTGGTGGATCCTTCCTGGGCTCGTGCAACTCTGGGTGGTGCGCAAAGTCACATCGCGGCTGGCAGGCGACTTCGAGAAAGTGGACGCGATGGGATCCGCGCTCGCCGCCTACGTGCCACAGCTCGAACAGCTCGCGACGTGGCCGATGAGGGCGGCGGCACTTCACCGACAAATGGAGCGCATCCGCACCTCCGGCGGCGCGGCGCATGAGCAGCTCGCAGTCTTGGCGAAGCTGGTGGACACGGTGGAGAGTCGACGAAACCTCGTTTATGCGACGTTGGCTCCTCTCCTGCTCCTGGACGTGCACCTCGGGGTGCGCCTGGACCGTTGGAGACGCGCCAATGGCGCCTTCGCCCGGGGGTGGGTCGAGGCGCTTGGGGAGCTCGAGGCGATGAGCGCGTTGGGGAGCCTAGCTCACGACCACCCGGACTGGGCGTTCCCGCTGTGGAACGAAGCGGAATCGGCTGCGATCGTCAGCGCCCGAGCAATAGGGCACCCGCTGCTCGCGGACGAAGAGTGCATTCGCAACGACGTGGAAGTCGGCCCGCCGGGCTCGTTCCTGCTGGTGACCGGATCGAACATGTCGGGAAAGAGCACTCTGCTTCGGTCGATTGGGGCGAACTGCGTTCTCGCCGGCGCGGGGGCGCCGGTGTGTGCCGGCGCGCTCGCGATGCCCCGTGTGCGCGTCGCCACCAGCATGAGTATCGAGGACTCGCTCTCAAAAGGCGTGTCGCTTTTCATGGCGCAGCTGCTTCGCGTTCGCAGCATCGTGGAGACCGCCCGGGCGCAGACGGAAACCGAAGGCCCCGTGCTCTACCTGCTCGACGAGATGTTGCACGGGACCAACAGCGCTGAGCGACGAATCGCCGCGCGCGCAATTCTGAGACACCTGCTGGGGCAGGTGGCGATCGGTGTGGTCAGTACCCACGACCTCGCGCTCGCCGATGCGACCGATCTCGCTGAAGTGGCTCAGCGGGTCCACTTCCGGGAGACCGTGCACCGCGAGGGAGGAACAACTCGGCTCGACTTCGACTACCGCATGCGGCCCGGGCTCGCTCAGACGAGCAACGCGCTCGCACTACTCGAGGCGGTGGGCTTAGACTCCCTCATCGTCGGTGATACCGAATCAGAGGAATGAGGATTTCATGAAAAGCGCGATCAGACCCGGCCCAAAACGAGCATGTCTCCTGATTCCGGCTCTACTGCTGTGGACCGCGTGCTCCGGAGCCGACACGGACGCTACCGCAGATACCGCGGACATGCCGGAGGAGCACAGTTCCCCGCATGCGCCTACCGCGGCGGAGCAGGCGAGGATCCTCGGGGTCCTGCAAGCTGTCTTCGACGGCCTGGCGGGCGATACGGAACTCCTCGCGCACAACATGGACGCGGACATCGTCATGCACTCGACGGACCTGCGAAGCGGTACGGCCGTCTTCGGAAGCTCGACGCTCCCCGGTCTAATACAGCGAGTCGAGACCGGCGACGAGACCATGACCGAGCGGATGTGGGCGCCCGAGGTTCACGTGAGCGGCGGGATCGCCACGGTCTGGACTCCCTACGACTTCTACATCGGCTCCGAGTTCAGCCACTGTGGCGTCGACGTCGCGACGCTCATGCCGCGCGACGGACGCTGGAAAGTCATCACGCTCGACTGGACGCGGGATGCGCCACCCAATTGTGCTCTCCACCCGGACGGTCCTCCGAGCAACTAGGTCCTCGGGCCGAATGAAGGAGGGCCCAACCCGTAGGGCTCAGCGCCCGCCCGCCAAGGGTCTCAACAGCACTTGGCGGAACTGGATGGGGTGACTCTCGCTCTGTAGTGCGATGTACCCTCCGGTGAGCGACTCACCGTCGCGCTTCACGGTCTCATCGTATCCGCCCACCTGTCCACCTCCGACTATGGGTCGTTCGTAGCTCAATACGGTATCGCCGTCGATCACGTGCGCGACCGATGCGCCTGCGCGCACGACCAGGTCGACCGTTACCCATTCTTCCCCGTGATACGTGGGCGCGTGGGCGTTCGTGCAATGGCGCTCCACGAGCTCGCCGTCCATCACAACGTGAGTCCCGGGCGTGCAGAGATTGGCGGTGGGGCGCTCGTCCGTCCCGTTCCCGCCGAGGAACTGGGCCTCCAGGGAAATCGGGAAGTCCTGATCTCGCATCATCGACGAGGGGCTCTGAGAGTGGAACATCACGCCGCTGTTCTTGAAGGCCCACCCGGGCCCTCCCGCGACTTGTTCGCCGACGAAGCGGTACTCGACGCGTAACACGTAGCTGGAAAACGGCTCGTCGAAGAAGAGATGCCCGAAGCGCTCATCGAAGGCCGGGTATCTCTCGTAGCCTACGGTGAGAAGTCCGTCCTCGACCCGGAACGTGCGCAAAGGGTCTTCGCCCAGGTCGGATCCTGTGATTTTCACCGTCCAACCGGAGAGATTTTCCCCGTTGAAGAGGACTCGCCACTCCTGTTGCTGGGAAACGGCGGAGCCAGGGGCCGCGCCCAGCAAGACGCAGAGCGCGCCGATGGCGGCAGCCTTGAGACGTCTATCGATCAAATCGTCGAGTCCTGTTGAGTGTTCACGATATGCAGAGTAGACGAGAGGCGACCGAAGAGCCATCCTGGCGGTGGCGCACCTCGCTGTCACAATTTGCGGTTGCTGCGTACAATTGCACACAGGCTGAGTGGCACCACTTCGACTGGATGGGTCAGGACAAGGTCGCCGCGCGCGGGTCGCACACCATCGCAACCAGAACAGCTAAGTGATTCGAAATACAAAGCGCGGCCCGAGCGTCCTGCTCGCGATCGCGATCCTGGCGCTAGCCGGGCTGGCCGAAGCGTCGATCGCAGCTCCCGAGGCTGCTGCTCAGCGCAGGCGGGCGGAGCCGTTGCCGCCCACGCTCAGAGCCAAACCGCATAAGTCGTTCTACCGAGGCACCTTCGAGGTCGTCGGTCGAGTGGGCGGCGAGGAACAGTATCGCGTCGGGCCTGAGACCATTCAGCTCGGCGTCGATGTATCCGTCGACGCTGACGGCAACATGTTTTCCGAGTACACGCTCGACTTCGGTGCGGACGACCCCTCGGTGGGGACGACGCCGTACTCCGTCCTCGGCTTGGTGGCCGATCAGTGGCGCCCCACCCTCGAAGGGCTCCCGTTCATCTCCTTCCTCCCGCTTCCGGAGGAGCCCAAGGCGGTCGGGGGCGAGTGGGCGCGGTTATCGGCGTATACACTGCCCGACCTGGAGCTCGACTTTGCCGAAGCCACGAGGTTCTGGATCGAGTCGATCGAGGGTGATGTGATCACGATCCTGTATAGCGCGGAGGGCGGAGGGACGACGACGATCGAGCAACCGCAGTTCGGACGTGACGCAAAAAGGGAAATCACGAGGGAGAGCGCCCGCGAGGGCACGTTCGTCTTCCATCTCACGGAGGGTAGGGTGGTGTCGTCCGAGCGGCTGGAGAGGATCGTGACCACGTCGGTTCTGTATGTGAGTGGTCAGGACCCGCAACCAGGGCCCGAGGAGTCCCAGACACTCACTTTTCAGCTACTTCCCGCGGACGGTTCGCGCTAGCAGGCGCTGCAACGCTAGGCGGGGCAAGGCGAACGGGACGCACCCTTAGCCGATCGGCGCATCGCCGAGCTATCAATTCGGTACCAAGCAGAACGATCTCCTTTCCCTCTGCCCCCATTGTCATGGCACGCGTGCTCATCGACGACGACGAGGAAGTCCGCCTCCTCGAACGCCACATTCTCGAGGCAGGCGGGCACGAATTGTACTTCGCGAAGAACGGTGAGGAAGCGATGCGCCTCTTCATGCGCAAGAGCCCGGACGTCGTTATCACGGACTTGCAGATGCCTCGCGGCAACGGGCTGGAGCTCATCGAGGCACTACTCCAACGTGCGGATCATCGCGCTGTCGGGGAAGGGCCGTCAGGCTCTCAGCACAGCAAAGTTGATGGGTGCGATGACGACGCTCGAGAAACCCATCAGCCCGCGCACGCTCCTGGATGCGGTGGCGGCGACGCTTTCAGCCCCCGCACAGCCGTAGATTAAGAACAGATGAGCATTTCTCGGTGAACCCGCGTATTATTGAATAGACGAGACACGGCGCACGGAAGCGCCGCCCCCAAGCAGGAGCAAGGATGCTCGAGCAGGCCCACTCCGTAGGCGTTCTCCTCACCAGCGACTACTCCCATCACCTACTCGTCATGGAATTGGCCGGTGGGGACATGGACGACGACGTCCTCTCCGCCCAGGGCGCCATCGTCGTACGTCCGGGCGTAGCGGTCACGAGCCTGCGCTGCATCGAGACCGGCGATGACCTCGAGGTCGACGAAGACTACGCCGTCTTCCACACGGGCAAGCCCGCGACGTTCGTCGCGCAGTTCGTGCCGGCCCTGCGCACCGCGGTGAGCATGGTCGGGTGGGCTAAGGTGAAGGAGTCGCTTCAGGACTACCTGTCCACGGCGGACTAGGGGCCCTGCGCCGGCCTCGTCACGGCAGCGGGTGAGCGCCGAGGTAGACTCGCCCCAGGTCATCGGTCACCGCGACCCAAACGCGACCGTCACCAAAACCGACTACCCGGCCTCCTGACGGGAGCCGTACTCGGAGCCTCGCCGACGAACGATCGAAGACCACGTATTCGGTGCGGTCGGCCTCCGGGCCCGTGATCCGCAGCCACAGTCGGCCTACTCCGTCGGCGTGTGCTTCGCGTCCTGAGAAAGGTGATGTCTGCTCAGGCCACTCGATCCGACGGATCGGCATGATACTGGCCAACTGTTCAGTGTCGCCGTCGTGCGCCTCCGAATCGAGCCAGGCCCGGTAGAATGCTTCGCGGTCTCTGCAACCTATCGCGCGGCCCGTCAGCCCGAGTTCGATCTCGGACCCGTTGCTCCACGAGACGCCCGCCGGTACCGAACTGTGGATGGTCGCGATCGAACCGTCGCTCAGGGCGCCCCACGCGTCTTCGGGCGCCCAAGGGCGTGGGATCGCGATGATCACTTGGGTCGAATGGTTTCCACTCCGGACCGGATGGAAAGCGGGGTTGATCCCGCTTCCGGAGTTGACGGTAGCGGTTGCGCCCGGGACCTGGCAGCGGGCGGGAGTCGACTCGAGCGTCGTGCGCGTGGCCGTGACGCTCGGCGGGCGCGCGGTTTGGCCTGTCGACCCCGCCGGAGCGGACGCCCGGCCCGACGCCCGGCCCGACTCGGAGCCCGAGTCGTGGGAGGGTCGTGTACGTGTTTCCGTGGGTGGTGGGCCCGCGGTCACCGATCGCGAGGTATCGCCCGCCGACCACATCGTGAGTGTGTTGGCGGACCAAAGCGCCAGTACCGTCGCGTTCGGGCCGGGAGAAGGGCCTGCGTCGGCTGGTGCCGAGCCGCTCGTGGTGCACGCGACACCGGTTGCCGGATCGGTCGAGGCGCTCGCGAGGTTCCGGCATCGGCGCGACCTCGGAGTGAGCATGATCCTGTTACTCGCGGCGGGTGGAGCAGGTGGGCTTCTCATGCTCACCACCCATCGCGCTCGCATGCATGCGCGACGCCAGGCGATCTTCGCAGCCACAGTCTCGCACGAACTGCGCACGCCGCTCGCCGGACTCCGGGGAGCGTTGGAGAATCTACGCGACGGCATCGGTGACCCGGAGGCCTACCGCTACATCCTCGAGTCCCAACTGGAGCGACTCGAGGCCTTGTCGGAGGACGCGCTGTTGTCCGCGGAAGGGGACGGCCCGCCGCCGGCCGTCAATAGAGTGAGCCTGGCGAGGCTCGTCCAGGAAGTCGTTTCATTGGTGGGCGCCGGAGAGTCGATCGAGGTCGACGTGCCCACCGAAGCGGTTGTTTCGGCGCCCCGTGCGGCTCTGACACGCGCGGTCTGCAATCTCGTGACCAACGCGTTACTCCACGGTCGTCCGCCGCTACGGCTCGCGGTGCGACCCGAGCCGAACGGCTGGCTACTCAAGGTTTCGGAGGGGGGGCCAGGGCTGGGGCCCAGTGACCCGCGCGCGCTCTTCGAGCCCTTCAGCCGTGGCAGCCGGGCCGTCCCTGAGGCCACGGCCGGGAGCGGGCTGGGTCTGGCGGTCGTGAGGCGCGTCGTCGAGTCCGTCGGCGGGACTGTTTCGGCTCGCAACGGTGCCGACGGGGGCGCGGTCTTCGCCTTGCACCTGCGGGCTCCTACTTCGTGAACACGTCACGCGGCGAGCGCATACTGCTGGTGGAGGACGAGCGAGCGGTGGCCCTGCGGGTGGTCGACCGGCTGGAAGCCGAGGGCTTCGCAGTCGAGCATGTCCGGGACGCACAAGCCGCGCTCACGGCCGCCCGACTCAGGCGCTGCGACCTCATTCTGCTCGACGTCATGTTGCCTGGTGGGCTCGATGGGTACGAGGTCGCCCGAACGCTCCGAGCGCGAGAGAATAGCGACGTCCCGATCCTCATGGTCACAGCCCGCTCCGACGTCGCCGATCGCGTGTCAGGCCTACGGGTAGGCGCGGACGACTACCTCCTGAAGCCGTTCGCGATGGCCGAGCTCATCGCCCGCATCGAGGCACTAATCCGCCGAGCGGGGCGGTCCTCGCCACGTGGCGGAGTCATTCGCTTCGGGGGCGTCGAGGTCAACCTGGACGCGGGCAGCGTCACGCACGACGGGAAGCCACTCGAGCTGCCGGCCCGGGAGTTCGTCCTGCTCCGGTACCTTCTCGAACACCCTGGGCAAATCCTCTCTCGGGAGCGCCTGCTCAAGGACGTGTGGGGTTATCCCAGGGCCCCCGAGAGCCGTACGGTCGACGTGCATGTCGCGCGGCTACGGGAGCGCCTCGAAGCCGATCGGGCTCGTCCTCGGCACTTCCTGACGCTGCGTGGGCGGGGCTACCGCTTCGTGTCCGACGAGCGTTGAAGGACGAAGGCCCCACCCTTCAGGGCGGGGCCTCCGTCTTTCGATCTGGCTCTCTTGGGCGGCTAAGGTCCTCCGCCAGGCACACGCGAAGACGGATCCGGCGGTGGCCGTGGGCTTTGCTCTTGGGTTTGCGGCACGATCGCCAGCGGGATGTCGCCGAGTCCGCTGCGTTGTGGATTCTGCTGACCTCCCGTCGCTTGCCGCACGTGGTTCGACACGTGGTCGAACAGCTCCGTGAAGTACACGATGCCGTTGCCGTCCAGGTCCGCAGCTCCCATCAAGCCCTCGAGCAGGAAGTGTGTGAAGACGCCGTGCCCGCCCCAACGCTCGTCTTCCTGCGCAAATTCGTTGGTGTCGGCAGCCGTGATCATCAAACGGCGGGACGGAGTGAATAGCGACGCGAAGCCGCCCGCGATCTGGTTCGTCTCGCCGCCACCCACCACGTCACCATCCGCCGCCCCGGCCGAATGGCATGCGTCGGCGATCACCAGCACTCGCTCGGAAGCGATCTGACGGCGCAGAGCCGTCTTCACGTCCCACATGGGGAAGCCCGTCGAGGCCAGTGCGTTCAGGTCGGCATCCGCAGGTAGCAGATACAAGTTGTCTGGACGCCCAGGGTCCGGCGCGCCGTGGCCCGCGAAGTAGATGACGACCAGGTCGTCCCAGTCCGCCTGCTGCAAGAAGACGAAGAGCGCCTCTCGCATCGCGGCGCCGGTCGCGCGCTCGTTCTCCAGATACAGTACTTCGTCGAACGGTCCGGCAGCGTCGCTCTCGAGGAATTCCTTCATCGCGCGCGCATCCGCCGAAGCGAACTCGAGGTCCGGGATGTCCTCACTCTCGTATTCACCGACGCCGACCACGACCGCCCAGCGCTTGTCGATGCGTGGCGCCACGAACACCGTAGTCGTCGCGCCGCCGCTGCCCGAAGCCACGATCGTCACGCTGTCCTGGCTGATCGGGAGCGTAAAGGTGCGCCGGAATTTCTGCGCCTCGGCAGGATCGAGACCGAGCAGTGCCGCCTCCTCCGCGCCGAGCGGCTCCAACAAGGCGGGCTGGCCGTTCACCTGCACGTCGCTCGTATTGCCGATCACTACACCTTCGAGCTCGACGGTGTTGGTCACGCCGGAGAGGCCACTCCCACCTTTCGTGACGACGCCGATACCGCGTGTCGCGGTGCCGCCAGCGGGCTGCACGTCCGCGTGCAGCACCGCCACGCCGGGTGCCGCACCACCGCCGGCGCTCTGGGCGGTCTGTTCCGTGGACTGCTTGATCGAGCCTGGATCCGGCCGCCAATATGCGGTCTCGGACCACTCCCGCTCCGCCCAGTCGTTTATGACCGCGCCAATGAACTCGGCGATGACCCTCTGGGTCACCTCCCGAATGACTTTGGCCTTCGCGGCCTGATCGGTCGCCTCGAGCGCACGCCCACTCTGGGATGCGATCGTGACCACGTCTCCGTGATCCAGCCGCAACGCACGCACCGATACCTCGGCCGTCGCGGTGATCAGGGTGCCGTCGACCGGATCGGGGCGGGTGGCGTAGTCCGCGACACCCAAAATGAGCACCTGCGCACCCCAGTCCTGCCCCAGTTGCGTAGCGGCCGCATCATTCCCGGCCAGCGCCGCGGCGACGAGCGCCTGCGCGGCCTCGTCGATCGCGAGCGCTGGATCGATGATGGGGAATCCCGCCTCGAGCAGGAACGAGGTCATTTCTCGCGAGGAGACCTTGCCGCGTCCCTCTTCTTGAATGAATACCATCGCCCTCGGCAACTCACCTTCGAACGCGATCCCTTGGGCCGCGGCAGCCGGCGGCACGGCGGGTAGTGCGATCGCCAGCGCCAACAAGCCCACGCAAGGGCTGATCGTCCGTGTTCGCATCATGCTCCTCCCTCACGCAGCCTGTCGAGGGCTCTTTGCGCGTCACGGTGATTTGGATGGGCCTCGAGAGCGGCCTCGTACTGCTCGATCGCGTTGTCGATCTCGCCCTTGTCCTCGTAGTCGACACCGCGACTGAACGCGATGGTGGCCCCGATGGGGATGGGTTGGATATCCGCCCGCTCCGAGGCCGGTGGCAGGTCGAGGTCGTCCCCGAACGCGTCGGCGATGTTTACGATCACGGCGAGCAGGTTCGTGGTCATGTCCGTCATCTTCATGACCGACTTGACCTCACTCGTCTCGACGTCGATCGCCCGGATGTCGACGCGCAGGCGGTTCGCGATACTCACGACCGCCCCGTGGAACACGTACTGAACGCCGAGGATCTTTCCGATCGCCACGGCGCTGCTTTCGTCCACTCGCCCGGAAAGACCCAGCCTTTGCTCCTGCAACAGAGAGCTGATGTCCTGACGTTCCAAGACCTCGAGTCCGTCGCGGACGGTGAACTCCGTCGTGAGCATGGCGGACACGGCCTTCCCGATGTTTACCGAGTTCCCGCTCTCTCCCAGCATGAAGCCCGTGAAGTCCATCACGGCGATCCTGGGGGAGTCCGTGTCCTGGGCAGGCGCATCCTGGGCGCCAAACGTCGCGAATGCGATCGCCGCCACTAGAACGGTCCAATGGGTGCGCAATCTAACCTCCAGATAAGGGGGCAAACCCCCGAAAAATCTCACCAACGAAGCAGCTGCGGGCAGGACATCAGAAAGATTGCCTTTGCTCGCTCAATCTCTACTCCCTAAATTTACTCAGCCGTCAGCGGGGATGCGAGAAGATTTTTCTCGGGCTCTCCGGGTGACGTCTCTGCGCAGTCTCCCCCTGAGGAGCCCTGGAATGAAGTCCACCCGTCTTGGTCGTCCCCGCAATCTGCTCGTCGCGAGCCTCTCTTTCGCCCTCGGCGGGTGCGCCTTCAGTATACCCGAGGCGGATCCCGCCGACATCCCTCGTCTCGAGGAGATGCTGACTGCGGACCCCGAGAACACCACCATCCAAGTGCAGCTCGGGATGGCCCAGTTCAAGGGCGAGGACTTCGAGGCGTCTCGCGGGAATCTCCAGGCCGCGGTCGATGGCGGCAACGAGTCCGGTCCGGCGCTGCTCTACCTCGGATTGGTACAAGAGGAGTTGGAGGAATGGGGCGCGGCGCGCGATGCCTACTCGCGCTACCTGGACGTCGGTCGCTCCGCTCCGCTGGTCGAGGTGATGCGTCAGCGGCTGCAGTTGATCGCGCAGCGGGTTCTCGCGCAGCAGGCCCAGGCGGCGTTGGCGGCGGAGTCGCAGTTGGCTGATACCGACGTGACACCCCGTTCGGTGGCGGTCTTCCCGTTCCGCTACGAGTCCAACAATCCGGACTACGAGCCGCTCATCTACGCTCTGGCCGACATGATGACCACGGACTTCGCGGTCTCGAACGCCCTCATAGTGCTCGAGAGGGCGCAAATCCAGTCCCTGCTCAACGAGATGGCGCTCACGGACGCCGGCTACGCCGAGCCGGGTACGGGTGCTCGGGCCGGTCGCATGCTTCAGGCCGAGCACGTCGTACAGGGCGTTCTGACAACGCTGGGCCAAGACGAGCTCCAGATCTTGACGGACGTGCTCAACGTCCCGAACGCGACTTCCGCGGGGGTGGAGACCGCGTCGGACGAGCTGGTCAACCTCTTCGACATGGAGAAAGACCTCGTCTTCCGGATCATCAGAGATCGGCTCGGCGTGCAACTGACCCCGGCTGAGGAGCAGGCGATCCTCGACAACCGCACGGACAACGTGCTTGCGTTCTTGGCCTACGGCCGAGGTCTTCGGCAGAAGGACGATGGGAACTATTCGGCCGCTCAGGCCGAGTTCGAGGAGGCCCAGTCGCTCGACCCGGACTTCGACGCCGCCGCGGCCGAGGCGGTCGAGACCGGTGAGATCGCGTTGGCGGAAACCACCACGACGGCTCAGATCGTGACCACCGCGGCCGCCACCGGCGAAACCGGGTCGAGCAGCGCGGTTGCGGCGCCCACGACGACCACGACGGGTGCGGCGGATGCGGCCAGCAGTAGTAGTAGTAGCGGCAGCGACGCGGGTGCCCGGGCGAACACCGGAACCACGGGCGGCACGGGTAGCACCGCGCAAACGCTTGCAGGGGCCTCTCAAGCGGTGAACCCGACACCGACGTCGAACACGATCGACCTCGGCTCGACGCAGGCGTCGAACAACAACACGACCGCGCAGGCGAGTCAGACCCGGAATGACGCCGTACAGGAGTCACAGGGCCAGGAGAACGTGTCCAGTGCGGCGCAGGCGCAGATTCGCATCGTGATCAAGCGTCCAGGCAGCGGAGGTGACCAGTGATCGTACGGGTGAGGGGTGCTGCCGGAGCCATCGCGCTCGCCACAGCCGTGATGGCCTCGGCGGTATCGGCACAAATCACGATCGGTATCGGCACGGACTACGTGGGCTACACCTTCGGCGAGGGTTTGGGCGCCACCGCCGCCCAACTCCTCATGGTACCCGTGGCGTTGCGCTTGCCGCTCGGTGACGCGATTGCGCTGGACGTCGCCGCGTCGTGGGCGCAGGGGAAGATCGAACGCGACAACACCACGTTCTCGCTGCAGGGGCCGACGGATGTCCGGCTGAAGTTGAGCTGGTCGGCCACGCCGTGGGCCCTAGTGAGCTTCGGCGCGAGTCTTCCGACAGGGAACTCGATGCACGACGGGGAAGAGGCGATCGTAGCCTCCGTTCTCGCAACGGACCTACTCGGGTTCCGTGAATCCACGCTGGGCACGGGTGCTTCTCTCACGTCCGCGGTCGCTACGGCGGCGCGCGTGGGCGGCTGGGGGGCCGGCGTCGCTGGCGCCTATTCGGTGCGCGGCGAGTTCGAGCCGAGCGCCGACCAGGACCTCACGTATCAGCCTGGCAATGAGACGCGTGTGCGCCTCGGCTTCGACCGAAACATCGGCAACAGCACGTTCACGATGGGCGGGACGGTGATGGACTACTCGTCCGATCTGGCGAACAGTCGGAATCTCTTCCAGGCCGGTCGCCGCATGAGCTTCGACGCGACCTATGCGTTCCGCGCGGGCGCCGGCGTTTGGACGATCTACGCCGCCGACATGATTCGGGAGAACGGCGACCTGACGCTCTCGATCGTCGACGACCTTGGCTCGATCGTGGCAGACACGGCGATCACGACTGCCAAACAGAACCTGATGGTCGCAGGCTTCGTCGGATCGATCGGCGTCGGCAGCGGGTTCGTCTTTCGCCCTCACATCGACTTCAAGATGCAGAATCGCACCGAGCCCGACGGGGGTGACGAAGGATCTGGATGGATGCTCTCAGCGGGCGGCGACTTCCCGGTCCGCGTGTTCGGTGGCTACGACTTCTTCCCCAAGGCACGTCTTCTCTACGGGTCGATCACAAACGGGGCAGGAGACGGCATCAACGTCATTGGAGCCGAGTTCACCGCGACCGTACGATGGGCGTTTTGACGCGGTCCTAAGTCCAACGGCTGTATTATGAGCACGGACGTGCGCCGTATCGCCGTGAACACCGGCGGCGGCGACGCTCCGGGCCTCAACGCCGTTATTCGTGCGGTGGTGCGGTCCGCCGAGCGTCTCGGCTGGGAGGTCTACGGCATCCGGGAGAGCTACGACGGGCTCTTCGAGGATGGTGGTCTGGTGCGCCTCGACCGGGATGCGGTCCGCGGAATCACGCATCGAGGTGGCACGATTCTGGGAACCACGAATCGTGGGAACCCGCTTCGCTGGCCTGTGACCGCCGAGGATGGCTCCGTGAGCTACGTCGACCGGTCCCAAGAGGTGCTCGACGCTCTGGCGGAGGCGGAGATCGACGCACTGATCGCGATCGGCGGGAATGGTTCACTCGATATCGCACACCAACTCCACGCGAAGGGGCTCAGGGTGGTGGGCGTTCCCAAGACGATCGACAACGACTTGGCGGCCACCAGTCTCACATTCGGCTTCCTGACGGCGGTCGAGACCGCCACGGACGCCATCGACAAGCTGCACTCCACGGCCGAGGCTCATCAAAGAGTGATGGTCGTCGAGGTGATGGGCCGTAGCGCCGGGTGGATCGCGCTCTTCTCCGGGGTCGCCGGCAGCGCCGACGTCATCTTGATTCCGGAGATCCCCTACGACCTGGGCCGGGTCTGTGAGAAGATCGAGTCGCGGTATGTGGACGAGCGCCGCGAATTCGCGATCGTGGTCGTCGCAGAAGGCGCCTTCCCAGTCGGTGGCGCGCCTCTGTTTCAACAGGCAGACGGAGGCCAACGGAGACTCGGCGGCATGGCGCAGCAGGTGGCGATGGACATCGAGGAGCGCACGGGCCGCGAGACCCGCCATCTGGTGCTCGGTCACCTTCAGCGAGGCGGCGGCCCCAACTCGTACGATCGCCTCCTGGCCCTTCGGTTCGGCGCAGCTGCCGTCAAGCTGGTGCGCGATGGGCGTTTCGGCTGTATGGTCGCGCTCGATCCGCCGGATGTCCTGGCCGTGCCACTACGCGAGGCCATCGCAAGAACCAAGACTGTGCCCATCGACGGAGACATCGTTCAGACCGCGCGGGCCCTCGGAACGTGCATGGGAGATTGATGGATGAGAGATGAGATGATGAAGAACATGGCCAGGATCGCGTCGGCGCTGGTTGTCGCATTCCTCGCGACGGCCGCAGCCGCCGTGGCACAGAGCGTCGCCGACCACGTACCGGAGCCTGTACGCGGCCAGCAGTTCGAACTCTCGATCCGCAACATCATGCGCGCCGAGTCGAATGTGGGCGTAGCTCCCGGGCAGATCCGGTGGACGGACGACTCCGAGTGGATCTACTTCAGTTGGAGGCCGGGCGGGTTGGAGTGGAACGCCCCCCGCTCTTCCTATCGCGTGTCGGCCGGCGGTGGCACGCCAGAAAAAGTGGACGACGAGACCATGAGAGAGATGGCGCCCATGCTTTCCGGTGGCGACCTTTCCGCGGACCGGCGCTGGAGGATCTCGTCGGTGCGGGGCGATCTCTACCTCGTCGACCGACGCTCCCTGAGCGCGCGGCGACTCACACACACGCAGGACGGTGAGGGTCAACCGCTCTTCGGATCGGACGGAGAGTCGATCCTCTTTCAGCGAGGGGGCAACCTCTTCCGTCTGATGATCGACTCCGGTGAGCTCACGCAGTTGACCCGCATGGCGTCCGAATCCGAACCGAAAGACCCCGCCGAGGCCGAAGGACAAAAGGGTTTCCTCGAGAACCAGCAGATCGAGCTCTTCGCGCACATAAGGCGCGACGTCGCTCAGCGTGAGCGCCAAGATTCGGTCCGGGAGGCCAACGCCGCGCGTGAGCCGAAGCCGATCTACGTCGGGGCCGGTGAACGCGCCCAGGGGCTTACGCCCACTCGATCGGGTGAATACGCGTTGATCCGCGCCGGAAAACAGTCTCAGGGCGCCAAGCAGACCATCGTACCCGACTGGGTGACCGCGGACGGCTACACGCGCGACATGACGGTGCGCACGAAGGTCGGCGACGAACAGGGCAGTCAGCGTGTGGGCATCGTCACCATCGCGACGGGGGAGGTCGCATGGGTCGATGTTCTGCCCGAAGATTACGAAGGCGAGGGATCGGCCCGCGTCGGCGGCGCGAGTTGGAACGACGCAGGCACTGTGGCGCTCGTATTCGCGACCTCGAACGACAACGAAGACCGTTGGATCTGGACCGTGGATGCGGCGACCGGGGAACGTACGCTCGTGGACCATCTGCACGACGACGCCTGGGTCGCGGGGCCCTGCTTCGGCTGCGCGGGTTTCCTTCCGGGGACGGACCGCCTGTACTTCGTGAGCGAGGCGACCGGGTACGCGCACCTCTACGCCGTGAACGCGGACGGTTCGGACCGCCAGGCGCTCACCGGTGGCGCCTGGGAGGTGCTCTCGGTCGGCATGCCCGAGGACCGCTCCAAGTTCTTCCTACGGACGAACGAGGGGTCTCCGTTCAACGAGCATCTGTTCTGGATGGACTTCGACGGCTCTCACCGCGATCGCATCACGGATGGTGACGGCCGTTACAACGGTACGCTGTCGCCCGACGGCGAGCGTCTCGCGATCGCGCACGACGTGGCCGATCGGCCCCAGGAACTCTTCATGACGGACGCGGACGACGCGTCTCAGATGAGCAAGGTCACGGACTCCCCCACGGAAGAGTGGAAGACGTTCCCGTGGATCCAGCCCGAGATTCTGCACTTCGAGGCCGAGGACGGGACCATGGTGCCGGCGCGCATCTACCGACCGTCGGACATGGGAGCCGAGGCTCACGGGGGCGCGGTCATTTTTGTGCACGGCGCCGGGTATCTGCACAACGTGCACAACTACTGGTCGTCGTACTACCGGGAGTATCAATTCAACCACCTACTCGCCGCGAGCGGTTACACGGTACTCGACATCGACTACCGCGGCTCGGCGGGCTACGGCTCCGAGTGGCGCACAGGCATCTACCGGTGGATGGGCGGCAAGGATCTGTCCGACCAAGTGGACGGCGCCCGGTATCTCGTGGCCAGCGAAGGAATCGATGCGGCTCGTATCGGCCTGTACGGCGGCTCTTACGGCGGCTTCATCACGCTCATGGGGCTCTTCACGGCCGATGACACCTTCAAGTCGGGCGCGGCGCTGCGCTCCGTGACGGACTGGGCCCACTACAACCACGGTTACACGAGCCGCATCCTCAACCAGCCTCAAGACGACGTGGAGGCGTACGAGAAGTCTTCACCGATTTACCTGGCGGAGAACTTCGGTCCGGACCAGCACCTCGTGATGCTGCACGGGATGGTCGATACCAACGTGCATTTCTCCGACGTCGTCCGTCTCACCCAGCGGCTCATCGAGCTGGGCAAGGAGAACTGGGAGCTGGCCGTCTACCCCGTCGAGAGTCACGGCTTCGTGGAGCCTTCGTCCTGGACCGACGAGTATCGGAGGATCTACGAGATCTTCGAGCGCACCCTACGCGAGCCTGGCTGTACGGACGGAGGAGGCTTCTGTACCGTGCGAGGGAGCAACTGAGGAGGCGTACGCCTAGAAGATCGCGAGCGGGTTGAGCGGCGAGCCCGTGCCGCCCTGAACGGCCAGCGGAGCGGCGACGAACATGAACTCCCAGCGCCCTTCGTCCGCCGCAGCCTCTGCCACTGCTTCGAGGTCCAGGTTGTCGAACAGCCACAACCCCATGCTCACGAGCGTGAGCAGGTGGATCGGTTGCACGACTCCCTGCACGCCCGACGGATAAACGTCGTTCGTATAGTCGCTTCCCAGCATCGCCACTCCGCGTTCCTTGAGCCACGGAGCCACCGAGGCGTGTAACCCAGCGGCCAGCCGCCCCGTTGCCCAAGGTCCCTCTTGGGCGCGGCGAGCCCACCGTCCGCTCCGGACGAACACGACGTCTCCGGGGCCGACCCTGACCCCCGCCTCCGCCTCCCACGCCTCCAGGTCCTCGACGTAGATGGGCGTCCCCGGCTCGAGGTATTCGACTCCCTTCAGACGGGCGATGTCCATCAAGATCCCTCTCGTCACGATCCCCTGCTTCACGTTCGTGATGCCGAGTTTCACGCAGCCTTCTTCGAGGTCCACGGTCTCGCGTGAAATCCCGTTGTACATCAGTCCGTCGGACGAGTAGTGGCAGAGGGCGTCCATGTGACTGTGGGCATAACCGTGATAGGCGATGGTGTACCGGTCGCTCAAGAATCCACCCTGCGGCGACCCCAACAACTGGTGTTCGAACGGCGAGGTAGCGTCTTCCGCGCGCTCCTTCAGGTAGTCGTGCGAAAGCGATACCGAGAGTCCGCTGGATACGAGCCCCGCCGCCCTCACTCGGTGCTCTGATGTGATCAGATTGAGAGTGCCCAGCTCGTCGTCGTCGCCCCAGCGGCCGCGATTGGAGAGGTCCATCATCCATTGATCGACGGTCGCCTCTGTCACCTCAGCACGTTGTTGGGCGTAGGCCGATTCCGCGGCAACCGCGGCCGCCATTGCTGCCGCTACGATCAGGGATCGGGCGACCCTCCGCAGATTCCGCATGGCAAGCTCTCCAAGTGGTGAGCGCTTCTCCGAGTCTTCCGGTCGTCGCCGCAGGGCGATCCCGTCACAGCCCAGAGTAGACGGGCCCGGCGGAGGCAGCAACCGGGCTGACCCGGATTCCAACAAGTCGAGCGATTACACCATCCAAGTGCATGCTGAGGGTATGAGCCACATGAGTCAGGAGTGGTGACGTGCCCCTCAGTGCGGTACGACATCCTATGTTAGACCTTGAGCCGTCTGAGGTCCAAGAAGCTGGGGCATTCTAAGGAACCAGTCGGCAGGTTTTACCGTCTCTGGAGCCGGGGGGCGACCACCGTAGGCGCTGTGGGGTCGGACCGTATTGTACAGGCGCCTCCA
>Ga0066376_10001196_pt1 | contig 25213 bp, 26 predicted proteins | sample Knorr_S15_td_Bot_FD_77009 | JGI IMG/M metagenome (GOLD analysis project Ga0066376, IMG submission 77009) | Marine microbial communities from Southern Atlantic Ocean transect - Knorr_S15_td_Bottom_ad_5009_LV_A | ecosystem: Environmental > Aquatic > Marine > Oceanic | place: Southern Atlantic...
AAACCAGTTTGGCAAGCACCGGTGCCGGTGATCGTGGTGGGCAATATTACGTTAGGCGGTACGGGTAAGTCACCGCTTGTGGCCTGGCTTAGCCGTTGGCTGGTACAGCAGGGATTTTCACCCGGTATCGTCACCCGCGGCTATGGCGGTAAAGCGCCGCACTATCCTCTGTTAGTAACGCCTTCTACAGACCCAGCGCATAGCGGTGATGAACCACTGATGCTGGCACAGCAAACCGGAGTACCGGTGGTGGCGGACCCGCAGCGAGCGCGGGGTGCTGAAAGGTTGGTGCAACAGGGCTGCGATGTACTGATTAGCGATGACGGCTTGCAGCACTTGGCCTTAGGGCGCGATATTGAGCTGGTGGTTATCGATGGTGCTCGCGGGCTAGGCAATCAGCGCTGCCTGCCCGCTGGGCCTTTAAGAGAAGCGCCCGGGCGACTTGCAAGTGTGGACGCTGTGATTGTCAACGGAGCGCTACAACGCCCGCTGGAAATATCTAGTGTGGCTATGCAGCTGGTACCTCAGCGCTGGCGCCAGCTGCCTACTGGGCAGCACTATCCGTTGCAGCCGCTGCCATTTGCGCTGCCGGTGCATGGGCTGGCAGGTATTGGCAACCCTCAGCGCTTTTTCAATACGCTGCGGGAGTTAGGCGTGGAAGGGGAGATGCATCCCCTGGCAGATCACCAGCCATTTGATGAACACACGTTTCAATTTATGCCGCCACGACCAATCATTATGACGGCGAAAGACGCCGTAAAGTGTCAGGCGTTTGCACCGTCTGATAGCTGGGTATTAGAGGTGGAGGCACAGCTTCCACAAGCATTTGAGGACTGGCTGGCAAACAGGCTGTCCGTACTGACACAAAGGGGATGCACCGATGGATAAGGAACTATTGGCAATGCTGGTTTGCCCGCTCTGCAACGGCAAACTGAAGTATGATCGTGACGCCCAAGAGCTTTGCTGCCACTACGACGGTTTAGCCTATCCCATACAGGATGGCATTCCTGTCATGCTGCCTGAAGAGGCACGGCAAATGGGTGCTGATGAAAAGTTACCTACCTCGCCTGGCCGCACCGGAGAGGCGTGATGTCTGATGTTACGCCGCAATTTATTGCCGTTGTCCCCGCTCGTTTTGGCTCCTCTCGCTTGCCGGGCAAACCGCTATTAGAGATCGCCGGTGAGCCCATGGTGGCCCATGTGTGGCGGCGAGCCTGTCAAAGCCAGGCCAACCGCGTAGTGGTGGCGACAGACGATACGCGGATTCGCGATGCCATGCTGCCCTATGGAGCTGACGTAGTGATGACTCGCGATGACCACCCCTCGGGCACTGACCGGCTCGCCGAGGTCTCCGACCATCTAGGCCTAAGTGATGACACGCTGGTCGTGAATGTGCAGGGGGATGAGCCGCTGATTCCTCCGGCACTTATTGATCAGGTCGCACTGCGCCTGGCGGATGACCCCGAGGCGGCGATTGCCACCCTAGCCGAGCCGATTGCGGATGTTGATACGCTGTTTAATCCTAACGTGGTGAAAGTCGTGCGGTCGCTACAGGGGCGGGCGCTCTACTTCTCGCGAGCGCCGATTCCCTGGGACCGCGAGCACTTTAAAGCGCAGCCAAGCCTACTAGAAACCGATGCTTGGCTGCGCCATATTGGGATCTACGCCTACCGAGCGAGTTTCTTAGCCGCCTATCGGGATCTAGCGCCCTCCAGCCTGGAGCAGTTGGAGCAGTTGGAGCAGCTTCGGGCACTACAGCATGGCTACGCTATTCAAGTGGCGCTGGCGAGCGCGATAAACCCCGCCGGAGTCGATACGGAAGAGGATTTGGCGCGGGTAAGGTCGCTGTTGTCTGCCGAGCGTGAAGGAGGCATTTCATGACGCGTGTTCTCTTTGTTTGCCTGGGCAATATTTGCCGTTCACCAACCGCGGAGGGCGTTTTTCAGCAGGCGCTCGACCGTGCAGGGTTAAGCAAACGCGTGGAAATCGACTCCTGCGGTGTTGGCAGTTGGCATGTTGGCAAAGCGCCCGATCCCCGTGCCCAGGCAGCTGCGCTGCGTCGTGGTATCGATATTAGCCATCTGCGCGCCCGTCAGTTAAAAGCGAGTGACTTCCTGGAATTCGACTACGTGCTGGGCATGGACAGCGATAACCTGGCGGCGATGCAGGCGCTAAAACCGGCCGACAGCCAGGCTAAGGTAGGGCTGTTGTTGGAGTATGCAGGACTCGCGAATACCGATGTTCCTGATCCTTATTACGGCGGAGAAGCGGGCTTTGAGCAGGTATTGGATATGATTGAGCAAGCCAGTACCGGACTGATTGCAGAGCTGACCTGTGGGCGCTGATAGCTTGGATGGGGCATCCGTCTGGGTGGACCTCACTACAGCCAATACGCTTCGCCTACCTTGCCAAGCGGCGCGCTACATTGCACCGACAACGCTCTCTAGCCTGCAGGCTGCCTTGTATAGCGCGCGTATTCATCAGTGGCCAATTACCCTGCTAGGCGGTGGCAGTAATGTGCTGCTGCCACCAACGCTTCACGGTATGGCGCTTCGCCCGGCACTTCGCCATTGGTGGCTGGAGCGCAGTGGTGATGACGTCACCGCCTATGTGGGTGCCGGTGTGAGCTGGCATGCCTTGGTAATGGCATTGGCGACGCATGGCTTGTGGGGGGTTGAAAATTTAGCGTTGATCCCTGGCGATTGCGGCGCTGCACCGGTACAAAATATTGGTGCTTATGGTGTCGAGCTCAGCGATGTGTTGAAAGCAGTCCAGGTTGCCGAGTTGGCCACTGGCGAGATGTACTGGTTGAACGCTGATGCGTGCCAGTTTGGCTATCGCGACAGTATTTTCAAGCGAGCACTAGCGGGTAAGGTAGTGATCACCCAACTTGCGCTGCGGCTGTCCGCCACGCCGAGGCCCGTGCTGGGTTATGGCGATTTGGCGGCTCGCGTGTCGGAGTCACCGACCCCTTTGTCCGTGGCTCAAGCGGTCTGTGCGATTCGCCAGGAAAAATTGCCTGACCCAGCTGTGCTAGCGAATGCGGGCAGTTTCTTCAAGAATCCGCTAGTGAGCAATGAGCATACGCATCGGCTGTTGAAGGAGTATCCAGACATGCCGTATTTTCCTCAGCCCAATAACCAAACTAAGCTGGCAGCAGGCTGGCTGATTGACCAGTGCGGCTTAAAGGGGCAGCGCCTGGGAGCATTTGGCGTCCATGAGCGCCAAGCGTTAGTGCTGGTGCACTTTGGGGGAGGAGATCGCCCAGGACTGCTGAGTTTTGCAGACACTATTGCTCAGACCGTGTTTGATCGGTTTGGTGTATTGCTAGAGCTAGAACCGCGGGTGATCTAACGTCTGCTTATCTTTACCACCCATAAAAAACCCCGCCGAAGCGGGGTTTTTTGTTGCGAGCACTTACTCTTGCGAGTTTTGCTGTGCCTGCTGCTTGCGTAGTTCGCGCGGGTCGTTATGGGCACGACGGCGACGACGCGGTTTTGGCGCCTCCTCATCAGCTGTCGGGGCCTCGCTAACGGGATTTGCCGCTGGCGCATTGTCGGCGGGTTGCGCTGACACGTTCTCTTGCTCTTCTGGAGCAGAGGCCGCTTCCATCTTGGTAGCCGTCTCGTCGTGAGCTTCAGCAGCTGGCTGCTCGCTCGCTTCTGTTGAAGGCTCTTGATCCGCCGCCGGTGAAGGCGCTTTCGCCGTTGAGGGCTCTTCACTGACTGTTGTGGCTGAAGCTTCTTCATCCGTAGAAGCCGCTGCTTCGGCGTTGGCAACCGGAGTGTCTTTAACGCTATCCTGCTCAGCAGACTCAGCAGACTCATTCGTTACCGTCTGAGTCTGAGGCTCTTCCGTGGGCACTGTGCTTTCAGCAGCAGCTTCTGCCGCACTTGCTTCTGCAGCTGCGTCATTCGCTTTCGGCTCGCTCTCTGCGACGTGCTCGGCAGCGGTTTGCGGCGCTTCCGTGGCGTCTTGGGCTGCGGTTTCTTGAGCCACCGGCGGCTGTTCCGCTTTGAGGTCGTCAGTTTGAGCATCGGCGGCCTTGGTCTCGTCAGCGTTTGGCGCGCTCAAGGCTGCTGCATCGCTGCTGTCAGCCGCTGGTGTGCTGGTGGCTTCGTGCTGCACTGACTCAGGCTGAGCCTGACGGCGCTGGCGCGTCGACTTGCGTGCTTTGTCGGCGCTGTTGGCCGGGCGCTCAGCAGTTGTGCTGTCGTCCGCTGCCGCTTGAGCCTGCTCAGCGCTATCGTCTTTTTCGCTGCTTACTTGCTCAGTTGCTGGCTTGTCAGCCGGTGTTGGCGATGCTTCCGTGTTGTTGTCAGGCGCGCTAGCGGCTTCAGATGTCGCTGTGGCTGCCGGGGCTTCTTGGGGCTGAGGTGCCTGCTCCGCTTCTGCCTGCAGTTTCAGCTGTTCTGCTTCCGCTTGAGGGTTTAGCGCCTGCTTGCGCGAACGATGACGCGGATTGTTACGCGTACGCTTCGGCTTGCCGTCGTCTTGCTTGCTGTCGTCAGCCTGGGCCGTAGGCGTGCGTTCATCGCTTTTGGGCTTGGCATCACGTGGCTTGTCACGACGGTTATCCGGCTGGACGGCAGGCTTGGCTGCCTCCTCTTTAGGAGCGTCCTTGTTTACGGGCTCTTTCTGATGCGTGTTTTTCGCGCTCTCTTGGGCCTTGGCATCGTCCTGCTGCGGATGACGACGACGGTTGCGGGTGCGGCTGGGGCCGCTGCGCTTATCGCTTGCATCGTCATTGCGAGGAGTGGCATTACCGGATGGCGTGCTGCTGCGCTGCTCGTTTTTGGCCCTGGTGTCGCTGCGCTCCTGAACAGGTTTGGAGCGGCGTTCACTGCGTTGCGGGCGGCTACTCTTCGGCTGTTCAGTCTGCTTACTTGGTGCCTGGGCTTCCTGAGCTGGCTGCTGGCTGCCGTCATCGCCGCCTAGCAGTTTAGCAAAGCCGCGGATAAAGCGGCCAAGCACGCTGGGCTGTTCAGCAGCAGCGGCGGGTGCAGGGGTGGCTGCAGCCGCTTTAGCAGGCGTTTCTTCTGTTTGTAGCGATGCCGGTGCTGGGGCGTTGTGTACTACGCTCTTAACGGCCGCTTCGGTCCGCTGTGCAGGCGGTGCAAAGCTAGGGTCAGGTTCTTTGCCAACATCGGTGTCGGTAGACAGCTCGAAGCTGGAGAGCGTATGGCTCTCGTCTTCGTCCAAATGGTCATCCCGCAGGCGTTGAACATCGTAGTGCGGAGTATCCATTTCTGGGCTGGGTAGCAGCACCACGCGAACGCCTTGGCGAGACTCGATATCTGCCAGTACGCTGCGCTTTTCATTTAGCAGGTAAGTGGCCACCGGTACCGGCAAGATGGCGCGAATCTGCGCGCTGCGCTCTTTCATTGCCTCTTCTTCAATCAGGCGCATGATCGAGAGCGATAGTGAACGCACGTCGCGGATGGTGCCTTGGCCGTTACAGCGTGGGCACACTACGCCGCTTGTTTCGCCCAGGGAGGGGCGTAGGCGCTGGCGCGACATTTCCATTAAGCCAAAGCGTGAAATGCGCCCAATTTGTACCCGAGCACGATCTAGCTTCAGAGCATCGCGCATGCGGTTTTCGACTTCACGCTGGTTGCGCGCAGGGCCCATGTCGATGAAGTCGATCACGACCAAGCCGCCAATATCTCGCAAGCGAAGCTGACGGGCAATTTCGTCGGCCGCTTCGGAATTGGTTTGCAGCGCTGTTTCTTCGATATCGCTGCCCCGCGTAGCACGCGCGGAGTTGATGTCGATGGACACCAGAGCTTCAGTGTGGTCGATTACAATCGAGCCACCAGAGGGCAGTTTTACTTCCCGCTGGTAAGCGGTTTCAATTTGCGACTCAATCTGGAAGCGAGAGAAGAGGGGGACCTCATCTGCGTACAGCTTAATTTTCTGCTGGTAAGAGGGCATCACCTGGCGGATAAATGCCAGCGCCTCGGCGTGAATCTCGGGGCTGTCGATCAGTACCTCGCCGATATCCTGACGAAGGTAGTCGCGCATGGCGCGAATGATGACGTTGGATTCACGGTAGATTAAGAACGGTGCAGAACGCTTACCGGCTTCTGTGGTGATGGACTCCCATACCTGAACGAGATAATCCAAGTCCCACTGAAGCTCTTCTGGGCTACGGCCAATGCCTGCGGTGCGAACAATGAGGCCCATTTTGTCGGGCACAGTAAGTTGGCCCATGGCGTCTTTTAACTGGCTGCGATCATCCCCTTCAATACGGCGCGAAATACCGCCCGCACGAGGATTGTTGGGCATCAAGACGAGGAAGCGACCTGCCAAGCTAATAAAGGTGGTCAGCGCTGCCCCTTTGTTGCCGCGCTCCTCTTTATCGACCTGAACAATGACTTCTTGGCCTTCTTTGAGCACTTCTTTAATGCTCGGACGGCCAGAGACATCTTTGACAAAATATTCGCGGGAGATTTCTTTCAGCGGAAGGAAGCCGTGGCGCTCGGCGCCAAAGTCAACAAAAGCAGCTTCGAGCGAGGGTTCTACACGGGTGATTTTACCTCGATAAATATTGGCTTTTTTCTGTTCCCGAGCGCCAGATTCAATATCTAAATCATACAGGCGCTGTCCATCTACCAGTGCGACCCGCAGCTCTTCCGGCTGGGTCGCGTTAATTAGCATCCGTTTCATGTTGTCTCACGTAGCATGGCGTGCCGAAGCGCTTTTAAAGGCTAGCGTCGGCGAATCGCTGGGTGCTGCGTGCTTGTGCTCGGCGCATGGTTATGCTGACGCATTAAGCCGGGAAGGCAGTTTTGCCGACCCGGCCGAAAGGGCGTTGAGTACGTGGCGGCGGCAGAACATGTTTCGGTGGCTGTCACGTCCATCCGGCTCTGCTGACACCGCCCACACCTGGCATTCATCGATTCACCAACGCCGGTATCGGCACAGCGTTGATCTTTGCGCCCCAGAATTGGCAGTGCCTTGTGACGAAAAGGGGCTGCCACTCTGAAGCGTAACGTTTATTTAGTGACGGGCCTGCCGTTGCTGGCATGACCTGACGCTCTCTGTCGTTACCCATTTACTTAACGGCAGAGTTACTACATTTCAATACGTGATAAGCAGGTAGTGCGTACACTGATCCATGCTTTTTCGCTCTGACCTGCGTGTTTGTCGGGCAGGTGCGAAGGCAAAACGTGGGCAATCATTCGCCATACAAGGATTATATAAGCGGGCCACGTTCGGCCCGGCCACGTTGGCCGATGAGCGCTTTGGAATATAACAGTAAAGACAACCACCAGCAATTGACGCAATGCCGGTGGGTCTACGTTAGAATGCCGTTTTTAGCCTGACGTTAAAAAATGTCACCAGGAGTGCGCGGCAATGTCCGAAGGGCGTGAAGTACAGTGGGTGGATATCGCCCCGGAACAAGCGGGTCAGCGAATCGATAATTTTTTAATGACCCGGCTAAAAGGTGCACCTCGTGCATTGATCTACCGCATCGTGCGTAAGGGTGAGGTTCGGGTCAATAAGAAACGGGTAAAAGTGGATTATCGCCTGCAAGCGGGCGATTTAGTACGTGTTCCGCCACTGCGCCTAGCGCCTAAAGAGGCGGTGAAAGAGGTGAGCGATAATCTGCGCGACCTGCTTGTCGGCAGCGTCATTATGGAAGGGCCCGACTGGATGGTGCTGAATAAGCCGTCAGGCTTAGCAGTCCATGGTGGCAGTGGCGTTAAGATTGGTCTCATCGAGGCGTTGCGCCAAGTGCGGGACGACCTAACGTTCCTGGAGTTAGTGCACCGCCTGGATCGTGATACCTCAGGTTGTTTGCTGCTCGCCAAGTCTCGCGATGCGCTGGTAACCCTTAATGAGGCGTTGAAAAAGCACGGCATGGATAAGCGCTACTTGGCGCTGGTGGCCGGGCGCTGGCCGGCCCGTAAAACTTATGAAAGTGCTCGGTTGGACCGTTTTGATGCAGGTAACGGCGAACGGCGCGTGCGGGTAGATCCCAACGGTAAAGTGTCGCGCACCCACTTCTCTGTAGTGGAAACCTTTGAAAAGGTCACGTTAATTGAGGCTGAGCCCGTTACGGGGCGCACACACCAGATTCGTGTGCACGCAGCCCATGCTGGCCATGCGCTGCTGGGGGATGATAAGTACGCTACTCGTGAGAGCGGCTTGTTAACCAAGCAGCTGGGGTTGGGGCGACTTTTCCTCCATGCACGCTCGTTAACATTCCCCGAGCCTGGCAACGGTAGGCCGGTGACGGTAAAAGCGCCGCTTCCGGAGGCGCTTGAAGAGACGCTCAAGCGCGCACGTCAATAAAAGAGAACTGTTATGCGCTATGAGCTAATTATTTTCGATTGGGACGGCACACTCATGGATTCTGTGCCGAAGATTGTTTCCTGTATGCAAGCAGCAGCGGCAGACGCTGAATGGGGTGAGCTTGAAGTCAGCGCCATTGAAGACATTATTGGGCTGGGTCTTCCTGAGGCGATTGCCAAACTCTGCCCAGGCATTGAGCCAGAGCAGGCGGAGCGCTTGCGCCAGCGCTATTCCCATCACTTTGTTCATGGTGACACTACGCCTATGCCCTTTTTTGGTGGGGTTGAAGCGCAGTTGGCAAAGCTGAGAGAGCGGCCCCAGCAGCGGCTTGCGGTGGCGACGGGTAAAAGCCGTCGTGGGCTTGATCGGGTTTTTAATGAAACAGGTAGCGGGGGGCTGTTCCACACTAGCCGGACTGCTGACGAAACGCGCTCTAAGCCCCACCCGCAAATGCTGCTAGAGATTTTGGCTGAGCTTCAGGTTCCAGCAGAGCGAGCGGTAATGGTGGGCGATACTGAGTATGATCTTGAAATGGCGCGTGCTATCGGTATGGATCGGGTGGGCGTAACTTACGGAGTGCATACTCCCGCTCGGCTAGCCGCTAGCCAGCCGGTGTGGGTCGCTGAAGACGTGCCGTCGCTATTTGACTGGCTGCGTCATGCATAAGGGCGTCCTTAAACGAAGAGTAGGAACTGACGATGAGTGATGAGCAGCAGCGCGGTGGTGACAGTGAAGAGGCTTCTCAAGGTGAAGATCAGCGTGGTGTTCATGATCGCTGGACCCAGGGGCCGGATGTCTCCACCAAGGCACAAGAGTCTCCGTTGCCAGGTGGGCAGGATGACGATGCGGAAATACTCAGAGAGCGTCAGCGCCTAGCGCAGCTTGAAATGATGGATCGCTGGATTGGTGGCGTCTTGACCGAGCAGCGTAGAACACGCCGTTGGAAGCTGTTTTTTCGGCTGATGCTGCTGGCGCTAGTGCTGGTATCACTCACGGTTACGTTATATCGCGTGTTTTTAGCCGAGTCGTCAGCCGCGGTGCCTGCGCAGCGACATCTTGCATTGGTGGAAGTGCATGGCGTGATCGCCAACGATTCGCCCGCTAATGCTGAGCGTATTATTCAAGGGTTAAACCGGGCTTGGGAGAGTCAAAGCGCGTCGGCAGTGGTGCTGCATATTGATAGCCCTGGTGGAAGCCCAGTGCAGTCGCAGCGTATTTACTCGGAGGTTATGCGGCTGCGTGAGCAGGGAGATAAGCCGATTATTGCCGTGATCGAGGATATCGGTGCCAGCGGGGCGTACTATATTGCCGCTGCGGCGGATGAGATAGTGGCATCTCCCGCCAGCTTGGTGGGCTCCATTGGGGTGATCTATGCCGGTTTTGGCTTTCAAGAAGCTATTGATGAGCTGGGCGTCGAGCGGCGGGTGATGACTGCAGGCGAGAACAAGGCGTTTTTAGATCCATTCCAGCCCTTGAATGAGGAGGTGGCTCGTTTCTGGCAGAGCGTGCTCACTCAAACTCATGAGCAGTTCATCAATGATGTACAGGCTGGGCGTGGTGATCGTTTGAGTGATAGTCCGGAGATCTTTTCCGGGCTGATCTGGAGCGGTGAGCAGGCGCTTGGCTTGGGGCTGGTCGATGAGTTGGCAAGCCTTGAACAGGTGGCGCGTGCTCAGGTGGGTGAGGCATCATGGGAGAACTATACGCCCCGCCTGGATCCCTTTGAGCGTCTAACGCGGCGTTTTACCCAGGCCGCAGCGGAAGTGCTTGGCTTGCACAGTAGTCATGCGCCTATAAAGTTTCAGGCGCAGTAGCATTAGGCATCGCCAAGCGGGTTCATGCCTGCTTGGCGAAGCATGTCGCACAAGGCAATCAGCGGCAGACCGATCAGCGCATTGGGGTCACGCCCCTCTAAGCGCTCAAACAGAGCAATGCCTAAGCCTTCCATGCGAAAACTGCCGGCGCTATCCAGTGGCTGCTCTATTGCTACGTAGCGCTCAATCTCCCGCTCGCTCAGCGTGCGGAACACCACGTCAAACGGTTCGATATGGAGCTGATGGCGCTGGTGGCGCGTGTCTAATAAGGCCAGGCCAGTTAAAAAAGTGACTCGTTGGCCTGAGAAGCGGGCTAAGTGAGCGCAGGCCCGCTCCGTAGTATGGGGTTTGCCGAGAATATCCCCTTCAAACAGAGCAATCTGATCAGAACCAATAATGCAGTGATTGGGGAAACGTTCCGCGACGGCATTAGCCTTGCTCAATGCTAGGCGGTGAACGAGTGCCTTTGGTGACTCGTCTGGAAGTGGCGTTTCGTCAATATCGGGCGAGTAGCATTGGTAGGGCAGGTGTAGCCTGTCCAGCAGCGCTTGGCGGAAGCGCGAGCTGGAGGCGAGCACAAGAGGGGCGTTTTGCGTTTGCGGCACTATCGTCTCCTTGTGGCCTGAATGGCGCAATATGTACTGGCAATGAGTGTAGCGAAAGCCCAGCGGCATGCCTATTGACGCTGTTTTCATCGATAAACCGATAAGAATTATGCCATGAGCTTTGACACCAGGAGGGCGAGTGCCTATCATTGCGCGCCTATGTTGACCTCACAACTCCCCAGCCGGGTTGAGCCTTATAAGCTTGCAGCCCGCCGCGAACGACTTGAAGGCTTAGTGGCGCTGAATAAGCTGCCCCGCCTCGCTGAAGAAGCAGGTGACCAAACCGGCGACTGTCACGTCGTGCTTGGGTTTGGTGTAGATGCCCAAGGCCGTCGCGAAATTCGTGGCCATTTGCAAGCGACCCTGGCGCTGCCTTGTCGCCGCTGTATGGTGCCGCTTAGCCAAGACGTTTCCAGTGACTTCCTACTTGGAATGATTGCCGACGAAGCCTTGGCGGCCGAGCTGCCTGCCAGTCATGAGCCGGTGCTGGTGGAAAATGAACAGCTGGACTTGCTGACGGTAGTTGAGGATGAATTAATCCTCAGCCTGCCGCAGGTGGTCTATCACGATGAGACCGAATGCCATGTCTCGGCGGAGCAGCTGGTCAGCAAGACCGAAGGCGCGGCGGATGAATCCGCTTCAGCCAAGAATCCTTTCGCGGTGCTCAATGCTTTGAAAAGCAGTGGCGCTTTGAAAGGCAAAAAGTAAGCATCACTTACCCTATATACCTTGGAGTAAACACCCATGGCAGTTCAACAGAACCGTAAAACTCGTTCCAAGCGCGGCATGCGTCGTAGCCACGATGCGCTGAGCGCACCGACTCTTTCCCAGGATAAAGAAACCGGTACCACTCACCTGCGTCACCACGTTTCTCCGGATGGTTTCTACCGTGGTCGTAAGGTAGTTGAGGTTTAATCCTTAACTCTCTAACGAGTGGCGAAACAGAGTGGGTGCATTGCGCCTAGCGATTGATGTCATGGGGGGTGACCAAGGCCCTCGTGTCATCATAGAAGGCTCTGCAAGGGCAGTGATTGAACGTCCTGACCTAGAGCTCGCTCTGTTTGGCCCGCGTCAGCGTGTTGTCGCTGAGCTTTCGCGCTTGCCGCAGCCCTTGGCTGCGGCAGCGTCACGTTTAGTCGTCTGCGATGCGCCTGATACTGTGTCACAAGATGCTTCTGCTGCCTGGGCGTTACGCTCTGGGGGTAAGACCAGCATGGTGCATATGTTGCGTTATGTGGCACAAGGTTATGCCGCAGCGGGTGTTAGTGCAGGAAACACAGGTGCGCTAGTTGCGCTTGCAAGGCGTGAGCTTGGTATGCTGCCAGACTTTTCCAGACCTGCTATCAGTACGGCGATTCCTGCACGGGGTGGTCGTCGCTGCTATTTGCTGGATTTAGGTGCAAATGTGGATTCGCCCGCATCACGGCTAGTGGATTTTGCCATGATGGGTGCGGCAATGGCGCAATGTATGGATGGTATTAATTGCCCTCGAGTCGCGCTATTGAATGTTGGCGCGGAAGCGACCAAGGGCAGTGCGACGGTGCGAGAGGCTGACCGGCTGCTGCGTGAGCGCGCTACCACATTAAGTTTTGCTTATCAGGGGTATGCCGAAGGTGGTGACATCTTCCAGGGCGATATTGATGTCATGGTCTGCGATGGCTTTGTTGGTAACGTGGTGCTCAAGGCGAGCGAAGGTTTGACCCGTATGCTGGTGGAGCGTGTGCAGATGGCGTTTGAGTCACGCCTATGCGGGCGCTTAGCAAGTTTACTGGCCAAACCTGTGCTGAAGCGGCTAAAGCAGGAGCTTGACCCCGTTCGTTATAATGGCGCAAGCCTACTTGGGTTAAAACGTATTGTGGTGAAAAGCCATGGTGGCGCCCGTGCAGATGGGTTCTACTATGCTATTCAGCGAGCGCTGCAGGAAGTAGAACATGACTTGCCTACTCAGCTTGCCAAACACTGGGCTTAGCTCAGTGGGCAGATGAGTGGGTTACAGCAATGCGTTGCACGACTTTTGCGGGTTATCGGCGGCAGTAGGATGTGCCAACAGCCGTTTTATAACGGGGCCGATAGCCACGCCTATCGCTCAACTGAGCAAATGCCTACAAGAGCAAAGGTGAACGACATGTCTCAACCCCTTGCCCTCATTTTTCCCGGGCAAGGCTCTCAGCAGCTTGGAATGCTGCGAGAGCTAGCCGAGCGCTACAGTGTGGTGGGAACGACATTTGAGGAAGCGTCTGACGCGCTGGGCTACGATTTATGGAAAGTAGTCCAAGAAGGGCCGGAAGAAGCGTTGAATTCCACGGCTTGCACGCAGCCTGCGCTGCTGACATCAAGCGTTGCCATCTGGCGCGTCTGGCAGGAGCTGGAAGGCCCTCGCCCCAGCGTGATGGCGGGCCATAGCCTGGGTGAGTATAGCGCTATGGTCTGTGCGGGCGTGATGGGCTTTGCAGAGGGTGTCCAACTGGTGCGCTTGCGCGGAGAGGCAATGCAAGAAGCTGTACCTGCTGGTGAAGGCGGAATGGCCGCCATTCTTGGGCTTGATGACAGCGCGGTGGAAGCCGCTTGCACAAGCGCTGCCCAGGGCGATGTCGTTTCTGCAGTTAACTATAACTCCCCGGGTCAGGTCGTCATTGCTGGTAGCAAAGCAGCCGTTGAGCGTGCCATTGCTGCTTGCCAAGAAGCGGGCGCTAAGCGCGCACTTGCCCTCCCTGTGTCTGTTCCTTCTCACTGCGCGCTGATGCGACCTGCTGCTGAGCGTCTTGCCGAAGCGATGCAGGCGATTGAGCTACGTGCCCCTCGCTATACTGTTATTCAGAACGTCGATGGCCAGGCGCATGCAGATGTTGATACGCTGCGCACTCGTTTAATTGAGCAGCTCTACCAGCCAGTACGTTGGTCCTCCTGCGTTGAAGCAATGTCTGAGCAAGGTGCTAATGTCTTCATTGAGTGTGGCCCAGGCAAAGTGCTGACAGGTCTTAATAAACGTATTGTGCGCGGTGCCAAGGGGCTAGCGGTGAATGACCCCGATAGCTTGGATGCAGCGCTTGAGCTTGCGCGAGAAACATTAGCAGGTAGTGCGTGATAAACGGCTATTTTCAGCTACCCTTGCTTAGTTCAGTGGAAGGAAACGTGTTATGACGCAAGAAAAACGAGTTGCCTTGGTGACCGGTGCGAGCCGCGGCATTGGTCGCGCTATCGCCCATGAACTGGGCCGCCAAGGGCGTATTGTCATCGGCACAGCGACCAGCAAATCTGGCGCAGAAAAAATCGATGCCGACCTGAAAGCTAACGGGGTTGAAGGCGCTGGTATGTGCCTGAACGTGACGGACCAAGCGAGCATCGATGAGGTCCTGAAAACCATTGGCGAGCGTTTTGGCGCCCCGACTATTTTGGTTAACAATGCGGGTATCACTCGTGATAACCTCCTGATGCGGATGAAAGAGGAGGAGTGGGATTCCGTCATGGATACCAACCTCAAATCTGTATATCGCGTCAGCAAAGCGTGTCTTCGTGGCATGACCAAGGCGCGTTTCGGGCGGATTGTATCGATCAGCTCTGTAGTGGCAACCATGGGCAACCTGGGCCAAACTAACTACGCTGCTGCTAAGGCAGGTATGGAAGGCTTTAGCCGGGCGTTGGCGCGAGAGGTTGCTTCCCGTGCCATTACCGTAAACGCCGTTGCGCCTGGTTTTATCGCCACCGACATGACCGAAGCGCTGCCTGAAGCCCAGCATGAAATGCTGCTAAAGCAGATTCCGCTGGCACGCTTAGGTGGGCCGGAAGAGATCGCCGCAGCGGTTGGCTTTTTAACCAGCGATGCCGCAGGCTATATCACTGGTGAAACGCTGCACGTGAACGGCGGTATGAATATGCGTTGATGGCCTTAGGCTTGGCGGTTGCGTCAACTTAAGGGCGTCTATAAACTACCCCGCAGCTTTTGGCTTGCGGTTTCCAAATAGCTGGTTATCTCTAACAGCTAATGTGAATGACTGGAGTACGTTGATGAGTACTATTGAAGAGCGCGTTAAGAAAGTTGTGGCAGAGCGCCTGAACGTTAAAGAAGAAGACATCCAGAATAGCTCTTCTTTCACTGAAGACTTGGGTGCCGACTCTCTGGACACCGTTGAACTGGTGATGGCTTTGGAAGAGGAGTTCGATACTGAAATTCCTGACGAAGAAGCTGAAAAAATCACCACGGTTCAAGAAGCCATCGACTACGTAAACGCCCACCAGTAAGGGCGCGGTCGACGCTGTGAACCAGGGTGGGGTGCTCACCCATCCGTCTTAAAAAAGCCGTCCTGATATGGGGCGGCTTTTTTGCTTTACGCTCACAATGAATATAACGTTCAATCTCCGTTATACTAGTCACCAAACTTCTGCAGCAAATGACCCAGATGGGTCGTGTCACCATGGATGCCTGGAGGAAACTGATGGCGCGAAGAAGGGTAGTGGTAACTGGGTTAGGCCTGGTGACCCCAGTGGGCAATAGTGTCAATGAGTCGTGGGCGAACATTGTCGCCGGTAAAAGCGGCATAGCGCCTATTGAGCACTTTGATACCAGTGGCTTCAATACGCGGTTTGGCGGTTCGGTAAAGAATTTTGATATCAGCCCTTACCTGAACCCCAAAGACGCTCGCAAAATGGATCTGTTCATTCAGTACGGCATGGCTGCCGGTGCTCAGGCGGTACAGGATTCAGGGATAGAGTGCACAGAGGAGAATGCTGAGCGAATCGGCGTGGCGATTGGCTCTGGAATTGGCGGGCTGCCAATGATTGAGCATAACCATAATGCGCTCAATAAAGGCGGTGCACGTCGGGTATCACCGTTTTTTGTGCCTGGTTCTATTATCAATATGATTTCCGGCAACATGGCGATCCAGCATGGCTTTAAAGGGCCGAATATTGCGATTACCACGGCTTGCACCACCGGTACCCATAATATTGGCTACAGCGCTCGCACCATCGCCTACGGCGATGCGGATGTCATGATTTGTGGCGGCGCAGAAATGGCCACCACACCATTAGGTTTGGGTGGCTTCTCTGCCGCGCGCGCGCTCTCAACGCGCAACGATGACCCGCAAGCAGCGAGCCGTCCTTGGGATGCCGACCGCGATGGCTTTGTGCTGTCTGATGGTGCAGGGGTGCTGGTGCTAGAAGAGTACGAGCATGCGAAAGCCCGTGGCGCCACTATCTACGCGGAGCTGGCTGGCTTTGGTATGAGTGATGACGCCTACCATATGACCGCTCCGCCCGAGGATGGTCGCGGTGCCGCACTCTCCATGCGCAATGCGATTAAAGATGCCGCTATTGATCCGGCAGACGTGCAGTATATCAACGCCCATGGCACCTCAACTGCTGCCGGCGATTTGGCTGAAAGTCGCGCTATTGAAAAAGTGTTGGGCAGTGCGGCCCAGCAGGTGGCCGTTAGCTCAACCAAGTCGATGATTGGCCACCTATTGGGTGCCGCCGGTGCGGTAGAGGCGGTATTCAGCATTCTAGCAATCCGTGACCAGGTCGCCCCGCCCACCATCAACCTGGATAACCCCCAGGAGGGCTGCAACCTCGACTACGTACCCCATACCGCGCGGGATATGCGTATTGATATCGCGCTCTCCAACTCGTTCGGGTTTGGTGGCACTAACGGCTCCCTGCTGTTCAAAAAGGTATAACTTTTTATGCCCATGCCCCAGGTGCCATTTGATGACCGCGGGCTAGCGTATGGCGACGGTGTATTTGAAACAGTGCTGCTGCGCGATGGGGTACCCGTACTTTGGGATTATCACCTCGCGCGCTTGGAACAGGGCTGTCGGCGCTTGAATATCCCGTTGCCTACCTCTCAACAGCTGGCGCAGGTGTGGCAGTCGCCCCCTGCGGCAGCGCTGGAAGTACTTAAATTAATATTGACACGCGGAAGCGGTGGCCGAGGCTACGCGCTGCCTGATCATCCTGAGCCCAGGCTGATCTTTCGGCGAACGCCTTTTGTTACCAACGGGCAGCGGTGGCAACACGGTGTCTGCGTACGTTTGTGCCATCTTCGTTTAGGGCATCAACCGCTGCTTGCGGGCATCAAACACCTTAACCGTTTGGAGAATGTGCTAGCTCGCCAGGAGTGGCAAGAGAGCCATATTGCCGAAGGTCTGTTAGCGGACCAGTCAGGCGAAATGGTGGAAGCAACCAGTATGAACCTCTTCTGGTCAACGGAAGGGCGTCTTTTGACCCCTCGGGTAAACCGCTGCGGCGTGGCAGGTACTCTGCGCGCTGCGCTATTGGCTAACGGCGTTATTGAAGAAGAGGGGCTGACAGTCTCGGAACTACCACAGGTTGAGCGCCTTTGGGTAGGTAATTCGGTACAGGGCGTGTGGCCTGTGTGTGAATTGCTTGATACGCAGGGCGGCCTGATCGCGACTTGGCCTGTGTTAGCAGGGCCAGACCCACTGCAGGGTGAGGCTCACCGCCTGCTGGGATATCCCAGTGTGTTTCCCGCATCAGAATCCAAATAAATAGATTGAGGTGTCAACGTGAAACGGTTACTTACCGTCTTTGGAATATTGGTTGTGCTGGCCGTTGCCGCTGCGCTCGGCGGTTATGCTTATTGGCAGCAGCGTCTAGCGGCGCCAATTGCGGTAGAGGAACCCACCCTATATCAAGTGCCTGCCGGAGCTGGTTTTAATCAAGTCATTCGCGATTTAGAGGCGCAAGGAGTGCTTGAGGATGCCTGGGCATTTAAGCTACTGGCGCGGATAGACCCAGAGCAGATGCCAAGTCTACGGGTTGGCGAGTACCGCCTCACACCGGGGATGAGTGGGCGAGAGGTGATGGCCCTGCTGGGCAGTAATAACGTGGTGACTTATTCGCTGACCGTGCCTGAAGGATGGACCTTTCGCCAAATGCGTGCGCTGCTAAATAGTGCGCCGAAGCTTGAACACCGTACGGCAGACATGAGTGACGAAGAAGTCATGACGCTGCTGGACCGTGAGGGCACCTTTCCTGAAGGTTGGTTCTTCCCCGATACCTACCGCTATCATCTGGGCATGAGCGATGTCGATATTTTGAGCCAAGCGTTAAATCGGATGGAGCGCATTTTGGAGCAAGTGTGGGCGGAACGGGATGACGATTTAACCATTGAAACGCCCTATGAAGCGCTAATTATGGCATCGCTGATTGAGCGGGAAACCGGGGCGCCTGAAGAGCGCAGAGAGATTGCTGGAGTATTTAAGCGCCGGATGGAGCGTGGCATGCGTCTGCAAACAGACCCCACGGTAATATACGGCATGGGCGAGCGCTATGATGGCCGCATCACACGGGCAGACCTACGTGAAGCCACCTCTTACAATACTTATGTGATTGACGGCATGCCGCCGACGCCGATTGCCATGCCAGGGCGAGCCTCATTGGAGGCGGCGGTGAAGCCGCTACCCGGCGAAACGCTCTATTTTGTGTCCCGAGGTGACGGCACGCATCACTTCTCGCGCACATTACGCGAGCATAACAATGCCGTGAATCGCTATATTCGAAACCGTTAAATAGCTAAACACTGAACATGTCGATGGCGTATCTATTGAGTAAGGGGCAGCAATGAGCAAGCGCGGACGCTTCATCACCCTAGAAGGCGGTGAGGGAGTCGGTAAGTCTACCAATATGGCGTTTGTCGAAGCATGGCTAACGGCCCAGGGAATGGAAGTGGTGCGAACCCGTGAGCCGGGCGGCACCCCCCGCGCAGAAGCAATTCGTGAGCTGCTGCTTGACCCTGCCCCCCAAGAGCCGCTGAGCGTTGATGCCGAGCTGTTACTGGTCTTTGCGGCCCGTGCACAGCATCTAGCGGAAAAAATCCTGCCAGCGTTGGCACGAGGTGCCTGGGTAGTATGTGACCGTTTTACCGATGCCACCTTTGCCTATCAAGGCGGCGGGCGCGGGATCAACCCCGCACGCATTGCGCAGTTAGAGCAATTTGTACAGCAAGGCCTTGCCCCTGATCTCACTCTGCTGCTGGATATGTCGCCCGAAGCTGCCAAAGAGCGGTTAGAGGGCCGCCTACGCGAGCTAAATACCCAGCGTGACCGGTTTGAGCAAGAGCAGGCGGATTTCTTTATGGCGGTACGCCGAGCTTATTTGAATCGCGCGGCCGCTTCGCCTGAGCGCTTTGCGGTGATTGATGCAGCTCAGCCGCTAGAGGTGGTTCAAGCGGCGCTAAGCCACGTATTGGAAGAACGGGTTGCCCAATGGCAATAACTGGCGTATTGCCCTGGCATCAGGCCACTTGGCAGCAGCTGGTGCGCCTTGCCAACAGCGGGCGCATGCCCCATGCCTTGCTGATTAGCGGTGCCCACGGGGTTGGCAAGCAGCAGTTGGCAGAAGCGTTGATCGCTAGAACGCTATGTGCCCAGCCCGGCGAGCAGGCTTGCGGGCAGTGTCACAGCTGCGCCATGTTGGCCTCTGGCTATCATCCTGATCTACTGCGGGTGTCGCCAGAAGAGGGCAAGCGCCAAATCCGTATTGACCCCGTTCGCGAAGTGAATCGGTTTGTCTCGCAAACGGCGCAGCAGGGTGGCTACCGAGTGATTGTGATCTCACCTGCTGAAGCCATGAATATTGCCGCCGCCAACGCGCTGTTGAAAAGCCTGGAAGAACCCGGCGATAAAACGTTATTTATCCTACTTTCAGATGTGCCCTCCCGCACGCTGCCAACGATTCGTTCGCGCTGTCAGCAGTGGCCCCTAGCAAGCGTGCCCTTTGATGACTGTAAAGGGTGGCTGACCCAGCAGTTGGGTGGCGATGAAGCTCACTTCTGGTGGCAAGTATCAGGCGGCCTTCCCCTGTTAGCGGTTGAGCTGGCCGCTCCCGATGAACGGGCGATGCGCCACCAGATTCACGACTGTTTCGAACAGTTAGTGCGCGGGGCAGAGCCTGTTTCAGAGGCGGCGAGGCTGGATCGCCAAGCGATTGATGCGATCTTATGGTACGGTATTGCTTGGCTTGAAGACTTGATTCGTCTGGGACTATCGGGCGAGCAGAGCGTGCTACACAATCCTGATTTAACGCCGCTTTATCGCCAGGCGGTGAAAAATGGCCGCGTACAGGACTGGTTCCGGCTATTAGATTACGCCAGAGAGCAGCGCCGCTTGCTGGCCGTTGGAGCAAACCCGAATCCACAGCTGGTGCTTGAAGCTTGGCTGGTGCGCTGGTCTGCGCTGCTGCGCTCCTGACAATCTAATGCAATGAGGTAGTGATGGCTGCTCAAAAAGCACTCTCTTTAACGATACCCGACGTGCCCACGCTGCTATCTGCCTACATGCCGTTTTTGGATCGAGGCGGTATTTTTGTGCCTACCAAAACGTTGTATAGCCTCGGGCAACCCGTTGTACTGCTGCTAACGCTGCCAGGGGAGAGCGAGCGACTCTCCGTCACCGGTCAGGTGATTTGGATCTCGCCAGAAGGTGTTAGTGGCCGAAGACTGCCAGGCATTGGCGTGCACTTTAGTCAGCAAGATTACTTTGTGCGTGACCGTATCGAGACCCTGTTGGCCGGGCAGCTTGATAAAGCGCCTCCCTCGTTTACGCTCTAAGCTAGCCACCTCCTATTTACTTCCAAAGAGCACTGCATGTTTGTCGATTCTCACTGTCATCTAGACCGTTTATCGGAGCATACACATGGCGGCGATGTGGCCGCCACGTTGGATGCTGCCCGTGCTGCCAACGTTAGCCAGTTTTTAGCCATCTCTACGACGTTAGAAGAGCTGCCGGGCTTGGCCGCCATTGCCAGAGCACATCACGATGTGGCTATTTCTGCGGGCCTTCACCCGCTCCACCAAGCGCCAAATGAGCCGACGGTGGACGATATCGTAGAGGCTGCTGAACAGTATGGAGCGGTAGCGATTGGTGAGACAGGGCTGGATTATCACTACCAGGAGAGCGTGCCTGTCAGCGTTCAGCATGAGCGATTCAAGCGGCATCTCATCGCTGCGAATGAGCTAGAGTTGCCGGTCATTATTCATACCCGCGAGGCCAAAGAGGATACGCTGGCGCTGCTGCGTGAATACAGCAATCCTCAGGTGGGCGGCGTCATCCACTGCTTTACTGAAGACCTGGACATGGCGCGGGAGGCGGTTCGGCTTGGATTCTATATTTCTCTTTCCGGCATTATTACGTTTCGTAATGCGGCATCGCTCAGAACACTGGCACGTCAGCTTCCGCTGGATCGGCTGTTAATTGAAACCGACAGCCCTTATTTGGCCCCTGTCCCTTATCGCGGTAAGCCCAATGAGCCTGCCTGGGTCGTTGAAGTCGCGGAGTGTATTGCGCGTGAACGAGGCATCAGCGTGGATGAAGTTGCCATGCAAACGACCGTTAATTTTTACCATCTGTTCCGCGCTGCGGCACCAGACGCGCCTGCCCATGTCAAAGAGGCCTTGGCACAGTCTGGGCTTGTGGTGTAACACGCGGTGACAACCACTGGAGGTCGGTGATGAATATTGATCGACTATTGCAGCAGTCAGAAGGCTCAGCATCTATTCCCCCTGTTGATACCTGGCAGCCCGCGCTATCAGGAGAAATGGATATCCTGATTCAGGAGGATGGCTCCTGGCTGCATGAAGGGCAGCCGTTTGCTCGTCCTGCGATTGCCAAGCTGCTCTCCAGCCTACTGCGTCTGGATGCCGATGGATACTGCCTGGTCACTCCCGTGGAGCGCTGGCGCATTGCCGTAGTGGACCGCCCCTTTGTCGTGGTCGAAGCGGATTTCCACGATGGTGCCTGGTGGCTAAAGACTCAATTTGACGATGTAGTACGTCTGGATGCCGAGCACCCCATGAGGTTGACTGCTTCTCCCAGCGGCGAGATGGCGCCCGAATGTGCTATCCGGTTCGGTTTAGCGGCTCGACTGCACCGCAACGTGTTCTATCGCTTGGTAGAGCAGGCGCGCGTGCAAGAGAATTCGTCAGGCCAGAGCGAGTGTCAGCTCTATAGTGCGGGAAGCTGGCACCTGCTTGGCCAGTGGAGCGATAGCGTGCCAAGTGAGGCGCCGTGAAGTTAACCGCCGAGCAGCAAGCTGTTGTTCACCATAGGGAAGGGCATGCGCGTGTAGCCGCCGTGGCGGGCGCAGGTAAAACCACGACCATGGCTGCCCGAGTGCTCCACCTGTTAGGCAGTGGCGTTTCTCCCAAGCGAATGCTGGTGCTGATGTTTAACCGCTCAGCGAAAGATGACTTCCAGCGTCGCCTAGCCAGCATGGCCCCCGCAGGCCAGCCGTTGCCCGACGTTCGTACTTTTCACTCCCTAGGCCACCGGCTGACCCAAAGCCTGTGCCGCTGGGGAGCGCTCGCCCCCAGGCGGCTACTCTCTGCTGAATGGCAAATGGAGCGCTTGCTTCGTCAAGCTAGCCTAAATGTGCTTGCCGGCCAGGTAGATCGTCGCGACGCTGCGCTGGAAGGTGATCGGCTAGAGGCGTTGGCGCATTTTTGTGGCCTAGTGAAGGCCGAAATGCTGCCTGCGGCGGCGCTTTATGAGCGCCTTAATTACGAGCCGGATACCGACTATTTTCCTACGGCCTTCGAAGAAGCCGAGCGTCTGCTGCACGCTGAAGGCGTCATGACCTATGCGGACCTGCTCTACCGCCCACTGCAGGCCCTGGAAGCGGACGCCACGCTCCGCAAGCGGGTCGAAGGTTTCTTGGATCATGTGATTGTTGATGAGTACCAGGATATCAATACGGTTCAGCAGCGGCTGCTGGCCGTGCTTGCTGGGCCGAGTGCGAATGTGATGGCTGTGGGCGATGCTAACCAATGTATTTATGAGTGGCGCGGTGCTCGTCCAGACACGATGCTGGAGAACTTTACCGCCACCTTCGGCAAAGCCACCGACTATCCGCTCTCCATGACCTTTCGCCACGGGCATGCCTTGGCGCTGACGGCTAACCACGCCATCATGGCCAATCAGCGTCGGCCCGATCAGCTCTGCTTGGCCGAAGCAGGTAATCCCGATACTCGCATAACCGTAGGTCAAGGAAGCCGACTGTTACTGGATGCCTTGATGGACTGGCAGGCCCAGGGGAGGGCGCTCAGTGATGCTAGCCTGCTAGTGCGAAGCTGGGCGCTCTCGGTGCCTTTCCAGCTTGCCTTGCTGCAGGCGGGTATCCCCTTTCGTCTGCTGCGAGAAGATCGCTTCGTGTTCCGCTTGCCCCTGGTGCAGGCGTTGGCAGGTTATCTGAAACTCTCCAGGCGTCCAGAACTGCTTCACGACCCAGAGCAGTTGCTGCTGCTGTTATCTCAGCCAACCCCCTTTGTCGCCCGTGAACGCCTGCAGCGTCTGGCTTACCAGTTAGCGACAACCCAGCAGTGGCCGGAGCGGCACGAGCCCGTTCTGGCAGCGCTAAAACCGTTACAGCGGCGCACGCTAAAAAAACGCTGGGAGCTACTGTGTGAGCTGCCCAAACTTAACGTATGGCCCCCGGCCAAATTGCTCGGCCATGTGGTAGAGGCGATTGACGCTGAAAAAACGCTGAAACGTGCCGCCGCTAGACGCGATAAAGGAGAGGAGGACGTGCGTTTGCTCGACGTGCTGATTGAGCAGGCTGAGAGCGTACAAGATCCAGATGCCTTCATTGAGCTACTTGAACGTCCGGTGGAGAATCAGGCTGGCGGCGTGCTGGTCAGTACCGTGCACGGTGCCAAGGGCCTCGAGTGGCCGCTAGTGGCCGTTGCAGGCGTTAATGAAGAAGACTTTCCCCACTATAGCCGCGATAACCCGCTGAATGATGAGCGCTTAGAGGAGGAGCGGCGGCTGTTTTATGTGGCCATCACGCGTGCCAAGGAGCAGTTGCTGGTTCTTCACGACGGAGGTGCACATCGGCCAAGCCGTTTTATTGCCGAAAGTGCCTGGCAGGATGGTATGCGTGTCGCCGCTTGTTTAGCTAATCAGCAGGCGCCAGATACGCCGTTAGAAGTGCAATCCCCTAGCTTAGTGGCCCGTTACTTGGAAAGAGTAGGGCGCGCCGACATTGCCTTAGCCGCACCACAGGTGAAGGAGTCTTCAGCTGGTTACCAAGCGGGTAGCCACTACTACCCCGGTCAGCGCTTGCTGCACGCAGTGTTTGGCGAAGGCGAAGTGGCGGCAGTAGAGGGTAATCCGTCCGACCCGGTGATTGATGTGCGGTTTGTGCAAGCCGGGCGACGTCGTCTCATCGCCCGCCGTGCACCTATTGAGGTGATGGAGCCTCCGGTGCAGCCAGCGTAGCTAGCCGCACCGTCGCTATCCCTGTTAGTTACCTATTTGGTCTGTTACATGTTTGGGTAGTTCGGACCGCCACCGCCTTCCGGCGCTACCCAGGTGATGTTCTGGGCGGGGTCTTTAATATCACAGGTTTTGCAGTGTACGCAGTTCTGGAAGTTAATCTGGAAGCGCGGCTTGCCTTGATCATCTTCGACGACTTCATACACCCCCGCCGGGCAGTAGCGCTGGGCAGGCTCGGCATACTTGGGCAGGTTGTCACGAATCGGCAGCTCTGGGTCTGCAAGCCGCAGGTGGCAGGGCTGATCCTCTTCATGGTTCGTATTAGATAAAAACACCGAGGTGGATTTGTCGAACGATAGCTTGCCGTCCGGTTTCGGGTAGTTGATTTTCTCGAACTCAGCGGCAGGCTTTAGCGCGCCGTGGTCGGTCGTGGTGTCATGAACGTTGGGGAGCTTATTGCCCAGCAACTGGTTCACAAAGTTATAGGCGCCACCGCCAACCGTGCCATATTTGTGAATGGCAGGGCCGAAGCTCGCGCTCTCTTTTAGCTCCTGATAGGCCCAGCTGGCTTCCCACTTGCTGGTAAAGTTGGCAAGCTCTTGCCCACCCTCATCCATCTTTGATGGCTTCAAAAACGCTCTCTGCAGCGACCATACCAGACTTCATCGCCGTATGCAGGCCTTTAATCTTGGCAAAGTTCAGGGTGCCCGCATCACAACCAATCAACAGGCCGCCGGGGAAGGTCATTTTCGGCAGGCAGTTGAACCCTCCTTTGGCAATGGCCCGTGCGCCGTAAGCTACCCGTTTGCCGCCTTCCAGGTACTGGCTGAGCACCGGGTGGTGTTTCATGCGCTGAAATTCATCGAACGGGGAAAGCCACGGGTTCTGGTAACCGAGGTCCATAATCAGGCCCACTACCACCTGCTGGTTTTCCGCGTGGTAGAGGAACCAACCGCCGTGGGTGTTGCTGTCTAATGGCCAGCCGGAGCCGTGAACTACCAAGCCGGGTTCGTGCTTCTCGGCGGGCACATCCCACAGTTCTTTCAAGCCGATGCCGTAATGCTGCGGGTCGCGTCCAGCATTCAGTGAGAAGACATTGATCAGTCGCTTGCCTAGGTGGCCCCGTGCGCCCTCTGCAAACAGCGTGTACTTAGCGCGCAGCTCCATGCCAGGCATATGGCCGTCTTTGGGCGTGCCGTCGGCACCTACGCCCATATCGCCAATCAAAATGCCGCGTACCACATTATCTTCAATGATGACTTCCTGA
>Ga0066376_10001197_pt1 | contig 25205 bp, 23 predicted proteins | sample Knorr_S15_td_Bot_FD_77009 | JGI IMG/M metagenome (GOLD analysis project Ga0066376, IMG submission 77009) | Marine microbial communities from Southern Atlantic Ocean transect - Knorr_S15_td_Bottom_ad_5009_LV_A | ecosystem: Environmental > Aquatic > Marine > Oceanic | place: Southern Atlantic...
ACTGCATCGGCATGGCACTCGATATCTGGAACGAGCTGACACTGACCCGTGGGGAGTTCAGCGTTTCGGCAGTGGGTGAGGGTGCCGATCTGGTACCGCGGGACAGTTCCAACCTGGTGGTGACGGGCGTCGAGGCGGTTTTCAACTACATTGGCGAACTCGTACCGGGATTGCAATACGAGTGCACGAATCGGGTGCCGTTCTCACGGGGAATGGGAAGCAGTTCGTCGGCAATCGTGCTTGGTCTACTGGCTGGGTCGGCCATTTCCGGTGCTGACCTGAGCAAGGAAGAGCTGACGATGATCGCAGCCGATATCGAAGGTCACCCTGATAACGTGGCGCCTGCCATTTACGGTGGCTGCACGATCGGTGTGCACAACGGCGATGCGGGCTGGGTGGTTGACCAGGTGAGTATTCCTGAGGACTTGAACGCCGTATTGTTCGTGCCGGAGATGTTTGTAAATACCCATGAATCAAGGGGACGCCTGCCTGATCGGATCAGTCGCGTCGATGCTGTTTTCAACATCGGCAGGGCGGCACTGCTGGTAAATGCGCTTTCGACGGGTCGGCTCGAACTACTGAGGTACGCGACCGACGATCGGCTCCATCAGCCCCAGCGTTCTGAGGGTTTCGGGGCGATGCCGCACCTGATTGCGGCTGCTCTAACGGGGGGTGCACACGGTGCGTTTCTTTCCGGCGCAGGACCTTCGGTGCTGGCGCTGGCCACCGGGCGCGAGGTGACTATCAGTTATGAGATGGCCGAGACGGCACGTCACTTCGGCGTGGATGGCAAGACGATGATCCTGGCGGTGACTCGAGCCGGTGCGTCGGTGGTATCTGGAGCGGCGGGGGCATGACACCTGAATGCGGAGCGCGGCCGGTAATTGTCCAGAAGTACGGCGGGAGCTCGCTGGCAAACGCCAAACTCATTCATAACGCGGCGAAGCGGATATGTACCCTCAAAGACGATGGCACAGATGTGATTGTGGTCGTTTCAGCGATGGGCGATTCGACTGACGGTCTGATCGCCCTCTCGAACGCGGTTACCGGCGAAGCGACACCCGATGCCCGTGAGATGGACAATCTGCTATCGACCGGTGAAATGGTCAGCGCAACGTTGATGGCCATGGCCCTGAACACACGCGGGTACGGGGCGATCAGCCTCAGCGGTGGCCAGGCTGGCATCAAGACCGACTCTGTTCACGGCTCGGCCCGTATCGCCGATATCAATACCGACAGGCTTCGCCGCGAACTTGATAATGGCCGCATCGTGATCGTGGCGGGTTTTCAAGGGCTCTCTGATTCGGGCGATATCACCACGCTCGGCAGGGGCGCGTCAGACACGACGGCGGTGGCGCTTGCGGTTGCCATGCAGGCCAAGCGTTGCGAGATTTATACAGATGTCGATGGGATCTACACAACCGACCCCCGGCTGACAGACAGGGCGCGAAAGCTGGCTGAAATCGGCTTTCTCGAAATGCTGGAAATGGCCGCTCTCGGAGCAAAAATGAACCCGCGCTCGATCGAACTGGGTGCGGTGTACGACATGCCCATTTATGTCGCATCGTCATTTTCCGACGAACCCGGTACGCTTATCCACGGAGGAGAGCAGACGATGGAAATACGTAAAGCCGTGACCGGCATTGCCGTTGACCGCAATGTCGGGAAGATAACCGTTCGCGGGGTTGTAGACAGGCCCGGCATTGCTGCCGGTCTACTGCAGCCGCTGGCCGATGCAGGTATCAGCATCGACGTTGTTCTGCAGAACACGAGTTCGGACGGCACGACCGACTTTACGTTTACCGTGGCGCAGGCCGACGTTGATGCCGCAGCCGAAATCGAGCGCAATCAGACGAATGTCGAGTTCGCTGAAGTGGTGGCAGGTACAGACCTAGCGAAGGTCAGCATCGTAGGGACAGGTATGGAGAACGCACCGGGCTACGCTGCCCGGATGTTCTCGACCCTGGCCGCGGCTGGTGTGAACATCGACATGATTACGACATCCGAGATTCGAATAACCACTATTATTGAACGGAGCCAGGTGCAGAACGCGGTGGAGGCACTTCACGATGCGTTCGAGCTTGAAAAGACCGGATAGAACCAACGGTTTCCGCTTGTTGCCGGGTGCATCCTGGCCTCGTAATGTTGGTCTCGTGATTTCAACCTCAAAAATCATTTAGGGCGAATCTTGACCAAGCCGTATCTCAGCGTTGTCATTCCCGCCTATAACGAGGAGGCGCGTATCGCATCTACGATCAGGGACCTGGTCGGTTATCTGTCCGGTTGGCCTGCCGAGGACAAGGCATGGGAGATTCTTGTTGTGAACGACGGTTCGACTGATTCGACTGCGAGCATTGTCGCGGAGATAGGCGAGACTGACGTCCGGGTGCGGCTGGTCGATGTAGCGCATGCTGGCAAGGGCGCTGCGGTGAGGCGGGGGATGGCGGAGGCCGCGGGGGAGTGGCGGTTCCTTTGCGATGCCGATCTTTCGATGCCGGCATACAACCTGGGCCGGTTCTTCAACGGTCCGGGGGGAGACGTTGTCAGTGGCCCTATAAACGAAATTGGCAGTCCCTCGTACGACGTTTCGATCGGCTCCAGGGAAGCACCGGGCGCGAGGCGGTTCAACGAACCGCGTAGCCGGCACATCAAGGGTCGACTGTTCAACTATGCGGTCAAGGTGCTCGCGCTCCGGGGCATAGAAGACACCCAGTGTGGTTTCAAGTTGTTTTCTGCCGAGGCCGCCGAGCGGCTGTTTCCGCACCAGTCCCTCGATGGCTGGGCCTTTGACGTTGAGTTGCTTGTAATGGCGAACAAAGCCAGTTTCACCGTCGGCGAGGTGCCGATCGATTGGTACTACGGTGCGGGGTCGAAAATGACCCTGACAAAAGGCGTGATCGCGGTAATAGATGTAGCCAGGGTGGGAGCCAGAAACCTGCTCGGCAAGTACAGAATCGTTGGCCGAAAGAGCGGGTTGTAACCGTGTTCATCAACCCGTCATTGGCCGAACTTTATTCATTCCTCCGGAAGGCAAAGACGATTGCAGTTGTTGGGATTTCCGAACGAGAGGACCGTGCGAGCAGGTACGTTTCCGAGTACCTGCAACGCGCCGGATACACGATCTATCCGGTAAACCCGAACATCGACAGTTGGAATGGACTGAAGGCGTACGACTCGGTTTCGGACATCCCAGCGCCTAACGGGGTGGATATCGTCGATGTGTTCAGGAGGTCGGAGTTCACTTTGCCGGTCGCTGAAGATGCGGTCACTGCCGGGGCCGAGGTGCTGTGGTTCCAGCAGGGAATTGTGAGGGAACAGGCCGCGGCACTGGCTATGAGCGAAGGCCTTTCGGTGGTGATGGACACCTGCATCATGGTCACCCACAAATCGATGAAGCTGGGTATTTAGTTGACCCGCGAGACAGCAGACGAACCTATGACACGCGAGCCGGAACAGCCCGGCCCCACTGACGTCGGTCCCATGAAAGTCGCGATCGTAGTGCCTACATACAACGAGGCCGAAACTCTTCCTTTGCTGATCGAGAAGGTAGTCGCGCAGGATATCCCCGGATTGGGTTTCATCGTGGTAGACGACGGTTCGCCAGATGGCACCGGCGACATTGCCGACCGATTGGCCGACGACTTTCCGGGCATGTTTTTAGTCGTACACCGTGAAGGGAAGCTCGGACTGGGCACCGCTTACATGATGGGGCTTCAGATGGCCGTTGATACGGGTGCGGAGCAAATAGTGGAGATGGACGCCGACCTGTCGCACCCGCCCGAGGTCTTGCCCGCCCTGATCTCCAAACTCGATTCCGCAGACGTTGTCGTAGCCTCTCGCTATACCGATGGCGGCGGGGTCGATCCTGCGTGGGGCTGGGGCAGGAAGCAGTTTTCGCACTGGGGCAACGTCGGGATTCGGCTCGTACTGGGGATAAAGGTGAAAGACGCCACCGCGGGCTTCAAGGCGTTCCGGCGAGAGGGCCTGGAAACGATAGGGATCAGCCGCATGCGTTTGACCGGTTTCGGGTTCCAGGCGGAGGTCGCGTTCCGGTGCCAGAAGGCCGGGCTGAAGGTTGTCGAACTTCCGTATGTGTTCATGGAACGCACAGCGGGCAAGTCGAAAATGTCGTTCGCCATCGCTTTCGAAGCATTCATCAAACTTACCTGGTTGCGGGTCCGCGGATAGCCGCTCGGGCTCTAGGCTCACACACCCGTAACTGACTTCTGCCTCGCGAAGATAACGCCACGCCCGGTTGCCGCGCCCGCACACCCCGCGGATACGGTTCACACCTCGATCAACAAGTTGCACATATGCAAAACCTGTGTGCTAGCGCCCACACAAAGCGTGTGTCAGCACAGGGCGGGCACTTTTCACCGATATCACGTCTGTAGCAAGTTATCGGACATCGATCTTTTCGCATGAAAACGGTTCTCTGAGAAACCAGATGGTCAGCCAGAGTCAGCCCCTGGAATTAACACGATTCTTCAAGATTATCTAGCAGGAGGCAATCGCCCATGCTCTCGAAGGACGATGGGAAGAAGCAATCGAGGTCAACCTCACAGGAATTGAGTTCGACGATGCCAATGTGGGCTGCCACAACCGACTGGCGAAAGCGTATCTGGAGCTGAGCAAGTACCGGGACGCGCGGGCGTCGCTTAAGGCGGCGCTGGCCATCGATCCAAACAACCGGGTTGCGACCAGGCAGATGGCCCGACTTCCGATTCGGCAGTTATCGTCGTGGTAAGGGAGACAAGGCGCTCACCGGAACAGGCATGAACAGCTTCATTCCCGTCTTATTTACAGAAAAGAATCGGCGATTTCGACATCGACGACCCGATGGGTATCAACGATGAGCTGCAAATGGAAGACGACATGGTCGAAGTGGTGCCCGCGCCGGCCGAGAACGATTCGATGAAATCGTTCATGCGCGGTGAGTTCGGTGAGTCGGCCGGCGACGCAAGCCTGAAGTTCTAACTGTAGCCTGCCCGCTTCAGCACGTTTTTTACCGCGGTTACGAACGCATGGATGTCGTCTTCCGTGTGCACGGTCGAGACACTCCCCCCACACCGGCTTGAGATCAGGAAGCCCTCGTTCTGCAGGCCGATGAACATCGTATTCAACATGTCCATATCGTTCGTCCTGTAGGTCCGGTAATCGATAACTTCCTCCGCCGTGAACTGCAGTGCGAACAGTGAAGCGATTCCGGTCACGCCCATCGGGACTTCAAGTTCCGCAAACAGCGCCCTGAGTTCTTGCCGCAGCAGGCCGCCCAATCGTTCGAGGTACTCGTACCTGTCAGGGGTCAGCGCCTCGAGCGTGGCAATCCCCGCGGCGGCGGTCATGGGGTTGCCGTTGAATGTGCCGGCGTGCTGAACTGTGGCACCTCCGTTTGAAGGGTCCCACATCGACATGATGTCTTCCCGGCCCCCGAACGCCCCTACGGGCATCCCACCACCGACGACCTTTCCGAAACAGGTCAGGTCGGGCGTTATTCCGTAGTAATCCTGGGCACCGCCATAAGCGATGCGGAAAGCGATCACCTCGTCGAAGATCAGCACGATTCCCAGTTCGTCGGTCAGCCGTCTTAACCCTTCAAGAAATTCGGGCTTGCCCGGTATCATCCCGCACTGGCCGTTCACCGGCTCGACAATTACCGCGGCCAGTTCGTCGGCGTGCTCGCGGATGATTTTTTCAGCTGCAACGATGTTGTTGTACGGGATGATGAAAATATCATCGACGGCCGTATCGGAGATGCCGGGGAACGCTGCCACCGCCTGTGGCGATTCAGCGTCTCCCGCCTGATCGAGTGGCGGGATCACACTGATCTGGATGGCATCGTGGTTGCCGTGGTAAGCACCCTCGCACTTCACAAGTTTTCGTTTACCCGTAAATGCCCTGGCTGCCCTGATGGCGTTGATGGTGGCCTCGGTTCCCGTGTTTACGAACCTGACCTTGTCGAGGGACGGCACTCGATCGCACATCAACTTGGCCCAACGGACGACCGGGGGGCTGGGTGCCGAATACGAGAGACCGTGTTCAATCTGTTCTTTCAGTGCAGATGTGACCTCTGGCGGGCGGTGTCCCAGGATCAACGTCGTCATGTTGCTGATGAAGTCGAGCCGTTTGTTCCCGTCGGCATCAGTTATGACACTGCTGTTGCCGTCGGTGATATACAGCGGGAACGGGTCCCAGAATATCGAACCGCGGGTATCGCCGCCGGGCATGAATTCAGTTGCCCGCTCGTGCAGTTCAGCCGATTTCGGATTGGCTGCGGTGTAGGTGGCTATTTCTCGTTCGAGCGGTGTCGTCATTTCAGTGTTGTGCCATCTTTTGCTCTACTCACGAACGGTGCCGGGCTGCTGGCCGCTAACTCAGAGCGTTCAGCAATGCAGGAAGTGCCTGACCTGCAGTGGCGCGCAAAGATACCTCACTTAGCGGGGTCAATTTCGTCTCCGTGGGGTTGATTTCGACGATCTTTGCCCCCGCGGCCTCCGCTATCCACAGTAGTCCGCTGGCCGGCCTGACTGTCGCCGATGTCCCGATCGCCAGCACGCAGTCGGCTCTGTCGATTTCCGCCCTCGCTGCCGCCATCACATCGTCGGGTATCGGCTCGCCGAACATCACCGTGTCGAACTTGACGAGACCTCCGCATCCGTCACACGGGTCGGGGGCGAAGAGCGGCACTATCTCGCCCAGCGATTCGCGGGTGCCGCATTCCACACATCGCAGTTTTTGCCGGTTGCCGTGAATTTCGACCAGGTTTACAAGACCCGCTTTTTCGTCGAGCCCATCGATGTTCTGAGTAATCACCGAATCCAACACCCCGATCCGCTCCATGTCCACCAGGGCGAAGTGACCGGCATGGGGTTTGGCGTTTGCCAGGGCTTCGCGTAGTTCCATTACGTGGGAGTCGATCTTTCCGTTTGTCCTGCGGTTCCACCAGCCGACAGGGTCTTTGCGGAACTGGGCATAACCGTCCATCGGTGGAGTTCCGTGGCGCGTCCACAGGCCGTCGGCACCCCTGAAGGGCGGGATACCGCTTTCGACCGATATTCCCGCACCGGTCATCGCGACGGTGTAACTGGCCTTACGGATGATGCCTACAATGTCGTCGATTTGATCCATCTGATCGGGGTTGAGGACTGGCGATGCCCGAGTTTTAACTGGAGGCACTGGCAATGGCATCCTGTGTCACCCGTCCGTTCATGACGGTATAAATATCGGCTTTGTCAAGAAATTCCGAAGGCACGATTCCTGGCTCGGTAGCGGTCAGCAGAACCTGCTCGTGCTCACTTGCGGCCGCAAGGACGCGCTCCCGTCGCGCAGGGTCCAGTTCCGAGAGAACATCGTCGAGAGCCAGCACCGGTGTGCGACCGGTTGAGCGGGTGACGAAGATGGCTTCGGCAAGTTTCAGCGAGAGCGCAATTGTGCGCGACTGGCCCCTGGATGCGAACTGCCCTGCCGGGGTGTCGTTCAAGTAAATCATGAGGTCGTCCCGGTGCGGCCCGACAACGGTCGCGCCCTGTGCAACTTCCCTTCGCCGCACCGCCGGAAGGGCCTTCGCAATCTCCTGCTCAATCGTTTCGGAGTTCATCGAGCCGACATCGGGTGATTCTTCCGATCTGGTACCAGGCGATGCTGTGATTCTTGGTCGGTATTCAAGTTGCAGTCTACCGCCGTCCGAAAGATCAGCGTGCGCCGGTACGGCATGTTCGTTAAGGCCGTTGACCGCCCTTCTTCGAGAATCGGTGACTCTTGCTCCTTCATATGCCAGCCTTTCGTCCCAGAACGTCAGCTCTTTGTCTCCTGCAACGCCCTCGCGGATTCTCCTCAGCAGCTGGTTCCGCTGACTGACTACCTGCCCGTAGCGTTGGAGCGACTTCAGGTAGGCGGGGTCCGATTGTGCAATCAGGATGTCGAGGTACCTGCGGCGCCTTCCTGGCGAGCCATGGATGATCTCGAGGTCGTCGGCCTCGAAAAACACCACATTCAGGCTGCCAACGAAGTCGGTCGCCGAGCGCTTGATCCCGTTTACGCGGAGACCTTTTCGAAATCCTGCCGATGCAGATGCTGCTGCTGTTACATCGACGTCGATCTGGGCCTGGATGGTCGTATCGCCGTCACGACCCACCCCGAGCACTTGCATGTGCCCGCCAGATTCCGCCAACGACCAGTTGACCAGTTCACGATCGTTGGAGGCGCGGGAGGATTTGGCGATCGCAAGCATGTAGGCGGCTTCGAGCAGGTTGCTCTTACCCTCGCCGTTGTTGCCCTGGAAAAGGGTCAGACCGGGACGCAGCTCCAGATCGGTGTTCGTGTGATTTCGAAAACCGGTAAGCGAAAGCCGAGATAGGTGAATCGAAATGCCTCTGAGTTTTTGCCGTTGAAACGACCGCTGGTAATAGTGGGCGCGGTCCAGGTTAGATGCCTGGCCAGACCGGGTCCGGTCCTGCCCGAATTCTAGCATCGCGCAGTTCATGGTCCACAAATTTCCTGGTCGGCAATTATCTGCGGGTCCGAGGGACGTTACCCCAACTTGAATCCTTCGGGACTAGTCTGAAGCGCCTGAACCCCTTTCATCTGCATCTAACGTATTACTGAGCACAGGTGTTGTGCTCTCCGGGGAATCATTTGGCACAACAGCGCGGAGCGTGAGGTACCGGTGCACAGGATGGTTGGGTTCGGGCTTATCTTCCTATTGCTTGGCTACCTGGCGTGGCTGCCAATCGGCGGTTCGACATTTTCACATGGAGAGACAGTGGTGATTAACCGGGCAAACGGAGCCGACTCTTCAGTACCGACGCCCCTGGAGTTGAACATTGTGACGCTGCTCGGGTTCGATGGGATCCAGTCGATCGAAGGCCCACGGTTCGTGGCCGCAGAGGTTGCGGACGAGACTTATGACCCAACTGAACTCATACTCGGCGTGGAGATCGAAGGCGATGCCCGGGCCTACTCGGTACCGCTGCTCAGTCGTCACGAAATAGTCAACTATGTCGTGGGGGAAAACCGATCGCGGTTACATGATGACCGCTCTGATTTACTGGAATCGGGTATTCCAGAGAGATCGGCGGCAGGGTTTACGAGTTTGGAGTTTCTGACAAGCTCATCATGAACGCTCTCGTGATGTACGACCGGGAGACGCGCACTTTGTGGAGTCAGTTTCTTTCGCAGGCCGTAATGGGGGAGCTGGCAGGTACCGAGTTGGAAATCGTTCCGCTCACACTCACGACGTGGGAGAAGTGGAAAGAGGTGCACCCCGATACAGTTGCTCTGCGTAAGGGCAGCCGGGGTGGCGACCCGTATGTTGGCTACTACGGAGGCCGTTCGGCAGGGGTTATCGGCGAGTCGAACCGAGACGATCGGCTGGCAACGAAGGAGTTGGTCCTTGGACTGGGTTTCGACGGCGATCCGCTGGCGTTCCCGCACTCTCAACTGCGTGCCCAGCAGTTGGTGAACCTCGTGCAGCCGGGCGGTGCGGCTGTAATTTACTTCGACCCGGCTACCGATACGGCCCCCGCGTTCAGTTCAGTCGTTGGGGAGCGGGAGTTGAGTTTCCAGCTAGTAGATAAGGACGGCAAAGAATGGCTGCAGGACGACCAGACGGGCACTCTGTAGGTGCCGTTTACAGGCCAGGCATTGAGTGGCGAGCTTGCTGGCTCGACTCTTGAACGGTTGCACGCGGTCAATGTGTTCTGGTTCGCATGGAGCGATTTTACCTTTCGAACGAGATCTGGGGGTTTGGCTGATTTCTGGAGCGCCAGTTGCGTTAGCGCTATTCCGCTCTGCATCGCTAAAATGTGAAGTCGTGAGCGACTTCTAGCGTTATTTCTGGCGGTGCGATCTGGATATCAAGTCACTGATTCGCGACGTACCCGGCTACCCGGCCGAGGGCGTTATATATCGCGACCTGACACCCGTGTGGGCGAATCCTGAAGCCATGCGGTACATCACCGATACGGTCGCCGACCATCTGGGTTCATTGAACACGCAGGCCATCGCGGCAATCGACGCCCGGGGATTTATTTTCGGAGCTCCGGTTGCCGGGCGCCTCGATATTCCCTTCATCCCGATCCGAAAAGCCGGGAAACTCCCGCCCCCGGTTGTGGGTACCGATTACGATCTTGAGTACGGGACGGGACGGCTTGAAGTAAGGACAGGTGCTGTCGAGGGAGGGCAGCGGGTGGTGGTGATCGACGACCTGCTGGCGACCGGCGGATCGGCCGGAGCGGGGGTGAAGTTGATCACTTCACTGGGTGCGAATGTTGTTTCAGTCACCGTTCTGGTAGAACTGGAATTCCTGAACGGACGAGCCGCTCTACCAGCCGATCTAGATGTGTTCAGCATGGTGCAGTACTAGCCGTGGCGGTGAGTTCAACCAACCCCGCCGCCGTCACATTCGATCTGTGGCAGACCCTTGTTTTCGAGTCTGACGGCTCTGCCAGGTCGGGCATACGCCGGAAGATCAGGGCGGATTATGGAGAAGCGGCGCTCTCACAACTTGGCGAGTCGGTAAGCAGAGAGACAATAGACGGCGCACTGCGCGATCTGTACGAAGAGATCACGGTGGGGCACGATGAGGGATTCGATCGGACGTACGACGAATGGGTGGCGCATCTGATCGACCGAATAGACCCGGACCTGGCCAGGCGAATCGGCCAGGCCGGGCTGGACACGTTTGGCGCGGTGATCGATCAGTCGTTCATAAAGTCGCCGCCCCAACTCGTCGATGGCGCTGCGGACGTCCTGGCTTCTTTGTCCAGTTCAGGGCTGAAGATCGGGTTGATTTCCAACACCGGGTTGACCAGTCCGGCAACCTACGAAAAATGGTTTTCCACGATAAACGTGTTGAGCAGTTTCGACTACATTGCGTTCTCAAACGGACTCGCAGTGGCGAAACCTTCGAGGAAGATATTCAATGCGACGCTGAGCCAACTCGGAGTGGAACCAGCAAGGGCGCTGCACATCGGTGACAACATGCTCACCGACGTGGCCGGAGCAGCGGCAGCCGGGATGTCGACCGTGTGGGTGAGGGGCGGGATCGATTCGCCAGTAAACACTTCATATGACCCCGACTACACAATCGATTCAATGGTCGAACTGTTACCGGCAGTCGACCGGTGGCTCGCAACGCTGGACGGTTAGCCAGGGCGTTCAGCGGCGCAATGTGCGATACCGGACCACCCGGGCGACCCCGAATAGCAGGGCGAAGTCGATGACTGTCAGCAGCCCGATAAACAGCGTCGCCTCAAAAAAGAAGCGCTGCGGAAACATGATGATCAGGAAATCGGAAGAGGGATCGAGCAGCCAGAGGTCGTTCGCAAAGCTCAGGAAATGAAACTGGGTAAACAGCCAGCCGAAGTCGATTGCAGCCGTCAACCCAAACACCACGAGAAAAACGCCCGTTCCGATGGCCGACCAGCGCAGCGATCTGAGCAGCAGCGGCGCGGTGTTGCGCCCGATGGTGAATGCACTTGCCAGGACCAAGACCAGTAGAGCGAATCCCAACCATCTCGTTATTGAAAAGACGCTCTGCATCAGCGCCTTTACGTCGACCATGTGAAGGATCTCGCGCTCCTTGTACAGGGAGATGCTGGACCCGCCAACATTCACCCGGAGATCGAGAAACTCGGCGTCGTTCCCGAAATACTCCTTGATCTGGTCGGCCCCATGGTTCAGTTGTTCAACCGGAAGTCCCGTACGGTTGGCGATGTCATTCCGCCACCATCCATAGTCATACAGCCATTCACTGTTCGTAACGTAGCTCACGTTGAAAAGGATCAGGAACACGGGCAGGAGCAGCGCAAAGATGGCGGCTCCGGCAATGGTGGCCCTTTTTCGGTTCAGGCTTTCATGTGTTGTTTTGAGACCTTCCTGGGGCATGGCAGTTAGCATACGTGTCACTTTGTTTTTTCGTTTCAGATTGCGCCCGGATTAATCGGAGGATCGGTTGAGTTCACACAGCGAGCAGGCCACGGCGGCAGGTGCGGCCTTTGCCGAGCTGGTAGCGATAGTTGAGTTGCTTAGAGACCCCGTGGGATGCCCGTGGGATGCCGAGCAGACCCACACTTCTCTCAGGCCGAACATGCTTGAAGAGACGTACGAAGCGCTTGAGGCGATCGATTCAGGCGACCCACGGAGTCTCGAGGACGAACTCGGAGATATCGTTACCCAAATCGTGTTTCACGCCGATATCGCCCGCCGCGACGATAATTTCGATGCGGCTTCTATCTGCAATTCCGTGCGGGAAAAGCTGGTAAGACGACACCCGCATGTTTTCGGGGGCGACGAGGCGCTTGACAACTCTGATGAAGTGGTCGACCGCTGGGAGGCACTGAAACGTGCTGAGTCGGGCGGTAACCGTTCGATAGTAGGGTCGCTGCCGATCGCGATGCCCGCGCTGGCATACGCGTCGTCTGTTCAGCGCCGGGTGATGCGCGCCGGGTTGCCCTGGCCCGAAAAGCACGCCATGCCACTCGCGTTCGGCAAGGTCGATGGCGAATCTCAGGAAGACGGCGAGGAACGGGCGGGCGAGTACCTGATGGGGGTCGCACGGCAAGTGCATGCGGCTGGGATCGACCCTGAAACCGCTTTGCGCAAGGCTGCGATCAACCTGCGCGACCACGTATTGCGGGCCGAGGAATTGGCCAAGGGTGTTCCGCTTGCCGACATGGACAGCAGAGAGCGCGACCGCACCTGGGACGGAGCCGAACACAGCTAGGCGGCGTTTGTTTCAGGGCCAGACGGGTTTGCGACTGGGGACGGGACCACAATTGCGACTCTCACAAAACGGTGTGGGAAACGTCCCCTATTTCCGAACGACGACCGTCCCTGCGTCACCCGTTACGACTTCGCCAATTACTTCACTGTAAAGTGTTTCATTAGCAATCAAACTCTTTACAAGGGCGCCCGCACAGTCCTCCGGAACTGAAATCAGCATCCCGCCAGAGGTTTGTGCGTCGGCCATAAGTACGAAATCGAGCTCGGACACCCCGTCTTCGAGTGAAACGGCATCGCCAAGAGCCTCCATGTTTCGGCTGGTACCGCCCGAAACGTTCCCGGCTTCGAGAAGCTCTTCAACGCCGGGGAGAACTGGCACTGCCGACCGGCTCAGGACAGCCGAGAGCCCGCTCGCTTTCATCATTTGCGACAGGTGGCCCAGCAGACCAAATCCGGTCACATCGGTGGCAGAGCTTACACCCACTTCGAGCATTGCGTTTGCCGCCCCGCGGTTCAGAGTAGCCATCGATTGGACTGCGTTACGAATCACCTCTTCCGGTGCAGTTCCGGCTTTCACGGCAGTTGTAATGACCCCGGAGCCAATCGCCTTGGTCAGCACCAGCACGTCGCCGGGCTGGGCGTTTGCATTCGTGATCTGCTCCCCCTGGGTCACGATTCCTGTGACTGCCAGTCCGTACTTGGGCTCTTTATCGTCGACCGTGTGGCCACCAATGATCAGGATTCCTGCTTCTTCTGCTTTTACCTGCCCACCCTCGAGAACCCGTGCGATCACGTCCGGGCCGAGATCCCTCGGGAAGGCTGCAATATTCAGCGCGGTAAGGGGAATCCCACCCACGGCGTAAACATCGCTCAGGGCATTTGCCACCGCGATCTGGCCGTAATCGAACGGGTCGTCGACAATCGGTGCGAAGAAGTCGAGCGTGAGTACGAGAGCGACGCGTTCATCTATCCGGTAGATGGCCGCGTCATCTCCGGTTTCGAGTCCGACCAGCACGTTTGGATCAGTGATGGCCGGCGTTGGCAGCTTGCCTAAAACAAGGGCAAGTTCGCTCTGGCTGAGCTTCCCAGCTCAACCGGCGCAGGACGCCAGTTCGGTTAGTCGTACAGGTTTATCGTTCATAGCAATTGAATCCTGCCATACATATGTGCCAAAAGACATCGCCAGACCAATCCAAATTGGTATTGGCTTCGCCTGTCCAGGTGTCCGATATTGGATGTCGGGCGACGTTTTTTGGATGCAATTAACGATCGACCAAATTGACGTGCCGAGACCCGTATCCGACAATCAATAAACACTCTGCTGCCCGCCGCTCACCCGACGTTCCGTAGAGCTGTCATCCCATCGGTGATTTCACGCAGATCGACATCTCCCAGGTTCGGCAATTCGCACATGACAAATATTCCAGAAGCAGATCTCCTTCCGATCACTGCCAGTTTGAGTGACGACGGTCGGCTGGCCATCGGCGGGTGCGACGTCCGGAAGCTTGTCGAAGAGTTCGGGAGTCCGCTGTACATCTACGACGAGGCGACTTTGCGCGGGATGTGTCGTGACTTTGTAGGCGGCTTTGCCGACGAATATCCGAGGTCACACGTCGAATACTCGTCCAAGGCGTTCGCGAACCCGGCGGTCGCCAGGATTATCGAGGAAGAAGATCTCGACATGGACGTCGTGACCGGTGGCGAACTGGCGGTGGCGATGGCGGCCGATTTCCCTGCCGAGCGGCTCAATTTTCATGGCAACAACAAGGGTCGAGAAGAGCTGGAAGAGGCAGTCAGGTACGGCATCGCCAGCATCACTCTCGACTCGCACCACGAGATCGACCTGCTTAGCGATGTGGCGCGTGAGTCGGGCGTGCGCCAGAAGGTGATGCTCAGGCTTTCGCCGAGTGTCGACCCGCACACGCACATGCTCACCGCGACCGGGATTCTCGACTCCAAGTTCGGGTTCTCGATCGAAACCGGCGATGCCGAACATGCGGTCGAACAGGCGCTGGCCCAGGAATGGCTCGAAGTCGAAGGGCTTCACTTCCACCTGGGTTCCCCGATATTCGAACTGGAACCGTATTCGGAAGCGATCGACTATGTGTTGCGATTCGCCGCAGACATGCGCGATAAATATGGGCTGGACCTGCAACGGTTCAGTCCCGGTGGCGGGTTCGCCATCGGCTACGTAACCGACACCCTGCCGCCATCGATCAGCGCCTACGCCAAAGAAATCGCAACCGCTGTACGTTCGGGATGTGACAGGTACGGCCTCGATGAGCCGGAACTGACCGTCGAGCCGGGGCGGGCCATCGTTGGCCGGGCCGGTGTCGCCGTTTACACAGTTGGCGGGATCAAGACCATTCCGGGTGTGCGGACCTACGTGAGTGTGGACGGCGGGATGGGCGACAACATTCGTCCGGCCCTGTACGACTCGGAGTACGCCGTTGTGCCGGTGGATCGGCCTAATGCGGTGCGGGATGTGGTGGCTACGGTAGCCGGGAAGTACTGCGAATCGGGCGACGTCCTCGCCCGCGACGTTGAACTGCCAGCACTTGAACCCGGGGAATTACTGGCGCTTCCCGCATCGGGCGCATACTGCCTGATGATGGCGAGCAACTACAACATGCAAACCCGCCCGGCGGTGATCCTTGTGAACGACGGTCAGTCGCGACTTATCCGCAGGCGCGAAACCTACGCCGATCTGCTTGCACCGAGTCTCGACCTTGACTGAAGCAGATTCAGCTTCGATTGACACCAGGGAAGACGACGCGCAATCGGCGTCCGAATCATCAGGTACAATCCGGCCGCCGATCGTTGGCTGGAAAACGTTCGGGCACCCGGGTGCGACCAACCTGCTTTCAAAGTCGTCGGAAACCGGTCGGTTGGCCCACGCCTACCTGATCACAGGGCCTGAAAAGATTGGCAAACGCACGCTGGCCATCGACATGGCGTGCATGGTGAACAGCGAACCGGTCGTCGATATGTTTGGTGCCGCTCCGAATATCGATCTCAATGCATCGCAACAGGCCGAGCGAATTCGCAGGGGGGTTCATTCGGACGTAGAGGTTATCGACCCCAACACTGAGCTCGAAATAGACAACCGCCCGACGCGGGGGAGTGAGGATGGGGAAGAACGGGGTCGCCAGACGATTTCGATTCTTCACGTGCGTCAGATGATCCGCCAGTCAGCGACGAAGCCGTTTGAAGGCTCTAAAAAAGTTTTTATCTTCGACGGGGCCCACAGAATGGTCGAGGCTGCGTCGATCGCGTTCCTGAAAACGCTCGAAGAGCCTTCGGATGATGTGCTGATAATTCTCACCGCGCCCAACGCCGATTTGCTGCCCCAAACCGTTGTATCCCGTTGTCAGACCATCGAGCTAAGGCCAGTCGACACCGAAGTGATCAAGGTGGAACTCATCGAGCAGTTCGGGGCCGATGAAGAACAGGCCCGCCAGCTGTCGCGGCTGGCAAGGGGCTGTCCCGGCTGGGCGATCGAGGCCATGAACGATCCCACGATTCTCGATGCTCACAACCAGGCGGTGCTCCGCTTCGCAGAGATCATCACCGGGAACGTCGAGGAACGGTTCCGGTACGCCCGCCAGACAGGCAATCAGTTCTGGCGTGACCGGCTGGCCGTGTTGGCGGAAATGCAGCGCTGGCTCGAGTGGTGGCGGGACGTTGCGATCATGCGATACAAACTCGGCGAGATCGTCACGAACGTCGAGTGGACCGACCTGCTTTCAGAGATCGCTGGCGAGCTGAAAGAGGATCAGATCGCAGCGGCTGTTACGGCTGTTCAGAGCGCCCTGGTTGCCCTGGAGGCGAACGCGGTGCCGCAACTGACGCTGGAAGTGCTTATGCTCGACCTCCCGTGGGTCGATCCCGTAAAAGTGCCGTCGCTCGGGGGTTAGGGCGTTAGTCTCCCGGCGTCCGAAGGCGCGCTTGGGCGACCGCGCGAGCTCCGCGGCGTAGGCCAAGTGAAGCTCGAAATACTCATGACGAACTTAACTCCACAAGTGATTGACCGAGCCAGAGGAGTTCTCGTTGGCATGGCCGTCGGGGACGCCCTCGGCGCTCCTGTGGAGTTCGACCCGCCAGAACAGATCGCAGGGCTGCGTGAAGAGTTATTCGCATTTCCTGGCGGCGGTGGTTGGGACCCGGGTGAGTTCACCGATGACACACAAATGTCCATTCTGCTCGCTCAACACCTCGCCAACGGACAGTTCGACGGTAATAAGTTAGCGACGAGCTGGGCTGTATGGGCCATTCACACGAGCACCAAAGACGTTGGAATTCAAACCAGCCTGGTGTTGAGTGAAGTTGCACGCGGACAACACTGGTCGGTGGCGGTGAGTGGATTGCCCGCAGCCGCAGCCGGCAACGGAAGCCTGATGCGGGTCGCACCTGTCGCCCTGTTCCAACTCGCCCATTCATTCGATATAACTGATCTGGCCCGGGCTCAATCCCGGATCACGCACCCTAATGCCTGGTGCTAGGAAGCCTGTGTCGCGTTTTCAACTGCACTGCGATACATGCTCCTGTCCGGTAAGCAACCCGAGATGGAGTACGTTCAGGCGTCGACACCAAATTCCGATGTCAGGGACCGAATCGCCCGAGCATGGTCGGATGACCAACCACAAGCCGGCGGTTTCGTGCTCGACACTCTGACGGTCGGACTCTGGGCTGCAAGAACTGCTGATAATTTCGACGATGCAGTCTGGAGCGCCGTTTCTCGGGGCGAAGATGCGGACACATCTGCTGCCGTGGCCGGTGCTCTCGCGGGTGCACGATTCGGTGCGAGCGGAATCAGCCATGGAGACAAATCCACGTTCAACTCTTCGCACCTAATGTTCGCCGAAGTAGATCGGACGTATCTTGAGTCGGTCGCTGAAAAACTGGCGACGCTCTGACCGGCCGATAGGGACCGCTGGCGATCACCGTAGCAACATCTCGTCTGCGTATACTGAAACGCCCTTTCGCGTCTGCCTTTCTGCCAATCACCGACGAATCAATAAGAAACCCATGTCCCAAACTCCTTCGATTATCTACACCTGGACCGACGAAGCGCCCGCACTCGCAACTCATGCGTTTCTGCGCGTCATCCGTTCTTACACGGGTACGGCCGGAGTTCACGTCGAAACGCGCGATATCTCACTCGCTGCCCGGGTACTCGCCCGGTTCCCCGACATGCTGGAAGACGGGCAAAAAACTGCAGACGATCTGGCTGAGTTGGGCCGCATGGTGGAGATGCCAGAGGCAAACATCATCAAGCTCCCGAACATAAGTGCCTCCACGCCGCAAATGAAGGCGTGTATTGCTGAGTTGCAGGCCCAGGGGTACACGCTTCCCGACTATCCGGACGAGCCGACCACCGATGAAGAAACAATCACGAGGTCACGCTACGATCAGGCAATGGGCAGCGCCGTGAACCCTGTGCTGCGTCAGGGCAACTCCGACCGTCGCGCGCCGAACGCGGTCAAAGACTTTGCGAGGGCGAATCCGCCGCGAATGAGCGAGTGGCCCGAAGATTCCAGGACGCACGTTTCGACTATGTCCGGGCATGATTTCTTCCATAACGAGAAATCGACCACGCTCGGGGCAGCGACGATGGCGCGAATCGAACACGTTGCAACGGACGGAACGGTAACGGTGCTGAAAGAATCGCTGCCCCTGATGGCCGGTGAAGTGCTCGATGCCACGTTCATCAGCAAGCGCGCCCTGGTTGATTTCTACCGCGCAGCGATCAAGGACGCCAAAGCTCAGGGTGTGCTTTTCTCTATCCATTTGAAGGCCACGATGATGAAGGTTTCGGACCCGATCATATTCGGCCACGGCGTACGAACCTATTTTGCAAGCCTCTTTGCAAATCACGGAGATGAACTCACTGATCTTGGTGCCGACCCAGACAACGGATTCGGTGATGTCCTTGCGAAAATTTCCGGTCTCCCAGAAGACATAAAAGATCGGTTTATGACAGATATCGAAACCGATTACGAGAACGGCCCCGGTATTGCGATGGTGGATTCGGGCAGAGGGATCACGAATCTGCACGTGCCGAGCGATGTCATCATCGACGCCTCGATGCCGCCGATGATCCGTGATTCCGGGCAGATGTGGAACAACGAAGGCAAGCTCCAGGACACAAAAGCTGTCATTCCAGACTCGACGTACGCGGGAATTTACGATGCGATCATCCGGGACTGCCAGCAGCACGGTCAGCTTGATCCGTCAGTGATGGGCAGCGTGCCCAATGTTGGACTCATGGCACAGCAGGCCGAGGAATATGGTTCACACGACAAGACTTTCGAAATCGGTGGTACTGGCGTCATCCGTGTTGTCGATGCGACAGGCATCACGCTCATACAGCACGCGGTAGAGGAAGGCGACATCTGGCGAGCATGCCAGACTAAAGACGTTCCGATCTGTGACTGGGTGAATCTCGCGGTGAGGCGCGCACGCGCCACTGGAGTGCCTGCAGTCTTCTGGCTGGACAACGCGCGGGCACACGATGCCGAGGTGATTCGCAAGGTCGAGACGTATCTTGCCGAGAACGACACCGAAGGGCTCGATATCAGAATTCTGGATCCCGTCACTGCGATTCAACTATCTTTGGAACGTATTCGAAGGGGTGAAGACACGATCTCCGTGACGGGTAACGTTCTGCGGGATTACCTTACCGACCTGTTCCCAATTCTCGAGATCGGCACATCCGCTCGCATGCTCTCGGTAGTACCGCTGCTGAACGGCGGTGGGCTTTTCGAGACGGGCGCGGGCGGTTCGGCACCCAAACACGTTCAGCAGTTCGAGGCAGAGGGTCATCTGCGATGGGATTCGCTGGGTGAGTACATGGCGCTCGGGGCATCGCTGGAGCATCTGGGCGAGCAGTTCGACAACAAGGGGGCAAAGGTCCTCGCCGATGCACTTGACACTGCGACGGGCCACTATCTTGAAAACGATCGCTTGCCTTTAAGGAAGGTGCATGAGATCGACAATCGGGGGAGCACCTTTTACCTGACGCTCTACTGGGCGCAGGCGCTCGCCGAGCAGGATGCGGACCTGGAGTTGGGCAGGCGGTTCGGACCGGTGGCTGCTGCCCTCGCCGAAAACGAGGGGAAGATCCTATTGGAGCTTGACCAGGCACAGGGCGACGCACAGGACCTAGGCGGGTACTACAAGCCCGACGCCGCTCGGGTGACGGCGGCAATGTGCCCCAGTGAAACGCTAAATCGGATAATCGACGCGGTTTAGTTGGCCGGTTGAAAAGGTCGCTGTTCCGAATATCGCTCGAACGCTGCTCTTGGAAGCACCGTTCCGACTCGGGCGATATCTGGCCTAATCGCCAGCAGCACCCGCCGGGGCCAAACTGCTCGACGGGTTCGACTCAGGCACAAGCCACGGCACGAACGGCAGCCATGTCTTCTTGAGCGAGGCAACCCTGAGGAACGAATAAGGGTTGGGCCGCGGTTCGTAAGGGTCCTTGCGCAGCCGCATGCCGGCCTGTTGCGGCGTTCGACCCGCCTTACGGTGGTTGCACGCCTTGCAGGCGCTCACAACGTTGGTCCACGTGTGCTCCCCGCCTTCGCAACGGGGCAGCACGTGATCGATTGTCATATCCCTGGGCGTCGCACCGCAGTACTGGCAGGAGTTGTTATCACGGGCGAAGATCTCGTTGCGGGACATCTTTCTGCGCGGTACCGGACGCTTGACCATGTAGACGAGCCGGATCACGTCGGGCCGTTCGAAAATGTCGGAGACCGTGTAGATGTACTCCCCGCTGTCCTGCACCGACTGCGCCTTGCCCTTGCCGACGAGCTTCACCGCCCTGCGAATGTCGCAGATGTTCAGCGGTTGGTAGTTTTGATTGAGCACCAGTACAGGTGCCCGCGTGGTCTCGCTCATCGTTTGTAAACCAGTTGCAGTCGTTGGCCGATTGAATGTTTCGACCCCGATGTTACCCGGGTGAGCCCCCCAATAGACAGGCCAGGCCCATCTTGAAGGGCATTTTATGAAGCGTCCACTTCATCAATTCTGGATTCGAGAATATCGAGGGCTACTCCGAAGTCTTCCGGTGCAAATTCGATGACTACCCCGCGCAGACCGAGGAGTGAGGGTACTAGCTGCGATTCGGTAAGAAAGCCGTCGAGCTTGTCCCTGGCACCCTGTTCCACATAGTTTTCTGCGGCCTGTTGGATCATGTCCTGAATACCGGCTGATGTCAGGTCGTCGGTATTTTCGGGAATGATGTAGGTGTAGCGGGCCGCCACGGTCATGGCGCCACCTGCAATTAGCATGCCTGCCACCAGTCCGATAACTATTCCACCAAGGTTATCGACCCAACCCATGAACGTGATTTTCAGTGCCTTCTTGATGATGCCGGACACGATGCGGCTCGCAATAAATACTGTCACGAAGATGATTACGTATCCGATCGCGGTTGAAACCGATTCGCTTTCAACACCATCCCAGAAGAGTGATAGAACCCGAGCGGCGAAGAGTCCGCTCAAGAACAGGCCTACATAAATAGTGATCGCGTTGAGCGCGGCATCAATCAATCCGGCTTTATATCCCCACAGGGCTGTGAGGGCAAACACTACTATCAGCACCCAATCAAACACGTTCATTATTCAACAGTCTCTGCTGGTTTTAAGCGAACGCGAAGACTCGCGATCGCGCCCGCATTCACGATACTACCGACAATGCGTTACCAGAATATTGACTACGCATACGCCTTTTGTGATTGGGATTTTAGCAATAGGCGTTCAAATTGCTTCGAGAGATTTTTTCTCGCGTGTGGTCAAATATGTGGATTGGTAACACGAATTGGCCCTGTAGCCGAGAAAATCCCAGGCCGGAGACGCGCCAGCGGATATGAACCTCTAGGGGACAAACGGAGGATCTTTGTCGAGCGCAGAAATTTCTAGCCCACGGGCATTGTCGGTCGGAATAATCGCAATAGATGGCCCGGCCGGTTCAGGCAAGTCGTCCGTCGGCAAATCTGTCGCTTCCCAGATCGGATTCAGGTTTCTCGACACCGGTCTGATGTACCGTGCGACGACGTGGTACGCCATTAAAAGTGGCGTTGACATGCACAATCCAAAAGCGGTGATCATGGTGGCGAGCCAGATGGAAGTTTCAGTGCACACCGGAGAAGCCGGTGAAAACCTGATCGTGGTGAACGGCGAAGATGTTACGGGGTTCCTCCACTCGACCGGGGTCGACGATTCAGTTTCTTTCGTTTCAGCCATCAGCAGGGTCAGGGAAATGATGGTGGCCGAGCAGCGCAGTCTCGCCAGCGAGGGCAAAATCCTAATGGTCGGACGTGACATCGGAACGGTTGTCATCCCCAACGCTCCACTCAAGATTTACCTGACCGCCTCGGCCAGAACCCGCGCCGTCAGGCGGCACCGAGACTTTGTTGCCGCCGCTACCGCCGCTGAAAGACAAAAAATCGATTTTGAAGAGATCCTACGGTCGATCGAAAAGCGAGATCTCGTCGACTCTTCGCGCACTGACTCCCCGCTGCGACCCGCCGACGATGCGGTGGTGCTCGATACCGATGGGTTGACACTCAACCAGGTTGTGATCCGGGTTGTCGAGCTGGCAAGGGCGGGAATCTGATGGTCCAGTGGCTGTTCCCGCCATGCAATTTCGGGTTCAAACTCACCCTGAAATGGTTCGCAGATTTTGCGATCGAAGGCCAGGAGAACATACCTCCGTCTGGACCCTTGCTGGTCGCCTCCAACCACCTATCGAACCTCGATCCGGCCATCGTGGCCGCAGCGCTGCCGCGACCACCGGTTTTTCTCGCAAAAAAGGAGTTGTTCAAGTACTCCCTCGGAGCTTTTTTGATGCGTGGCTACGGTGCGCACCCCGTGGACAGGCGGGGCGGGGACCTTGCGGCACTGAACTGGATTACGCACCAGCTGTCGGTCGAAAACCGGATGGCGATCGTGTTTCCCGAAGGGACCCGGAGCAAGACTGGCGGGCTTTTGCGTGGCCAGCCGGGAATTGCCCTGATTGCAATTTCTACCGGTGTGCCCGTGGTGCCGGTTGCCCTGACCGGTTCGGAGCCCCTTCAAAACACTTTGAAGGTGCTCAAACCCACTGCCACCATTAGACTGAAGGTCGGCAAACCGTTCGTCGCAAGGAACACTTCTGGAAAGCTATCAAGGAAGTCCGCATCTGCCCTGATGACCGAGATCATGTATCGCATCGCGCAGATGCTTCCCGAAAGCAAGCGTGGCGAATACGCTGACCTGAGCGATCTCGAAATGACCGAATCTGTCGATTTCACAATGTCGCCGACCGCTACAGGGTCGGGCTAGAGGAGCCGGGTAGTTGTGCGGAATATTTGCATACGCGGGAACTGAAAACGCCGTTCCCCTGCTCATCGACGGTCTGCGATCGGTCGAGTATCGTGGCTACGATTCAGCCGGGATCGCAGTGATCGATAACGACGGCAATATCCGCATAGCCAGGCGCGGGGATCACAAGGCCAGTCTCGAAAACCTTGCCGAAGCACTGACGGGGGGCCGCGAACCGGGTATGGACGGGGTGGTAGGAATCGGGCACACCCGCTGGGCCACCCACGGCGAGGTCAACCAGAAAAACGCCCATCCGCACTCTTCTGACGACGGCGTAGTCGCCATCGCCCACAACGGCATCATCGAAAACTTTCTCGAGTTGAAAGACGAGTTGATCGATAGCGGTATCGAGTTCAAGTCAGATACCGATTCAGAGGTCCTCGCCCACCTGGTCGGCCGCGGTGTGGCAAACGGCTCGAGCCTGCGTGAGTCGGTCGTTAGCGCGGCGGGCCGGATTAATGGCAACACCGCGATTGTCGCGCTGTCTGCGCTGGAACCCGACACGGTCGTCGGGCTGCGGATCGGCAATGCCGGGGGCATTGTGGTCGGCACGGACACGGAAACGAATGCGAACGTCATGGCTTCCGACACCATCGCACTGCTGCCATTCACGAACCGGGTCATGTACCTTGAGCCCGGTGAGGTGGTGGAAATCGGGGGCGGGGCAATCAGGCTTTTCGATGTTGAAGGCGTACCGATCGACCGGGAGCCAGTCACAGTTAACCAGAATTTCGAAGCGGCGAAAAAAGGCAGTTACCCCGACTTCATGTCGAAGGAAATAGCCGAGCAGCCCGACGCAGTTCAGGGTGCACTCCGGGGCCGTGCAGATTTCGTAAGCGGAACGCTGGGCCTACCTAAAGTTATGCTGACTCCCGACCAGATCAACTCGATCGACCGGGTCGTGCTCACCGGCATGGGGACATCTCTCCACGCCGGGATGTTCGGGGCGTCGGTGATCGAATCGATCGCCCGTATCCCGGCGGTCGCCGAAAATTCTTCAGAACTCCGGTATCGTAACCCGGTGCTCGGGCCGAACACCCTCGTGGTAGCGGTGACGCAGTCGGGCGAAACGGCCGACACGCTTGCAGCAATGGAACACGCGCACCAGGCAGGTTCGCCGCAGATTGTCGTCCTTGAGCAGGAGGGCTCGCAGGCCACGAGAATCGCAGATGTCACCCTGCCAGTGAGGGCCGGTCAGGAAATTGGCGTCGCGTCGACGAAAACGATGATCGCAAGTATGACGACGCTGCTTGAACTGGCGGTGTTCCTCGCGAAATCAAGGGGTGTGATCGATTCCGAACAGGTGAAGAGCATCGTCGGAATGTTGGCCGAACTGCCGTCACTGGTGGCATCAGCGCTCGAAATTGATGGCGAGATGACCGCTCTCGCCAAACACCTGTCGGGTTTTTCAGATTTGCTTTACCTCGGCAGAGGATCGCAGCTCCCGATAGCGCTCGAGGGAGCGCTGAAGATGAAGGAACTCGCGTATATCCACGCCGAGGGCTGCGCGGCAGGCGAGATGAAGCACGGTATAAACGCGTTGCTGGGTTCTGAAATGGCAACGGTAGTTTGCGTTCCGAAAAACCATCTCCACGAGAAAATGCTTTCAAATATCAGTGAAGTGAAAGCCCGAGGCGGCGAGGTCGCGGCGATCGCTACCGAGGGCGACGACTCTGTAGGTCGCCTTGCCGACCGCGTGATTTATGTGCCCGATTGCCCCACACTGCTTCAGCCGTTCATGACGCTCGTACCGCTGCAAATACTGGCCTACCGCACCGCACTGACACTGGGGCGAGACCCCGACAAGCCACGGAACCTCGCCAAGACGGTGACCGTAGAGTGACGGCCCGGTTTGCCGTTAGCTCCGGGCGTCCCGATCGAATCGGGAATTACCAGATGACTGGCGTGAGCAAGTCGCCGCTGCAATCTACCCTCCCTCAGTCCCTCCCGAAGGAGGGAAGTCGGACAGGCTTCGGGCGTTCGCTTTAGCCCAGGGCGTCGTCGGACGACTTGCCAGATGACTGGCGTGAGCAAATCGCTCGTCGCAATCTACCCTCCCCTCCGAGCTCTCTCGCGCTCCCAACAGCTAACACTGACTCCGATGCCAGCAGG
>Ga0066376_10001200_pt1 | contig 25163 bp, 14 predicted proteins | sample Knorr_S15_td_Bot_FD_77009 | JGI IMG/M metagenome (GOLD analysis project Ga0066376, IMG submission 77009) | Marine microbial communities from Southern Atlantic Ocean transect - Knorr_S15_td_Bottom_ad_5009_LV_A | ecosystem: Environmental > Aquatic > Marine > Oceanic | place: Southern Atlantic...
AGTTCGATTGTCGTGCCTAGCACCATCTCGGGATAGCCGAGTGGTAAGGCCATGATGAGATCGGGGCCATCGCGCTCGTACCAGTCGTGCTCTGCCTGATCGAGTTGGATGAAGAGGTCGCCAGGTTGACCACCGGACAATGGCTCTCCCTTGCCGCGTTCACGCAGGCGGATGCCATCGTCAGCGCCACGCGGAATGGGGATTCTGAGGGTGCGCTCGCGTTTGACCGCGCCACTGCCGCGGCAGACACCGCATCCATTGAGAATCGTATGGCCTTCACCGCCACATGTAGGACAGTCGGTGACCACCTGTTGGACGAATGGACCGACTCGCGCATGCTGGGTGATCCGACCCTGGCCTCCGCAGGTCGCACAGGTCTGGATGTCCTCTGGCGTCTCGGCGCCGCTACCATCACAGTCCTCGCAAGAGGTGGAGAGTCTGGCCTTGATCTCGACCTCGGCTTCCGCATAGACCTGTTCGAGTGTGATGGTGTGGTGAATCAGAACATCATGGCCGCGGCGAGTTCGACGGGTGCTGCGGCCGCCACCACCGAACATCGAGGAGAAGATCGACTCGAAACCCCCCGAGAACAGGTCGTCGAGGTTGATGTTCACACCTTGGAAACCGCCGGGGCCGAAGGGAGAACCGCCCGGCGAGTCATGCCCGAACATGTCGTATTGACGGCGCTGGTCGGCATTGGACAGCACGGCGAAGGCCTCCTGCACCTCCTTGAATTGATGTTCAGCGTCTGGATCATCCGGATTCTTGTCTGGATGATACCGTCGCGCAAGGCTCCTGAACGCCTTCTTGAGCTCCGCTTCCGAAGCATCTCGGCCCGCGCCGAGAACCTCGTAATAGTCGCGCTTCGTCGCCATAGTCGCCTCTCCGGATGAGCCCGCGTCCGGTCGGTCGTTCTTCAATCCGACGATGGGTGATCACAGTGCTCCGCCACAGTTCTCACAGTAGGATTCCGCGGCTGGATTCGAATGTGAGCAGGCTGCACAGCGATTGCCAGAAGCCATGGGAACCGCTGCTGTTGGAGTTCCACCGACCCCAGACATCTCCTGGGTATACCAATCCGTCTCCGCCGGAACCGGTTCTGGCGCTGCGGGCACAGGCAGGTCGGCGGAGGTCGTGGTGGTGGCATCCTTGAGTTTGTCCAACACGCCGGCGATCACACTCTTCTCTGGTGGTTCACTCTCGTGGGTCACACCCTGAATGGAGTCCACCGGACCACTCTCACCCGTCACGCGCGAGGTGGCGAGGCGAACGTGCTCGGTTTCTGAGAACAGGGTGACATCCTCAGCGCTCTGCTCACTGGATTCAATCTCGTCGGTCACCTTCATTCCGGTCAGACCACCGATGCTGCCATCGAGTCGCTGAAGTGCCTTGGCCGAGAGTTGTCCCTGCTCGACCCCTTGCGCATCGGCTTCGAGTTCGGACATGGCGAGATCCGCCTTGGACCAGACGCCACGGTCCTCAGCCGCGTATTCTCGCTGGAGTTTCTTGATGTCCTTGCGACGATGCCACTCGTGGTCGCGAACCGTGCGCGCCTGACGGAACAGTAGGATGCCGATCAGAAGAGCGACGCCAATGTAGATCACCATGGAGTACGTGTCGGTGACCAAGCGTTCTCGAATCGCAGGAATCAGGCTGTGCAGTGCGATGAAGATGAACAAAGGCGCCGCCAGCAGGAGCCAGGCGTTCATCGCATTCTTCTTCGCCGCCATAACCTCACCATCCGTGGTTCCAATTTCAAAGAATCGCTCGCAGGCTCCCTCATCCGACGCGGTCTTTCGGCGGCCGCCCGGGGCGAAATATGCCCAGTAGCAGGCCGACGCTGAAGGCGGTATGGAGTATGACCAGCATCACGGGGACACCGTAGACCATCGATTGGTCTTTCCACCGCCGGGCTTCACCGAGTCCGACCGCGAACAATACCGCCGCGTACAGCATAGGTGGAATGAGGAAATTCGGCACGGATGATGTCGACTGACCATCGATCCACAGGCCGAGCACGATGGCGAGGCCAATCCAGGGTAGGAATTCAGCCAGTTGGATGCGCGCTTTGGCATCCATGACGTGCTTCATACGCCAGAAACCATAGCGGTGTCCCATTCGCCACCATTGTTTCATCGTCGTTCTCTTGGCCATCCGAACATGGGTCGCTGCGGTGCGCCACAACGGCCAACCCGCTTTGATGAGACGCAGATTCAATTCGCTGTCCTGGGTGGTGATGAAGACCTCGTTCCAACCATTGACCGCCTCCAGAGCCTCTCGTCGATACAGGGTGAAGGGTGGCGTCTTGGTCGGTCCATCCGCGCTGAAGCGAGCGAATTGACCCGAACCTCCGAGTGGGCAGGCGAGGGTGGCCTCGATCCAGTTCTCGGTCCGGCCTCGCTCAAGGTCCGACTCAAGGACTCGTGCACCCAATCCGCCAAGCCGGATGCCTTGGGTGCTTTCGATTGATGCGAGGCGCGCAAGGCGGATCTCGAGGTGGTCAGCGGGCACCCAGGCATGGCCGATCATCTCGAACACGAATTCGACCTCATCCCCGAGCAGGTCCATCGCGAGATTGCGAGCGTGGGGGACGAAACGAAACAGATTGTGATGGAGTTCGATGCGTGGTCCGCCGATCTCAGCGGAATGTCTCGCCAAACGCTCGACCATGTCCTGTGTGCCATCGGTCGACCCGCCATCCAGCACGATGATCTGGTGGGCATGACTGGGATGGGTCTGACCGATCAGGCTCGAGAGACAGCGTTCGATGCAGGCGGCCTCCTGATAGCACGGGATGACCGTGGCGACGACCGGGGCGCGCTCCATGGCCGGTCACGGCGAGCGTTATGACGTCAAGGTTGCGCGCCCGAAAGCGACAAGGAGCACCGACGGCCACCATTGGACGTTCTCCATGACCCACGCGCCACTGGTGACCGTCTCGACGCGGGTCATGCCGCACGAATCACTCGAGAAGTGCATTGGCGCCGTCATCCGCCTCTTCCCGGATTGGCAGGTGGAGTCAGCCGTGGAATCGAATGAATTCCCGATCGGACGAAAGATGGCTGAACTGGAATGTGAAGGCTGTGCACCGGATGCTTTCCTCCGTCAACTCGCCGAACAGCGGATTCTCGATACCGCTCTCGATGCCATGTCCATTCACCTGAACCGGGATTCAACCTGGTTCCAACTATCCCGCCAGGCGGCGATCGCCGGCAAAATCGCCTTCATTCTCGAGGATGAGAAGCCGATCGGCGGTGTGATCCACGTACGGATGCAGAGCCCGGACATGGCCGACTGGTTGGAGGCCGCGACCTGGCATGCCGGCCGCAGAGAAGTCCCGCGTGAGATTGGGGATGTTCTTGCCATGACCCGCAAAGGACAGGTCAACGAGTGGTTCGATGCAAAGGGTCGAGCGACGATGGGTGCTGAGGATCAGGAAGAGTCACGCAACGCCTGAAAACCGACCTCAGCAAGCCGTTCGACAAAGGCTACATCGGGGGGAAGCCACTCGATATCGGCAATCTGATTCTCAGTGATCCAGCGCACCTCATCATGCACCTTCAGGCTGAGTTCTTGGCCATCCGCTTGGCAGGCGAAGAAGGCCAATTCGACGACCATCGATCCGTAATCATGGGAATGTCGTCCGAGGCACTCGCCGACGACGACGTCGAGGCCCAATTCCTCGCGCAGCTCACGAGCCAGGGCCGAGACCTCGGATTCATCGGCCTCGATCTTGCCGCCAGGGAATTCCCACCAACCACCCATCTCCTCACTCGATGCTCTGCGGCAGGCGAGCATGCGTCCCTGTGGGTCGACGACCACGCCGCCGACCACTTGAATCGTTGGCTTCTGCACCAGCCGGGCCGCGATGTCGAGAAGGATCTCCTGTTGTCGCTCGATGGCCAGGATCTCGCCCGGAGGCAGGTGGACGAACAGGGCGGGCAAGGCTCGGCCTCGGACTTCGAATCCTCGGGTCTCGATGCCGTGCAATGTGTGGTAATAGGTCTCGTTGCAGACGAAACGGCCACAATCCTCACTGATGACGACCTCGTCTGAGTCTGCGAAGGCGAGATTGAATGAAGGGTGGTGTGCAGTTGTATGCAGCAGGTTCAGCCCACCCTCGATGACGGGGATTTCATTCACCTGCCTGCCGCCATTGTCGGCGGTCCGGAAATCGCATTCATTGACCGCACACATCTCGATGTGGATCCGCGTCGCATTCTCCTTCAGCCCGAGATGGATGATCGCATCGATTCCTTGCAAGTGCTCGGTGGATCGTCGACCGCCTTCTGCATCGACGCTGAGAATCTCGCCCTCGAAATCGAGGGTGACGGTCTGGGATTCCAAACCAAAAGGGGGTGTTGGATCCAAATCCACCTTCATCTCACGACCGATTAGCCGATTCGCGAGACTTTCGGAGATGTTGACATCATGCTCGCCGAACGGCTCGAATCCCGTCAGCCGGATTCGGGCCTGCATTGGGCCTAAGGAGGGGCTGTTCGGACATAGAATTATGGGGATGCCCTGCGCAATCATGTGCATGGATGAGGGTGAGATCGAACGACTCGCCCAGGCGCACAGCCTCGAGCGCTTCAAGGATCGTTCCGGGCGCGGTGGCGCGGATGGCAGTTTGATCCTCGCCGATGCGCTGACTTGTGCTGCGGGCGCCACCGCTGTGATCACCGCTCTGCTCGATGCCTATGAATCGGGTTGGACATTCTCAGCCGGCTCGATCGTGATGATCTGTGCAGGGTTCGGTCTGTGGATTTGTTCACAATCTCTGAACGACTTTCGTCGGCTCATCCCCGTGTGGTTGCGGGTCGTGCTCGGTATGCGGGTTCTACCGAAGACGTTCGAGGAGCAGAGTATGTCCGCGCGCAGGCGGCGCATGTGGACGATGGTGGCAGCTGCCGCGCTCTCTTCGATCATCGCTGTGCAATTCAGTCTGAGGGACGCCATCCTGACCCGCTCGAGCGTGCCCTTCCATCTCGTGCTCTGGCTCATCGTGCTGCTCGATCTGGCCGTCGCCGCCCAATGGGGCCGGCTCATCTCACGGTCGGGTCGCATTCAGGAACGACCCGGAGGTTGGCGCAACTGAGGGTCGAGACAGGCACAGGATTGAACAGGTCGGCCGCGCACCGAGGTGTGAGGATTGATGCCGATGGATGATGCTGAGGAAGACCTCGTCGTCTCATTACCGGTCATCGAACCGAGTCAGGGCGGCCCGAACCTGCTCGCTAAGATGCGAAATTCCGCAGGTGCAATCCGACTCATATGGCACGAATTGACCGCGGGTGTCGGCGCCTGGGGGTCGCTCAAACCTCTGCTCGCCGCCGGGCTTGCCCTGATCCCCTTCCTCTTTCTGGGGCAGCATTTCAATCGCCAGCACCAGAAGGGATTCGACTGGACCCTATTGCAGATTCCGCTTCTGCTGACCATTCTGCTATGGCCGGTGCTCTGGCTGTGGTCGATCATCGAGGCCTATCGCGTCGCGATGCTCGACGTGACCGAGGCTGAGAACACGCGCCGCATCCTCGCCGTGGTCGAGTAATCACCAGTCATCGGGAATCTCCAGTGGAGAGAAGAGTTGGCCCGTACCCGCCGCGGTCGCGAGTTGGCTGCGAACCAGATGCTCCCACTGGCGCAACTGCAGCAGGGCGTCGGCCAATGGCATCTCGGTCTCGGTCATCGCCGTGCGAAGAATCGTGTCGAGGATGTCCATTCGGTCTTCATCCAGGTTGTCGAGAAGAGACTCCAGTGCTGGGCCTTCGGGCGAGGCCTCCGCCTCATGGCCGAGCAGCGGCCAGGGTTCCGCCAGAATCTCGGGTAGGGCCTCGCCGGAGGTTTCAGCATGAGCTGTGAGCGCCTCGGTGAGTTGACGCGTATATTTTGAGAAGACGAGGGAGGCTTCGAGCAGTGGCATCGAATACTGGCTGAGGAAACGGACCAATTGCTCCTGCAGGAAGACCATCTTGTCGGATGCGTCTGAGGTCGGCGACGGAATCTCGATTCGTGGCGCCTCATCCTCCATGTTCTCCGCCCTGCGGGTTGGGCTGTGAACTCACCGGTCAGATCTGTCCGATCTCGCGGGCGTGATCCACCTGCTCCTGTGTCCAGCCCGCGCCGATCAATTGCTCATCGGTATGATCTGATGGGCTCACTTCCGTTGGCAAATCGATTACCTGAGGTCCCGGAGGAGTTGCGGGAGGGGGCACGTTCTCGAAGCCAGGTGGAGCCTCGATCGCACCTTCGATCTCGACGAGATCGGCTTGGTCATGGTCTTCCAAGGCGTCCTCCATGCCGGCCTGTTTCTCGCGTCGATAGAGGACGAGCATCGCGACGCCGAAGCAGATTGACGCGACGGCGATGATGTAGAGGATGAACAGCCCTGTGGACTGCTCAATCTGTTCGCTCAGGGCTTCGCCATCCCGCGCGGTATGTGATCTCACATCGAGGGGCTCGATTGTCACCCAGTCGATGTCGATATGGCCATCACGGGCGACCAGCTGGTATCTGAATACCTCATGCGCCTCGACTTCAGGCGTCGGCAATTCGAGTACGGCCTGCCATTCCGAATCCCCATCGATCTCCACGGTGGTGGAAACGCCGATGACCTCTACCCAGTGGTCGGTCTCGATCTGCTCGAGCAGGATGAAGGTGACCTCGCCGGACTCATCGCCCGAATTCTGGCCAGCGATGTTCAGCACGGCGACATCCCCGCCGACCGGTGAGGGATTCTGCCAGGAGATCGAAGTGTCCTCGCCGCGCAGGTCGACGATGGGGCCGACTCGGATCAGCCGCCATTGTTCCAGAGGGGTGTGTTCGGTATTGTTCTCGGCAAGATAGGGATTACCCGCCCGATCCGAACCGGTGATCCAGACATCGACGATATAGCCCGGTAGCAACTCAATCGAACCTGAATCCGTCAGGTCGATTCGACCCTCCCAGCCCCAGTCCAGGCCCACCGGAGCGCCAATCGCGAAGGGTTGGTTCCCACGAGAGATCTCACTGGTGCCTGCACGGATCCGCCAATGGATCTCGGCGGGTCTCTCGACATCGAAGCCATGCTCATCTGCGACGTGAAGGCTGATCGGAAGGTCATCTGCACGATCGATGCGGATGTCACCGCTGGGACCGAGCAATCGAATCTCGGGCGGTGCGCCATCGACGATCAACTGGATTCGGGGTCTTTGAGGAGTGGTGTCATCGGCGAGTCCGGGCAGGTTCTCCAAGCGCGCATACATGTCGAGGCCGCCACTGCGGACGTTGGGGACGAGGATGTCGAGGGTGAACTCGCCCCCTTCACGAGGGACAGCGGACCATGAGCGCTCGAGATCACCGACAACGATGTCGAAGGCACCCTCCGGCGCGGGCGTTGCATCCTCGCTGAACAGGATCCTACCCCCGATTCGCACGACTTGGCCCGCTGCGATCAGCTCCGGGTCATCCTGTGGCCGATACAGGTTTCGTCCGGTCGCAAGGTCGGTCGCCGTGAAGTGTCCCGGCACCATGTCGAAGCGCAGGTCATTGTCCAGACTCCACTCGTCATAACCCAATCCACCACGGTCCTCATGGCAGGGGATCGCCGTATCGAGATCGCAGGGCCAGTCCGTGACCTCGACCACGGGGACGAAGGTGACCTCGCCATCGGTGTCGAACTCCTCGGGGAATAACCAGGTCAGTTGGAATTGGATATTGAGGTAGAGGATGCTCTCATTCATCGGATCGGTCGACCATGTGCTGTATAGATTGGAGACTGCAACCGCCGTACTGCCCGACTCCAGAATCATCTCATGACCGAATTCGGGCCGGGTGAAATTCGCAAAGATCGAAGCCCGCTCGTCGTCGAGATCACCGATCAGGGAGAGGTGAACCGCACGGATGTCCTGCCAGCCATTGCCATCGCCGACCATCAGGCGAGCCACGTAGGTCGTGCCCGGATGGAGCGGCGTCTCGTCATCGTGGCCGAGCAGGGCTGAATCCGCCATCTCGAGCCGGGGGGGATACTCGACGCGAATCGTATAGGTGGACAGGTCAGCACTCCAGTCCGCAGGGGGTCCTCCACCACCACAACTCGCGGGCGTATCTTCACAAACTGGGCCGCCGCCACGGGCCAGTGCATTTCCCTGTTGATCCGCTCCACTGACGTAGAATGAGACCGTCTCACCATGGTCATTTGTGGAATCATCGATGATGCCGCTGAAGATGTTGAGACCGCCCGGTAACATCTCGGGTGAACGCAGTACCGCCGTACGATATTCATCAGCGTCGGGCAGAGTATTGTAATTCAGATCATCTTGGGATTCCACCCAATGGTGGAGGGTGATCTGCGTCGGGGGGTCGACCGAATCCTGCACGGTGATGGTGACGCTTCGGGATCCCGCATGCATCTCACTGCCATCCAGTGGCGTCGAGCTGATCACCAGAGGACTGTTGCCATCGAGCACGATTCGCATCGTGTTGTAAGCTGGATTGATGTAGCTGGAACCCGCGGGCAACGAGACCGCCTCGATCTTGAACAACATGCCGCCCTGACTCGATTGAAGAGGTGTCTCAAGCGTCATGTAATACTGGCCGTGAGCCGGATTCGCCTCGCTGAGGAACAGAACGACATCATCGATCGGGATGCCGTCCTGGGTCAGATTCTGGCCGGTGAGTTGAATATCGAATTGGCCGGCCTGTGGTGAGAAAGCCGTGCCTTCGAAGGCAATCGTTCCGCTGAAGGTGAGGTTCTCGCCACCGCGCATCCAATCATAGGCGAGCATCTGCCGGCCCGACTCATCGACAGCGATGAGATCGAGCAGCTGGATGTCATTCTCGACGCGCAGGTCGAGACCTTCGGTCTGAAAGCCATCGACGACCAATCCGAGATCATCGAATACCGTGATGTTCGCCTCGGTGGAACTCTCATCATCCCAGGCCCAAGTCGCCTGAATCGGCATGCGAATGCTGACCACGTCGTTGCCGTCGTTCACCGCCGTGCAACTCGCAGTATTGAAGAGGACGAAGTCGTCGGGATCACTATCCTCGGTGCAGGTGTCGCCGGCCGTCCAACGCAGCACCGGGTCCTCACCGTGGCGCGAACCCAGTTGGATGTCGACCTTGTTGAGCATGGTAGCATCATCGCCGATCGCGATTCTCGTCACCAGGATGCGGTCGGTGCCGTCGGGAACGAGCATGCCTCCATCGAGCGAGCTGTCCAGCACCCGCGTGCGGAAGCGGTAGGTGATGTCGAGGTCGGCGAGGCGCACCCGACCGGGACTGCCCGCTCGAATCGCGAATGTGATGTTCACCGCGCCTTCGCCATTCTGCGGAATGAAGAGGTTGAGAGCGTCGATCAGCGACTGCCCTTCGACAACGATTGGGTCTTGCAGCCCACCCGTGCCGGTGTACTCATCTGTGCCATCATCGCCGATATCGATCCTCACCGCACTCGGATAGCCTTCCTCATAATGCAAAGTGAGTGATTCAAGCGCAGGTGTGAGCTCCGAGTTCGTCGAGTTGAGAACGATGTTGTAGACCAGTTTGTTGCCCACACTCGTGCCCCAATCAATCTCGATGCCGTCCTCGGCCCAGACCCAGTTCTGACCTTCATCATTCGACACCATGATGCCGATCTCGGTGCCGGCCGGCTCACTTGAGGTCCATTCAGCGCGCATCGCACCGACCTGGGTGCCGGTCGACAGGGTTGGCGATAACCACTCTCCGACCGAGGCATAGGAAGAGGCGTATTCGATGTTCACCCACCAGGACACCGCGGTCGTGCCGACGAGTTGCACCTTCCACTTGAGTTCGGTTCCGGGATGAGGGAAATGCACGGTCTCGTTATTCGTCACCGGCAGCCAATGGGTGCCGTTGTCCGCGCTGATCCAGTACTCGACCCGATCGCCGGTCGCCGTGGTCGAGGACGCGACCTCCATGTTGGCCGCGACCACCTCTTCTTCGGTCACCAATGGCTCGCTGACCCAGATCGAGGTACCTGGCTGAGCCGTGATCAGGTAGGTGAGCCCACTGCCGAATTCTCGATAGCGCTGTCCTTGTGACCAGGAGTAGTGGTCCAATGTATTGAGGCGTTGGCCATCATATTGCAAGCCGTATCCATTTGCGGGGATTGACACCGAGCCCTGCTGCTTGGTGAGGGTGGAACCAAGATCTCCGGTGATCGCATAGCACTCGAGATTGTCCGAATTCCAGTTCAGATAGGATCGGAACCAGAATAGACCGTCGTGCACGGACATGCCACGAACCTGGCCCGTGCTGAGGAAATAAGTGTAGAATTCCGTACTGTTGCGCTCATAACCACCGGCGCCGTCGAATTCGTACTGCACAAGCGTCTTGCGCACGTTGTGATTGATCCAGATGCTGTCGCGCGACCGGTCATAGGAGATCGCGGTATAATCGCCATAGCCAGCGCTGCTCACGTCATAACTGGAGATGCACTTCCAAGCCAGAGGATGACGGATGTCCCATTCGATGATCCGATGATACAGCGCATTGTTCTGGCCTCGATAGGAGGACAGCAGGCCGAAGGCGCGCTCGTCATCGGTCACCGCCCAGTCCCGCCAGCCATAGGCTGCCCAGGTATTGGGCAGATTTGGCACCGCGCAGGTACCGATGTCGAGGTCTGGACGCAGCGGCGCATTGTTCTGACCGGTCGTCATCTGCGTTCCATTGCTGGGATGGAGCACCTTGACGGTGGTCGCGAGAATTCGGGAATCCCAGGTCGAGGCGAATAGCATGTCGCGATAGAGGAAAATCGCTCCGTTGTAGGTCGCGCCAGTGCCAGCGGGCAATGAACGCTGGGAGGTGAATCGGCCCTCGCTCACGTTCGTCGTGTGTGGTTGCCGAATCGAGAAGCTGGTGTTGTCATACCAAGCGGTCGCGCTGGTCGATGCGGCGTCTAGGTCATGAGGCTCGAACCATTCCTGGTTGTCCTGCAGTGCGAGGGTGACGGACTCGCCGCGGGCATCGGTATCCGTCGGCGTCCCTTCGGCCCAGTCACTCCGCATCGAATCTGTCACGCTGTTCCAACCGGTCGCCGAAGCACCCGAGATTGTGACCTCCGCTCCGGTCACCTCGGCGCCGCGTGGCATTGATATCTTGATGTTTCGAGCAGGGGTTCCAGACTGGTAGAGTGCAATCGCCTCAGAGGAGCCATCCGCGAAGGTGTAGAGGTGACGTGCACCCCCACTGGCCAACTCGTGATCCGTGTTCGCATCAAGATCGTCCGAAGGGGGACCGGGTGCCTGCATCGCAGGTGCTGCCACCGAGATCAGGAACAGGAGAAGCAGGAGAATCGCAGTCAGATTCGATCTCACTTCAAGTCGCATGGCTCAGCCTCCGCATGATGCGGAGCCGTCGTTCGCCCTATCAATCCCACCCTTCGGGGTCAGGGCCCTATGGGGCCTGACCCGGGACCTGTGAACCCTCAACTCGGCGTTCGGTCATCATAACGGATCGGCGAACCACCATTGCCGCGGATGCCGTCGAGCATGTCGTCATCGATCTCGAACCAATCGTTCAACCAGTCACCATCGGTATCGTAATCGAGCGGATTCGTGCCGTCGGCGATGTTGTCCCCATCGATGTCTAGAACCCACCAGCCCCACACGTATTCACCCTGACCGATGTTCGGGAAGCGGTCGTGGGTGCCCCATCTTCGCTCCCACTCGTCCGTCCAATCTCCGCGTACGATCTCCACGTCGTCGGAGGAATCTAGCAACATGTAGTTGGTATCCAGATCATCGACCACATGGGCATAGAGATCATCGGTGAGGTTGACCCGATACATCCGGAAGTAATTCTCGTACAGATCGTTCTGGGTTCCAGTCTGCAGCAGATAAGCGCGCAGCTGCCACCATTCCATCACCGGATTACCATCCAGAAGAAGCGGAGAATTGCGAACCTGATTGGCTGAGGCCAGTGTGGTATTGCCAAAGAATTCCTGGAAATTGTTGTAGGGCAGATAGATGCAGGTCGGTCCGGAGCAATCCCATCCACCATCGTTGTCTGGATCCGCATTCGCATCACTGGGGTCGCGGGCATCGAATGTCGCCCAGACCCAATCTAAGTTCGGCCGACTGAGAATGAATCCGCCCATGCCGTCCGGGGTGACATTCAACGGTTTCTTGGTCGAACCGAAATCCTCCCAGACCACCTTGACCTGGAGGTAGGAAGACCAATTGTCATTCGATTCGTTCCAACCTTTTGCATATTCGTAGAAGTCGGGCAGCATATCGCCGTCGGTATCGTCATCGATCGGGTTGGTGCCGAACTTGTACACCTCACGGCCATCGAGCAGGGCCCAGCCGCGATCATAAGCGGTGGTCTCGCCATTGGACTCGGTGCGGACCATCACGATCGCATCGCCGTCTGAATCGTTGGAGATTGGCAGCGTGCCGATGTCCCACTCCTGCAGGTTGGTGAAGTAGAGTGGACTGTTGCCCGGTGCAATCTGCTGACCGGCGTCATAGGGTGTGAAACTGCGCCCCGCCCACGTGCCCTGAGTCGCGGGAATGTCGTTGGAGGTGCGGTCGTACCAACCATCCTGGTCCGGGTCGTAATTCACATCGAGCGGATTCACAGGATTGAGGCTCCATCGCCAGGTGTTGACCGGCAGGGTCTCGAGATAGCGTGAGTAACAATACTCCCAACCATCCGGCATCGAATCCCCATCCGAATCGGGATGGGTCGGGTCCGAGATGCCGACCAGACTCAGGTTCCAATTGTCCGCATAGGCGGCGTTGATGCGCAGCATGCGCTCGCTGCTCATGACGTCCTTGGCGACGAAGCGATCATACAGCACGCCGCGGGCTTGACTCCACGACATGCTGAGTTCCTGCATGTGAGCGGTGATTGTGTCGTCTCCATAACTGACCAAACCGAACTGGGAAGGAATCGTGAAACGTTGGTCGAAGCGCCCATAGATGCGCGCCTGATACTCGCGCAGGTTGGAGTAGGTCTCGTTCTCATCGATGATGCCGTCCTGATTGCAATCCCATGAATCATTGTCTGAATCAATGTCGACATCCGCTGCACTCAGCGGATTCATCTTCCACAGTCCAGCCTCGAGATCCCACTCGGTGAACCAGTACTCGTAGCCGTCGATCATCTCGTCATCATCGGTGTCCGCCCAGGTCGGGTCGGTGATGCCGAGCAGGGAGGAGAGCAGGGGTTTCGCTGGAGGATTCGGATTCGTCTCATTGATCTGGAAACGCCAATCATCGAATTGAGCCGTGGCGATGTAGGCACGGTTGAATCCGGTGCGGTTGAGCATCTTGTAGACCCGATTGAGCGCGGCATTCTGGTCATCGAGCATCGCCATCTCCCAGAATTTCGGAGCATCGGGGGGTGAGAGGCCACCATTGATCGGATTCTGGTAGGTGAGATTGAGTTCCTGCAGGTCGGTCAATGCGTCATGATCCTCATCATAATGGCCATCCCCAGCCACCAATGGGTTCAGTGTCCAGACCTGATCAGTCTGATTCCACAGGGTGAACAGCATCTCGATGCCGTCGTACAGCCCATCTCCATCCGTATCGGGATTGTTCGGGTCGCAGGTGCGGCCGTTGGTGCTGATCAGAGCGCTATCGATGAATGCGCCGAAGGGTGTCGTGCTGCCCGCGTTCCATACGGCGAGGTTCGGATTGCCGCCGAGCAAGTGGACGTAATGACTCGGACTGGATCTCTGGGTCTGGGCGAAGACCTCGGAGTAGCTCGAATCGATCGAGTTGTATTCGGCCCAGTTCGGCATGCCATCGCCGTCGGGATCGCCCGCCGAATCGAGTTCCACCACCGGGTTGAGGGTCCAGTCATCGGCGAAGGTGTCCCAGCGTGCGAAGTAGACCTCCCAGCCATCCGGCATGCCATCCTGATCGCTATCCGAACTGAGCGGGTCGCTGGAGCCATTGTCTCTCGCGGGGATCGGTGAGGGTTCTGTGGTGGAGAAACCGAGTCTGAGTTCCAGTCGGTCGAGGACCCTGTCGGTGACGAAGTAGCCGAAGGGTTCGGTGGCCGAGCCATTCCATGAGGCATCGAATAGCGAGGTGTTGAAGGATAGCGGTGCGCCGTCCGAATCGACATCGCCGAGCATGATCAGCGAGGCGATGTGGTATTCCATCCAATTGGTCAGCATCTCATCGGGGGAGAGTTCGCCGTCGTGGTTGACGTCGTAGCCATCTCCATCCGGATTGTTACCGGCATCCGATCCGTTGAGAGGGTTGATGCCCGCATTGGCTGCGGACCATGTACAGGTGTAGCGAGCTTCCCAGCCATCGGGCAGACCATCGCCGTCCGAATCGATCAGGTTCGGATCGGTATCGACCCAACTCGCTGCAGCCTCGGCCGTCTCGTTATGGCTTGACAGGCCCTGATCCAGTGCCAATAGGCGGACCTGTTGCCATTGGTACTCACACAGATTGCTGAGACCATCACCGTCAGCATCCTTGTCCGCATCACTCGCGTTATTGGGGTCGAGCGACCATTCATTACCGCCGTGGAAGGTCTGACCAATCCAGCGCCGGTACTTGATCTCCCAGCCGTCGGGCATGCCATCACCATCACTGTCGACATTGGTCGGATCAAGGGAGCGATCGGTGCCTCCGCCCGCGCCTGAGTCGGACCAGCCCGCGATGTACGTATTTCGGGCAGCTGCACCGATCACATCATCGCAGATGTACTCGCCATTCAGGTAATGACAGGTGAAATTGGTGCTCTCGAGGAAGAAACCCCAGTATTCCTCACCATCGAGCAAGCCGTCTCCATCGGTGTCTGCGACCCGCGGGTCCGTCCCATCCCAACCATTCTCGGTTGAAGCGACGTATCGGAACTCGTCGAGATTGGACCAGCTGCGGTCGTAGTAATCGTCCTCGCTCGGATCGAAGTTCACACCGTCCGCATCGGGATCATCATCTCGGTCGTAGGGATTGGTCGGGTCCAGACCGTGGACGAACTCCCAACCATCTGGCATGCCATCGGCATCCGAGTCGTTGGACAGCGGGTCGATGAGCACGATATTGGCATAATTGCCGGGGTCGAGGGCGCTGAACAGCGTCAGAGTCCCATTGACCGAGAGGGTGGCAAGGTCCGCGATGCGACCCGGGATTCGGGTGTGATCCGTATTCAGGCCAGAGGAACGGCTGTGATCGGCGTCGAGCACCCAGGTGCCCCATTGTGAACCGATGATGACCTCATCACCGAGTGGTAGAATCGACTGGATGTCATTGGCCGTCTCCTCATCCGGGTGCCCCATCTGGTCGCGGGAGAATGCGGGAAGCGGATCGGATGGACCGAGGATCAGGTCGAATTGATGGACACCGCCACGGGTGCCGACCCACAGGGTCTGCGGGCTCGTGATCGCACCGCTCGAATCTCTCGGCCCGTCGACGACGAGCGCCTGTACGCGCGCGGCGAGGGAGCGATCCATCGCATCGGCGGGGGCGACGAAATCCTCAGCATTGGTCACGTCGAAGATCCAACTGGTCGGGAAGCCGCCGGAGAGGTCAGAGGTGTTGGCCATCAGCAGACCTCGATCGGTGCCGACGAATAGCCGTGGTCCATCGCTTGGCAGCACGACGTGCACCATCGCGGCCACGGTCGTGTTCTCCTGTTCCTGCAAGGCCGAGGTCAATTGAGGCACAGGGCTGATGCTGCCGATGCGACCCTCGCTGTCGATCGTGAACCGCCACGCGGATTGATTGGCGCCGACACCGAGCATGTCGAGGTCGCCGCTGCCGGTCTGCACCGGCGTGAGCAGGTCGATGGCTGCACTGTCGATCTGATCGACGACCGCACCGAGCAGCCCATCCTGATCCAGGCTGATCGTCATCAGACCATGGCTGGTGGCGAGCAGCAGCACACCATCACTACCACCCGATTCCCACAGGTGCAGGTCGAGCAGGTCGGTGCCCGAGGGCAGTCGCAGATGGGTCGAGGTGTCGGCGTTCACATCGATCACCGTCACACCCTGAAGGGTGCCGACGTAGACCAAGCCGTGAACCTCATCGGTGAACAGAGAATGGGCATTGTGGTGGAGAATACTCGGACTGCTCCCTTGGTCCAGCGCGGTGACGGTCTGGTCCGCTGTGTCGAGCGTGACATATTTCACGCCCGCCGTGACCCAATTTCCCTCGTCGAGATAGACCAGATATTCCTCGAGGTTGCTGAAGGCCTCGCCCAGATCGAGCGTTGCGCTCGAGGTGTCCGGTGAAAGCACCCCATTTCGGTCGAGGTCCCAGCCATCGAGATCACTGTCGCGCAGGGCATCGCTGGCGTTTCGCGGATCGAGTTGGAAATAGATCTCCCAGCCGTCCTCGATGCCATCGCCCTTCTGAGATTGACCGAGCGCCTTGTTGTTGACCCAGATGTAGTAGTCCGAATCGTTGCGAAGAGGATCCGTGCCGAGCCAGCCATCGTCGCCGGTCGGCCGCGTCTCGTCGGTGATACAAGCGTCGACCAGCGAGGGGATTGTACCAGTGCAACGAAGCCCGTCGAATTCGGTGGTCCAGTTCTCCGCAGCTCCGTAGGCGTATTCCTCGGCGTTCGTGTAATACTCATGCGGCTCGATCGTCCCGTCCCGATCGACGTCGAAACCATCTCCACAACCGAGCGTCAGGTCTTTGCACCGATCGCTGTCCAGGGCCCCATCGCTGCTGTTGAGGGGGTCGAAGGCCAAACAATTCCAGACGTGGGACGAGTTGATGTAACCGGTCTGACTCATGCACATCGCGACCTCGAAGCCATCGGGCAGGCCATCGCCATCGGTGTCGGCCACGCGCGGGTCGAGGAACCAGCGCATCCCGGTCTCCGAGAGATCCGAGGGTTTGCCGGGCAGCCCGCTGCGGTTGCCGGTGAAACATGAATCGAGATCGTAGGGCCAGCAAAATTCCATCAGGGCGGTCAAACCGTCGAGGTCATGGTCGCTCTGATTGTCAGAGCCATTGTCAGCATCGAGCCCCCTGATCGTCTTGGCGCGATCCCCCTGATCGAGCTCGATTGATTCGCTGAAGGCCTCCTCATGGAGGTCGGGCATGCCATCCTTATCGCGATCAGTGATCGGAGGCCCCTCACCGGTGGTGTCGCCGGGGTGGACCGACACGACCGGACTGCTGGGGCGAATCTGGCTGACGAAGATCATCGAGCCCAGAATGAGGAGCGTGATCAGGAGTGCTGTCTGCTTGCGACGCATGGTCCCACCTGTGGATTATACCCACATTCGCATCCCGGCTTTCATACTTATCATGCTGATGGAGCGCCGTTCGGACATCGACCAGACCGAAGGGCAGATTCCGTCTCAATCAGTGATAGTTAATTTCGAGGTGAAATAACATCTCGGCGGCGCTGGACGACGCGCGAAACCACCTGCGCCGCCGCGCTGGAAGCGCTTCATTCAAGGGGTGTCGTTCCGCCGCCCGCACAGGTTGGGATGACGCTCGCGATTACACACTTGGGTTCGGGCAGTGCCGGCAACGCGACGCTGCTCCAGACCGAGGTGTCGAACGTGCTCATCGACTGTGGGTTCAGTGGGCGCCAGATGGAGCGCCGACTGGCCCGAATCGGGGTTGAGCCCGGCTCGATCGATGCGATCGTCCTGAGCCATCACCATTCCGACCACGTACTCGGCGCGAGGATCTTCCAGCGCCGCTGGGGGCCGATGATCCATGCGAATTTCACGACCTGCGCCCATCTGGGACTCGACCCGGTGAACGAATGCCGGGTCTTCGAATCACTCGGCCGGGTCCAGATCACACCCGATCTTGCCGTGCTGCCGGTCCCCGTCCCCCACGATCGGGCGGAGAACGTCGGTTTCATCATCAGTAACGGCGGAAATCAGCGCGCGGCGATCGTCACCGATCTCGGTGAGGCAACCGCGGAATTGACCCGCCATCTGAAGGGGTGTTCCCACATCTCGATCGAGTCAAATTATGACGCGAAGAGACTCGCGCTGGGGCCCTATCCACCGCATCTGAAAAGCCGCATCTCTAGCCGCGGCGGTCACCTGTCCAACCGCCAGACTGCGGACCTGTTGAGCGAAGTCGTCTCAGAGAAGACGCAGAGTGTGGTCCTGTGTCATCTATCGGCCAAGAACAACGCACCTCACCTGGCTGAGAGCGAGGCACTCTACCAACTCGACCACTGGAGTGGCGATCTGCGCGTCTCGACCCAGGATGGTCCCGAATTCACCCATTGGCTCGACCAGTCCGAAGCGGAACAGATCTCGACCTGAGTCGGCACCTTGACCACTCGATTCGAAATCACCTCAGTATGAGGTGAAGTGGAGAACGGCTAAGAACACACGGCGCCATGTGGGGCCATGGGCCCCACCGCCGCCACCTTGCGACGGCAGGATGAGAGGGCGGTCTCAGAGGTCATGGGCGTCACCATGCTGCTGGCCATGGTGGTCACGACGATGGCCGGTGTAGTCGTCGTACTACAGCCCTTCATGGAGGATCTGACAGACAACCGCGAGTGGGCTGCGGGCAGTGTGGCAGCGACCCAGTTCAACGACCGGCTCCGCGTGGTCGCCGAGGCACCGGCCGGCACCGGCATCGTGGTGACGAGCAAACATCTCGCCGACACGATCCGACCCTTGCGTCAAGCGGAGATCTGGCTGGTCTCTGCGGACCTTGCCGGGACGGATCGAGTCACCGTCCGAATCGATGCTGGCATGGTCAATGTCACCTCGATCAATGGTACGGCGGACGAAGTCCGCCTGTCCACGGCATTGGGAACGGATGGTTGGAACCTCAACGGAGGTGAGGGTGAAAACACGACGACTTTGAGCCTCACGGATTGGGTCCGAGTCGATGTGCTCAATGCCGAGGAAGTGGTCATCCACCGGTGGGTCCAGATCCCACTCGACGGCATTCAACTGCGGACTCCACTGAAGGGGGGAAACTTTGAGATCGACTTGATCAATAGCGCCCGAATCGAACAACTTCCCGGCCAACCAATCGATGTTCGCAGCTTTCCAAGACTGCATCAGGACCGCACCTTCGACGGCGGTCATCGGGTGAGCATCATCCTGCTCGACGTCGCGATCATCGGCACCGAGCGTCGCAGTGATGTGAGCCTTGACCTCTCGAGTCTCGGAGCGATCACCTTCTTCGACGAATCCGCGCGGAACCTCCGAATCGAGACGGATTTCAACGGCGATGACAGCCCGGAGTCGAGATACCTCCGCGAATGGACGGATGCGTACGACATCCAGCGATCGACGGGAAACCTCGATGATTTCGTCGGATTCGGACCCAGTGGCAGAATCTCAGGCGTCGATGGCATGACCCTGCATCCGACCGATGTGACCTTCCATCTCGATCTGGTCTTGCAGCAGGTGGTGGTCGAATGATTCGCCGCGACCTGGATACGGATGCCGTCTCCTCTTCGATCGCCACCGTGCTCCTATTCGCGGGTGTTCTGGCGATCATCTCCGGTATGATGGTCACCCTGATGCCGGTCATCAATGAGTTGCACGGGGCTGCGGAGCGTGGCTTGATGGTCGGCCAGATGGAGGATCTCTCAGCGGAGACACTGCGTCTGTCCGAATCGGGTGTGCCCGGAGATGCGGCGATGATGACGATTCGTCCGCATACGGGGAATCTCGGCTGGCAGCTTCTCAAGGGCGGCACCTGGTACACGGCAACCCATCAAGCCGACAGCAGCTTCCGTCTGGAAGGTGTGCTGGATCTGGATGATTCGATGCGATTCCGCCATGCCGAACACCGGGTCGAGAGCTTGTGTGCGACCGACCTTCATGCCTCCTCGGAATCCAATCATCACTACCGCGTGCCGATTCTTGATGGCACCTTGACGGCGACGCCGTTGCAATCGCTCACCACGCCACTTGGCCCTCGAGAACTCACCTTCCAACAGGGAGGTGTCTCGACCTCGCAATCGCTGGAGATGGATGCGGTCTGGTCCCGATCCAGCCTCTCGGCCGCCTCCGGCGAAGCATGGATCACCAGCGAAGTGCCCTTGCGCGTTGTGATGTGGCGAGGTCAGGGTGGGGCCTTCCTCGCGACTCCGGATCGACCCGATGCCATCAGCGATGGGGGTCGGGCCTGGACGGTGCCGCTGTTGGCCGGTGATCATGCACTCCATGTGGTCTCCAATGACCCCTTCACACTCGAGTGGGAAAGTACGAGCGCAAGTGGAACTGGGGCGTCCACCCGAGCGCTGCTGAGCCAGTCTCCCGACGGTGAATCGAGCAGCACACACATCTGGGATGGCTCGATCTCCGTCGCAAGCGACCAACGTCTGGTGCTGCGAACCTCTGCCGATGCTCGACTCGTCATTCGCTGGGGGGATGCTCAGATTCTGGATGGCGCCGGCCCCGGTGCCGTGCCATGGCCCGACCGCGGCGGCGCTTGGACGGGCATCCACTTCCAACCCCCAGCCATGGATGGGTCCCTCATTCTACACAACCCGAACGCAGCGGGCACCACCGCCCGAATCGCAGGCCTGTATCATGCGATTGGCGGGATGTCGAGCATCCGCATCTCCTGGTCGGCCGCCAGCCCCTCTTGGATCGAAGCAACAAGTCCGATCCAGGTCGAGTGGGTGCTCGACGACCAAACCGTGGGTGATTCGGCCACCCATGCTGTGAGTTGGCGTCCAGGCAGTCTATTCCTCGTGCCTGCGGAAGATACAGGGCGGACTTCCGGTTCTTCCTGGGTCACGGGCACACCGAGCAATGGTGGCACGGCCAGCATTCCGAGCCTCGGCACGGTGGACTTCATTCTCCAACCGGCGGGACCCTCCGCCTCCTGGTCGACCAGCGCGACGACGGAGGACCCAGCCAATGACAGCGCGGGCAACCTGACCCATGGTGCAGCGGCAGAGATTATCGGTTTGGCAAATCCGCATGGGGCGAACTTCGCACTCGACGCAACAGCGGGTAGTATCCGGCTGTGGGCGGCGGCAGGTGTGGATGGAGCTGCCGAGATTCCCGAGGATGGAGCCGACCGCTGCGTCAACATCGATCTGCGAGCATCGGGTTGGATCGAGGTGGATCTGCCTTGGACCTCGGTTCAGAATTGGGAGCCTGGCGCTGTGCGCGATGCCTGGAGAGATGGCACCCATTTCTTTGGTGTCGGATTGACCCTCAGAGGTGCGGTCGGCGATGAACCACACGTCACCCTCGGCACGGCTTGGGCTCTGCATCTGCCCCGTCTGGTCTACACCTTCGACTCGAGCGTGACCAATCTCGAAATCATCTCACAATCTGGATTCGTCGGTACGAACCACCCCGAATACCGGCCAGAGGTGCTTGTCCCACCATCCACCCGAGAGGGACCCGGTCCCCGATTGGCTGCGACGATTCCCGTCAGCATGCCGACCTTGGACTCGCTGGCGGGATCCACTGAACTCACCCTCTTGCTGACGCTGGATGGTCGCGACCAACTCACGACGATGACAGCCTATCAGGTACGGCGTGGCTGGGATGGTCCCTACGGGATGGCCATCGCGGCTGAATCGGCGGTGAATACCGGATATTCTGCAGATTGGCTGGCCTTCCCAGGACAACTCGACAAACTGAACGACTACGTCGGCTGGGTTCAGACCTCACCCTCGATGTCAGAAGTGGTCTATCACTCGGGTGGCGAACCCGTGCTGTTCAATCTTCAGGTCGCGACGTTGACCAGCCATTCCTCTCAGGGTGATGCGCTATGATGCGGGTCGGACTTCGCAGAGATGAGGGTGCTGCGGCGACCGAATTGGGCTATGTGTTCACCTTCGCACTCGGTCTGATGTTCCTGTCCTCCTTCTCGATCTGGGTATGGGATCTGGAGGTTGCGACCCAGGATCGCTGGACGAACGAGGCGATGCAGGAGAACCTCTTGGCCGTCAGCGGAGCGATCGAGCGTGCCGATGAAGCCGCGAGGCTCGATATCGATGCGCGCTATGCCGAGCCGATCGACCTCCATCTGTCGACCGCTTCGGGCCTCGGGTTGCAGATTTGGTTGAGCGATGATGCGGTGCACATCTCCGATAAAGGGCAATCCTACAGTGTCTCGCAACCGATCTCCGGCGCGGCCGGGACGACCCACTCGGGCACTCTCAACCTCGCGGGTGTGCAGACGATCTGGGTCGTGCTCGACGAGGGTGTCGTTACGATCCAAGCCGAGCAGCCTGGGTTCTGATCAACGGCCCATGATGGCCCGATGCATCTGGCCTTGGACCTCGCGCATGCGCTCGCTCGCACCCAATTCACGGAAGACGGTCAGTGCGCGCTGAAGGTAATTCATGCGCTCGGACTTCTCCGGTGCAGCCTCTCCGAGACGGGCGAGCAATTCTCCAATCAAAGGACGGAAATCGTTTGCCTCGGACATCGCGAGGCCATCGAGGTAATGCTCGACTGCCTCCTCTTTGCGTCCCGCATCATCGAGCGCTTCGCCGAGCAGGATCTTGACCTCGACCGCGCTGCGCTGATTGGTCTCCTCGGCCATCTGTTCGAGGGCTTCTGAATAGTGATGCAGCGCGAGGTCTGGGTCGCCGGTCCGGGCGTAGAATCGACCGAGAACGGCCCTGGCTCTCGCGTGCAAACCAGGGTCATCCAACTTGCTGGTCTCATCGAACGATGTCATGGCATGGTCCCTTGCACGATCGATCTCTCCCATCTCGAGCAGGGCGGAGGCGAGTTTGATGCGAACCTCGGAAAGGGATGGATCATTCTCCGCCTCGAGCAGGTCCTCGACATTGCCGTAGACCTCCAGAGCCCGCTTGGTATCCTTGCGAAGGCGATAGATGTAGCCCATGTTAGCATAGGATCGGGCTGCACCCTTGGCGTCGCCGGTCTCGATGAAGATCTCCAGTGCCGAGCGATGCAGTTCCAGTGCCTCGTCGGGTTGTCCGCGCTGCACGGAGATGTCGGCCTTGCTCGACAACAGGCGGCCTTCCATCTTCAGCATCTTGTGCCGCTTCACCATTGGCAGCGCTTCCTCGTATTGGACCTCGGCCTGCTGCCAGCGACCCTGCAGGGAGAGAATGTCGCCACGCAACTCCAGAACATTGGCCCAGGTTCGAGGACCGAAATCGTCCTTCTGGAGCCCTTCGAGCAGAGAGAGAAGTTCGATGTGGCCACTGCGGATCAGTTTCCGGCCACTCTCATCGAGTACCTCGGCAAGCGAATCGGTATCCCCTGAGCGCACGAGGTGGTAGATGTACTCGAGTTGCTGTTCGGGGGCATCGCGATGGGTGCGGTACCATTCACAGGCCGCGGCGTGAAGGTTGACCGCTGTGGCTGGATCGAGTGAACGCAGAAGGAACTCGCGCACCAGATCATGCACGTCGTAATTCTCGTTGTCCACCTGTCGAGTCAGGCCTTTCTCGACCAGATCATCGAGCAGATCGGTCTCGATCTCATGATTTGACAGCGCCTCGAGCGGCATCGGCTCGCGATAGATCGCAATCGCACCGAGCACACCCTTCTCACCGCCGGACAACCGGCTGAAGATCTCCTGGTCGACGAACTTCTCGAGCGTGTCGTGGAATGTGCTTCCAACCGAACCTCGGTTGATCAACTGCAGAATGAGTGGATGACCCCGAGAGAGGGTGTAGATGTGCAGGAATGTGGAGACGTCCATATCGGGCATCGTCGTCAGCAGATTTCGGCTTGCGGGTTGGTCCAGACCATCCAAAGGCAGAACCAGGGCAGAGATACGACCATCGGCATCCTTCAGCGGAACCACCGCGCGGAACGAGCGACTGAACATCACCAGACCGCATTCCTGCATCTCGTCCATGCGCTGAGACAACCCACGGATGATGGCGTATAGCACCTCATCATTCACTTTGTGAAGATCGTCGATCACGACCAGCGCAGCCACCTCTTCGAGCGCGCCGACAATGATGTTGACCACGACGGCAGGCTGTGGTACCGCGGTTGTCAGGATGTAGTCGGACAGGTCGTCATCGCCGATCGCTGACAACCATTCGGCACAGGCTTCGAGGAACGCCCGACTGCCCTCCCAGTCCTGACAGCGGTGGTAGAGGAGGTTGCGTCGATGGGTGTACTGCTCGATGACCTTGCCCGCGAGCGCGGTCTTGCCGATGCCGGCGATTCCCGGCAGGAGCAGGCAGGAGGAACGAGCGTCGAGCAGATTGCAGATGTTCTCCAATTCGGTCTCGCGACCGAAGAAGGCGCGGGAACGAGGTAGGTCTCCCAGTGAGGTGATGAGTTGCTTCTCGACATGCTTGTCGAGGTCACGCTGGATCAACTCCTCATTCAACGAACGAAGGTCGAGCATGCCATTGTCATCCAGATAGCGCAGCACATCGACCGCACGCAACGGGAAGTGGGCCAGTTCGATCGAACCCGCGAGGGTGGTCGTGTGCGTGGTACCCTCGGAATCGACCAGCCGCAGCGGGTGCTCGCAGAGGCGTTTCCAGGTCTCCTCGGCCTGAACCATGCCCGTATCGGTGAGGAAATACGCCTTTCGTTTCCGACTGACACCCGCCACGTGGGCCTGTCGTTCGATGAGGTGGTTCGCATCCTTCAAGCCCGCAATCGCGCGCGGCACATTGCTGCGGGCAATCGCCACCGCATTGGCGATGCCCATCTGGGACAAGGCGAAGGGGACTTCGACCGAATCGGTATAATCCGCATAATCGCGCAGATGGAGCATGATGCGCTCCTGCACACCGGGTCTTGGATGACTCATCTCGATGCGCTCCAGTGCCCTCTGCCTTGGCTTTTCGCTTTTGAGTCTGGTGGATGCATGCCCAGCGAGACCCAAGGGTCTGTCCGGTCCAATCGCGGCTCAGGGGTTCTCTGGAACCCACTTGTTCTGCTCTGCATCCCACTTCCATCCAGGGTAGCCTGCGACCGCAGGTTCCTCTTGGGCGACGACGGGCTGGGCGGCGGGCTCAACGGCCGTTACGGCTGCAGCGCCGGCGCTGGCACCGATGTCTGCTGCCTCTTGCCGCTCCTTGGCCCAGGCGTAGGCATCGACCTCGACCTCGGGTTCTTCGAGATCATCCTCAATCTCCTCGAACTCGACGAAGAAGAAGACGAAGACACCGCCGAGCACAGCGACAGCGATCAGCGCACCGAGAACGAGCAGAATCGTCATCAACAGGCCGCCGCCATCTTCATCTCCACCGGATACCGTGATCTGTGAATCCGAATTCATGGGTTGCATGACATTGCCATATTCGAAACGAAT
>Ga0066376_10001201_pt1 | contig 25157 bp, 26 predicted proteins | sample Knorr_S15_td_Bot_FD_77009 | JGI IMG/M metagenome (GOLD analysis project Ga0066376, IMG submission 77009) | Marine microbial communities from Southern Atlantic Ocean transect - Knorr_S15_td_Bottom_ad_5009_LV_A | ecosystem: Environmental > Aquatic > Marine > Oceanic | place: Southern Atlantic...
CATCCCCATACTGCTGCTGCATGGCCTGTCTGATCTCGGGGCTGCTGTCGCACACGACCTTCAACTGCACATCAGGCAGCCCGTCAAAGACCCGCACCAGATTTTTCCCCCAGTATCCGGCCCCCACGCAAGCAACTCTCAGTGGTTCGCCCGTCATCCCGTCCTTTCCCCAGTCACCTCTTGTGACCATCGCATCCCGCGCTGCAACAATGCCATCTCATCCTCGTATTCGCGCGCCGTTGAGAAACCCTGTCAGTCAGACATTATCAGACATGTATCAGACATTAACTTCTTACCCCGTCTCCACGAGCTCCGCGGCTTGCTGGTCCAAGGCCTTGATGGCGCCCTGAATCGCCTGGACCTCCCGTTCGTCAAAGTAGGCCTCACCACATTGAGAGCAGACCCAAGCTGGCACGGTATCCAATAACAGATGGTACCCATGGCGATCGACATGAAAGGGCGCCGTTGACCGCTTCATCTCGCCGCTACAATGCATGCACTTCATGAGATCCTCCTCGTTCTTGAGTCACTCTCCCACTCTTCTTGTGAGGGTACGTAGGCCGTGATGATCGCCAGATAGTCTTCCTTCGGTGAGCAAACGACATGCAGACACCTTCCTTCCGTACCTACCCCGAGCATGAGGCAACTATGGCCCCGTGCATCCTCCGGATAGTCCTCGATCACCTCGGCCTGCTCGACAACCAACCTGACGTCATCGGTTGTGATCATCCTCTCAGGCCGTGTCATCTGATGGACTGCATGAGGTAGAAACAGGACCCTGTACCCTGCCGCACGTCGCACTGCCACAAGGGTGTCAGCGAATCCAGTGTCCTGCTGCTTCACAGCGCCCCCGCAACCACCAATTCTCTGTGTCTTGCGTGCTTACCAGCCACCAGCGCCGCCTTTGCCGCAGCAAAAAGGTGTATCGCCGGCACCGCCAGCACCACCGCCTCGGCCTCGCCGTCCTTCAGCACCATGTCGTAATCAGCCTCCACGCGCACATCCCCATACTGCTGCTGCATCGCCTGTCTGATCTCGCGGCTGCTGTCGCACACGACCTTCAACTGCACATCAGGCAGCCCGTCAAAGACCCGCACCAGATTCTTTCCCCAGTAACCAGCCCCCACGCAAGCGACTCTCAGCGGCTCGCCCATCATCCCGTCCTTTCCTCAGTCACCTCTTGTGACCATCTCATCCCGCGCTGCAGAAATGCCATCTCATCCTCGTATTCCCGCGCCGTGAGCGAGACAAACTCCGCCCGGCGGTCCGCGTCCCGGCAGTAAATGGACCTGCCCGAAACCACCTCGAACTTCAATATCGGCGAAGAGTTCTCATCCACGGCAACCAGATCGACATCATCGAACTGAAGGGTCGTCTGCAACTGCTCCCTTAGTGCCATCAGCTCGTTCAGCGAGGGCGCCAAAGCAAACAGAACACCGATATCGACATCGCTCGACGCCGTCATCCGATCCGTTGCCGCCGAGCCGAACACCCAGGCTGACACAACCCTTGGCGACCTGGCGAAAAGATCTGCCACACCGCTCCAGTCAGGACTGGGCATAGGCCATGACCTCCTCGCGGAAGCGCTCGAAATCTCCCAGGTGCTGGTTGACCATTTCAGCCAGAACGCCGCTGGCGACACTTTCGTACCGGTGCACGATGAAGTTCCGAAACTGCACCATCTTCCCGTAAGGCTCATATTCCGCTAGAGCACCGAGCTGCACGCAACGCTCAACCGCTTCGCGTCCTGTCGTAGGCGGAGTCTGACCGGATAGGGAGACGATCCGCTGGCACACATCCACCACGACCTCCAACAGAACCTGGAGATCCCGCTCGATAGCCCGTCTCGTGCGCCAGTCCTCCTGGATCTGATTCTCGGTTACATGTCCCAGAGAGCGCAACTCCACGAGGGTCCGATCGAGCCACTCTAGCTTCGCCAGCAGAACGCCATTTTTCACCTCTGCCTAACTCCCCGTATGAGGTGCTCGCCGCCTGTCATTGCTCGCTCAACCTGCATGACACGCTACTCGCGCTGAAGTATAGGTAAATGTGCACTCTCTTTCGTTCCACCTCTGGGACGGACATGCGCTACAGCCTGGTGTTCCTCATAAAACTGGACACTTCCAGTCTTCTTCCGGTATAAGCGGGTCAATCACAGAGTCATGAAAGATCACCGAGTCCGTCCCACACCCTAACACCGTGCCGTTCCTGTGCCCGCGTCGCACCGGCAGGACCCGAGCGATAGGTTGATTCCGCCGACAGATCTCGACGGTCTCGCCCTTCTCAACCAACGTGAGGTACGAACTAAGATGCTTCTTGAATTCAGCTATGTTAGCAGTCTCCACGATATTTCTCCTTCCTTGCGGCGGAAACAGTATACGCCACATGTCTACCCTCGATCCGCATTAACTGCATGGTCCTAATATAGTCCACATTGTGGTCAAACCTCTATCCGAGCAGGACTCGCTGTCCGGGTTCTCGCTTGCCCCTCCCCTACCCTACAGCCTCACAATCCTCGCCGGCCCATCGTAGTGTTTGAGGGCATTCCGCGTATCCACCACCACTGCGGCCCGCTTCGCCACCAGCCCCCAGTCGATCGCCGAATGCGCGGTCACCACAACCACGCAATCAGCGGCCTCCAGCTCCGCCCCGTTATCCAGAGCCACGGAAGCCAGGTCATCCCCGAGCTCGATCTGTAAACGCGGCACGTGGGGATCGTGATAGGAAACCTCCGCCCCCTTCTTGCGCAGCAGCTCGATAATGTGGACAGCCGGACTCTCGCGCACGTCGTCCACATCCGCCTTGTAGGCCGCCCCGATAATCAACACCCGTGACCCCTTCAGCGCCTTCCCCTCGTCATTGAGCACGTCCATCACCTTCTGCACCACGTAGTGGGGCATGTGAGAGTTCACTTTGTCCGCCAGGTCGATGAAGCGCGTCTCGTAGTCCATCGAGCGCATCTTCCACGACAGATAGAGCGGATCGATGGGCAGACAGTGCCCACCAAGACCCGGACCGGGTACAAAGGGCGTAAACCCAAAAGGCTTGGTAGCCGCCGCCTCGATGATCTCCCACACATCGAGCTCCAGGCGATCGCAGATGAGAGCAATCTCGTTTACCAGACCGATGTTTACGGCGCGAAAGGTGTTTTCCAGCAACTTCACCATCTCCGCCGCCGCCGGCGACGAAACCGGGACAACCGTGTCCACCGCGTGCCGATAAAGCGCAGCCGCCGTTACCGTGCACTGCGGCGTCAAACCGCCGATCACCTTGGGCGTGTTCCGCGTCCGCCATTCCCTGTTCCCCGGATCCACCCGTTCAGGTGAGAAAGCCAGATAGAAATCCTTCCCCGGCTCGGCCCCGTTGACACGCATCCGCGGCAGGATCAGCTCCTCGGTGGAGCCGGGATAGGTAGTGCTCTCCAGGACTACGAGCATGGGCGTGTGAGCGTAGCGCGCAATCTGGTCACAGGCGGCGACAATGTAGGAAATATCAGGATCCTTCGTCTTGCTCAAGGGCGTCGGCACGCAGATGCAAACACAGTCCACCTCCGCCAGCGCGCTGAAGTCCGTCGTAGCCCTTATCTTCCCCGAGCCCACCAGCTCGCCCAGCAGACCATCTCCAACATCCGCAATATAAGACCGACCCTCATTGACCCCAGCGACCTTCTCCTCACTCAAGTCGATCCCCACGGTCTCAATCCCTCGCTAGCAAACTCCACCGCCAGAGGCAGCCCGACATAACCCATCCCAATAACCGCCAGCCGCGCCTCTTTCCGCTCTATCTTCTCAATCAGCTCGTTCATAGACTATCTCCAACACTCCAGCTTTACCGGTTGGATCCCGGTATGCAGCGCAAAACAGACAAGGCCCCGATCCCACCGAAAGGGTTCGCAGCCCGGTAAAAGAAGGACAAGGTCCGAGCCACCGGTAGAGAAGGACAGCCCGGAGCCGCACGCGAGAAAGACAGGGTCCGAACCCCGTTAGAGAAGGACGCAGTCCTTCTCTAGTCCGGCGCATGACCCGCCGTCGGGTCAGTCACCCCGAGAGCGCCGGCCGTACCAAGAGGCAACAAGCTCCAACCCCTCCAGAGCCGGCACCCGCGGCTCGTAGCCCAGCCGATCCCGCGCCTTGTCGATGTCGGCCAGCGACAGCGGCACATCCCCGACCCGAGCTGGCCCGTAGGAGATGTCCCCCTCCGTGCCCAGCAGCTCCCGCAGCTTGGCGATCACCTCGTTCAGACTCATGCTGGCGCCGCAAGCGACGTTGAAGACCTCGCCACCGACGCCCTCCGCTTCTACGGCGCGCATGTTCGCCTCCACCACATTGGTGATATAGGTGAAATCCCGCGACACAGTTCCATCCCCGTTGACGATGAGCGGCCGGCCCTCCAGCATACCGACGATAAAAAGAGGGATGAAGGCGGCGTAGGAAGAGGCGGGATCCATCCCGGGTCCAAAGACGTTGAAGTAGCGCAGCGACACGGTCTCCAGACCGTAAGTGCAGGAGAACACCTGACAGTAGTGCTCCCCCGTCAGCTTGGCGACCGCGTACGGAGAAATCGGCTGCGGCATCATGTCCTCCCGCTTGGGGATGGCTGTATTCGCTCCATACACCGACGAGGACGACGCGTACACCACCCGCTTCACCCCCGCCTCCCTGGACGCGTCCAGGACGTTCAGCGTCCCCCCGACGTTCACCTCGTTGGTCGTGACCGGGTCCTTCACCGACCGCGGCACCGATGGCAGCGCCCCCTGATGCAGCACAAAGTCGATCCCCTTGACCGCATCCCGCACCGTGTGCTGGCTGCGCAGGTCTCCTTCCACCACCTCTATCCTGTCCAGGTAGGGCTCGAGCCTCTCCCGCTTTCCCGTGGAGAAATTATCGAGCACCCGCACTCGCTCCCCCCTCTTCAGCAGCTCTTCCACCAGATGCGAGCCGATGAACCCGGCCCCGCCGGTTACCAGATATCCCGCCATTCGCCCTTCACTCCTTTGAGTCAATGGTAAAAAGTCGTGTTAAACGACCGTGTGAAAAATTGAAAATGTCCACCTTATTGGTTACCGTTTCACTTGAGTCGCTTCGTTGGATCGCAGTACTCCGGGTCGGAGGATCGCACCCGCCCGGGAAAAACCCATCAATAATACGAAAACAACCAGGATTATCACGTGATGATGCGCACGATGACCGCTCGTACACGCAATGTCGTTTTGTTGGCGCTGGCCCTGGCCACCTGCACAGCACCGATCGCAGTCGCCGCGGACCCGCTGTCATTGCAGGAGTGTATCGACCTCGCCGCCCGACAGAACCTCGAGTTCCTCAACGACCGTCAGGGCTTGGCGAGTGACCGCGCCCAGCTGCGTCTGGCGAAGTCGGAATTCGAGCTGAATGCCGACGCCAGATTCACGGCGCCGAATTACCGGGATACGCGCGACCTCATAGAGACCCAGACCGCGCTGACCCGGTTCCGCGAAGAGAACACCATCATGACCTACTCCGGGAACCTGGAGCTCACCCAGCGGGTCCGCCACCTGGGCCTCTTCACCATCTCCTCAAGCGGCTTTCGGCAGGACTTCAGCTCGAACCGGCGGCAGGACTTCCTCGACCTCTCCGGGGACATCCAGTTCCGCTACCGCCACGACATCCTCACAACTCCCCAGGCCGAAATAGACCTCAAACGGGCCGAACTGGGGCTGGCAACCGGACGAGCCAGCTTCGAACGGCGCGAGCTCTTCCTGGAAGACCGGGTCACCGGAGCGTTCTACGACCTGGTCCAATCCGTCCGCCAACTGGAGATCCAGCAGCAGCGTCTGGAGCAGTCCCAGTCCTCCCTGGACCTCGCCCAGCGCAAATTCGAGATCGGCCTGATAGCAGAGGTGGAGGCCCTGCGCCTCAACGTGGAAAAACTGGGCGCCGAAGCCAATGTCGCCCAGGCCGAAACCGACATCGAGCGCCGCCGCGACATCCTCCGCGATCTGCTGGGCCTGGAGTCAACCGACCCCCTCGACGTGGTGACGGAAGTGCCCTACGAAAAAGTACCGATTGACGAAAGCCGGGCCCTGGAGCTGGGCCTCACCCGCCGCACCGACATGCTCGAAGCCGAAATCCTCACCCAGCTGCGCGAGTTGAGCCTGAAGGAAACCCGCCAGCGCAACGGCCCCACCGCCACCCTCAACGCCACCGTCGGCCTCCGGGGTCGCGGCGAAGAATTGGCCGACGTATCGAGCAACTTCGAGCGCAACCTGATAACCGCCCGCATCGACATCCAGCTCCCCCTGCTGGACAGCGGCCGGAGACGAAACCAGATACGCCTCGCCGAAATCAACCTCGAGCGCAGCCGACTATCGAACGAAATCCAGGAGAAAGATGTCACCCGCCAGATCCGCGACGCCGTCCGCACCGTCAAAGAAGCCGAGCGCCAGATCGAGCTCCGCCAAGCGGCCCGCCAATTCGCCGAACGCACCTTCGAAGTAGAGCAGAGCCGCTTCGAGCTCGGCCTTGCCGACAGCCAGGACCTCCTAGTCGCCCAAACCTCCCTGACCGCCGCCCGCCTGGACGCCCTGGACGCCGTCCTCAACTACCAGCGCCGCCTGAAAAACCTGAATCTAGCCACCATGGCCGACCTGACCGAACTCGCCGGCCCAAAATAAAAAAACCAGCCGCTAGGCTGGCTTCCGCTCTTCCTTCATCCAACAGGCAAAAATGCCTGAGATGTGACCTGACTATGCTCTCAATAGTCAGCCCCTCCACAGCCAATAGTCACTCACCCGCACGGCTCACCTCGTTAGCTGTTGGTGCGGGTTGTTGGACGGAGGGCCGCCCGGACGTGGCCCCAGACTGCATGCCTTCGGAATCAAAGCCTACAAGTCCCGCAGACCTACCACAGCCCTGTGACAGGTTCCCCACAGCCAATGCTCACGTCACCGCCAATGGTCACCCACCCGCACGGCTCACCTCGTTAGCTGTTGGTGCGGTATGTTAGACGGAGAGCCGTCCGACAAACCGACCCACCCCCCTTACGCATCATCATTAGAATCCATCAACGGATGCGTAAACTCCTCATCCTCACCAAATATAGCCAACCGCGGCCTCAACCGCGTATAATTGGGAATCCTGTGCAACTCCTCCGCCTCCTGACAAGCTACACATAGCCGCGCCGTAGGCAGCGCCTCCAGCCTCTGCTCGGGAATGAAAGGACAGGTCGGACACAGCTTCAAAGGCTCGTCCAGACAGGCCTCGCACTTGCCGTAATCGCCGCTCTCCAACTTCTCGAGCGCGAGCATGATCTCCTCCAGCTCCCGACGCTCAGTGTCCCCAAGCGCCACCAGCAACTCCATCGTCCCCGCCTCCACGGCGCGATCCAGGTCGTCTGCCTTGGGGTCCTGAAGTTGGTCGATCTCGGCGTCAGTGCCATCGAGATCGGCAACCAGCTCCGCCCTGCGGGCGAGGAGCTTCTTTTTCATCTTCTCTCGATCGCGCTTGTTGAGTGCTGTCCTCTTGGCCATTCTCTTTTCCCCCTTCTCCGGGATCTACCCCGCTGTTGGGGCCCTTACTCTTCCATCTTCCGGATTCTGTCTCGCAGGGATGCGGCCAGCTCGAACTTCTCCTGCTCGACGGCCGCCCTCAGATCGACATTGAGCTTTTCGCGCGGGCTCAGCGGTCGGCTCTCCTCAACTTCCTTCTCCCACTGGTTGAGGAATTTGAGCTCCGGAGACTCTTCCATATACTCCAGTTCGCCGTGCCCCTCGATGATCTGCTCCACTTCGGCGATACCGTCGCGAATGACAGTCAACGCCTCTCCGTGATCCTCCTCCGCCAGCAACCGGAGAGCTCTCGCCTGGATGCGGTGGGCGGTGACAAACACTCGGTACTGATCGGAGATGGAGCGATCCTCATCATGCTCCGCATAGGACTCGCACAAGTCCAGGATGCCGAGGTTGTGTACGGCGTCTTCTTCCGCCCTCTCGTACTCCTTCAACTCGAAGAAGCTGATCCTGCGCCAGTAGTATTGCATGGCCTCCTGGCCCAGGGCCCAGCAATCCTGATGCGAGAGGGTGAAGTCCTCCTCGTTCTCCCTCTCCCACTTGACGCGCGTGCGCTGGTAGTGATCCAGGAGCGATTTGCACTCATGTGGACGCGTGCCATCGGGCCGCCCGGACCAGGTCAGCTGCATGATGCCCAGGTCGATGCGGATCTGGATCTGGCGCTCCCCCTCCTGCCCGTCGATTGTGCGCACCCGCAACTCGCCGGCTTCATAGTCCCACGCACCCAGAATTCGCCCGATGTCGTCACTCATCTGTCACCTTTATACGTGCATATTCAACCCGCCAGAAGCCTCCACGCCACCCCGAATGGGATACTCTGGCAGGCTCATGGCGGCACGTATAATATGGACCGCGTCCCCCTCCGTCAACTGCCGTCGGGTGTGCCGTGCTGAAGCCGAATTTCCTCGGACCGAATCTTCTCGACCTGAATCTCCTCGACCAGAATCTCCTCGACCAGGGCCAGCAACTCCGTCTTGAGCGTTACCGTTGTCTCCCGGGTGGCCAGATGTCGTTCGATAGCGGCAATGGCCGGCATACCCACCTTGACGAGGGAGGCGTGAGCGAGGAGGCGGTGCTTGGGCGTGTCGTCGCTTCTGGGAGAAGGTGGGGGCAGCTGTGTCCCGAACAGACTCTCCGTCCTCCTGCCCTGGGTCGGCCCTCCCACACTCGGGTCGAGGACGGGAAAGGCACCATCCCGCGTAGAGTCCCCGCGAGTGCGATAAATCTGCCGCTCGCCGCTGAAGACACCGCGGCGGACAGCGCGCTCCGAGCGCACCATGAGGGCATCGAAGTACATCAGCGCATTGACGAGCATTTCCGCGGCCTTGGCGCCCCCCAGTTGCCCCAGCACCGGCATGGCCACCACCAGCATGTCCGAATTCGACTCTCCCAGCGACCGATCCATGAGACGACCGATCGGCTCGACGGCGATCAGATTGCCGATCTTGCCCAGGGCGATGATGGCTTCCGTCTTCAGCGTCGTGCGCCGGTCGTACCCGCCCAGCACCCCCATCAGCACCGGCGCTCCCCGGTCATCGCCGATCTCTCCAAGCGCCATGGCGGCGCTCTTGCGGGTGGCGTACGGGTAATCCGGGCGGGAGACGATCTCGATCAACCTGGTGAGCTGGCTGTCGTCCCCTTCCTCGTAGGCCCGCTGCATCCGGGCGACGTTGGTGCATCCCCCCAGGACCACGGCCGCCAGTAGCGCCATTACCACGCGAGCAAAACTTGCTGGACCCATGACCATAGTGGATATTCCTGACGGCACGTTTCGCTCGATCGCGCGCTTTTTCTTTCTCATTATCCAGGACCTTGTGAGTCGAATGCCTCCGCCAAACCCGCACGACCGTCAGCAAATTCCGGGCGTTAAAGATATGGTAGCCGTATCCAGCGGCAAGGGGGGCGTGGGCAAGTCCACCCTGACCGCCAATCTCGCTGTCGCCCTGGCCAAAAAAGACCTCCGCGTCGGGCTGATGGATGCCGATATCTACGGTCCCAATATCCCGGGCATGCTCGGGCTCGAAGGCAGGGCGGCGGTAGACGAGGACTCGCAGCGCATCCTTCCTGGAGACGCCCATGGTCTCAAGGTCATTTCAATGGGAATGCTCGTCGAACCCGGGGTTCCCATTATCTGGCGAGGACCCATGCTGGCCAAGATGATAAGTCAGTTCCTCTTCCAGGTGAATTGGGGAGAGATCGACGTGATGGTCCTCGACCTGCCGCCCGGCACCGGCGATGTGCAGATATCCCTGACCCAGTCCGCGCCGCTGACCGGAGCGGTTATCGTGACTACTCCTTCCGAGCTGGCCGTGGCCGACGTGCGGCGGGGATTGGCGATGTTTCAGCAGTCGGAGGTGCCCATCCTCGGTCTCATTGAGAACATGGGCGACTTCGTATGTCCCAGCTGCGGCAAGACCAGCTCCGTCTTTGGTAAAAGCGACGGCGAGGGCCGGGCGAGAGAATTCAAGGTCCCCTTCCTCGGTGAAATTCCGCTCGACGCGCGGATCCGCTCCTGCGCCGACGCCGGGACCCCGATCGTCGACGCCATACCCGACTCACCGGCGAGCCGCGCTCTGAACGAGGTGGCCGACCGGCTGTTGGCGGAGCTGAGCGCCAGCTCGTGAAAACCGAACCCAGATGACCCCGAGAAAACCCCTCAAGGCTTACCGCGACGTCGACTTCATCACCAGTCCCACCGCCCGGACCCTGCGCATCCTGGCCGAGTACCTCGAGCCCGAGTGCCGCTTCGAGCGCGAGGGAGTGGATGAGATCATCGTCTTTTTCGGCTCGGCCCGCGCTCTGTCGCTGGCCGCGGCCGAGCAACTGCTGGAGACCGCCCGGGGTGCCGGCGCCGAAGAGGCCGAGCTCGAGCGGCTGGAGATGGGCGTGAAGCTCGCCCGCTATTACGAGGATGCGCGTCAGCTTTCCCAGCTGCTGACGGCGTGGTCCCGGGAGATCGTCAAAGACGAAGAGGCCTTCCTGTTGTGCTCGGGGGGCGGACCCGGCATCATGGAGGCGTGCAATCGGGGTGCCCGGGAGGCGGGCGGACGATCGATCGGCCTCAATATCAGCCTGCCTCAGGAACAGGATCCCAACCCCTATATCACCGACGAGCTCAACCTGGAGTTTCACTACTTCTTCATGCGCAAGCTCTGGTTCGTCCAGCTCGCCTGCGCCCTGGTGGTGTTTCCGGGGGGATTCGGCACCCTCGACGAGCTGGCGGAGGTGTTGACGCTGATTCAGACCGGTCGCAGCCAGCCCATGCCCATCATCGTCTACGGCAGCGAATTCTGGCGAGAAGTCCTCAATTTCGAGGCCCTCAGACGCTGGGGCGTCATCGGCCCCGAAGACTTCAACCTGTTCCGCTACTGCGACACCCCCGAAGAGGCCTTCGAGTTCCTCAAGCAGGAGCTGGGGCCGCACTTCGGCGCCTAGTGTCCCGGCGATCTCGCCGACGACGCGCCGTTCACGGCACCCGGAAACTGGATGAGCTTCTGGCTTCGTTGCCGCAGCGGTCCCGCACGGTCACCTCCAGTTGGTACTCGCCGGGCGCCAGCTCCTCCTCCACTTGAAACTCGACCCGGTGCGCCTCCGGATCGTACACGCTGATCAACCTCTGGCCGTTCAGCGCCATGATCACATCCTCCTCCCGCCCGATGCCCGAGCCGCTGTCCTTCACCCGGGCCGCCAGCAGAGGTCGACGCCCCGCGGTCACCGATCCTGACCGGGGGTTGGTGACCTTCACAGTGGGCGGTCTCTCGTCCGCGAGCAGGGCGAAGCGCCCCAGCTGCCGCACTCGAGCTGACACCTGCCCTCCCACGACATCCAGCTCGTTGCCGAGAAAAACCCACTTCCCATCCCCTCCGCCTGCGTACACCGCCAGCTTTTCGGGCCTTCCCATCCCCTCTCGGGGCAGGCGGAGCGCCACCTTCACCCGTCGGTTAAAGCTCAAACTCTCCGGGCCGAAGGCGTAGCCGACCGGCGTCGACGCCAGCTGCTCATTCCCCTGAGGTTCGAAGAGCTCCCCCTGGGGCGTAAACGGTTCGTAGACGCTGGTTGCGCCAAAGGACAGCACCGCCTCGCCACCGCCGAAGGCGAGCGCCCGCGCTTCCCCCGGTGCCACGCGGTCTCCGCGCAGCTGGATTCGCCGCCTTGTGACTGAACCGTTGGGTGCCGTGGCCCGGATCTCGACGACCACCATCCGGGCGTCCGACCGCCGCCACCCAGCAGTCCCCGCCTCATCTGTGTCTTTCTGTGAGCCGGCGGAGGCGGCAAAAGCGGCCACCTGGACGGTGACGGCGTACTGCTTGAGTCCAGTCTGGACAATTGGCAGCGATTTGGCTTCTGAGCCGGTCTTCTCCCCAATGCTCGCCCAGGGCCGCTCCTCTCCCCACACCGACACGCGCGGCGCCTCGGCCAACATCCGCTCGGACCGGATCAGAAGATCGACAAAATCAGCGTGCACCTGTCGCTCCACCGACAGCTCCGGATCATCGGACCCGTGGGCCTGGGGTTGCACCGAAAGCTTGTCGACGCCGGTGGTCGGTGGCGACACTACCAGCGCCGAACCGCCGCCGGAGCGATCGAAGGTCCGAAACGCGATCTGACCAGCGCTGTCCTTGACCGTCAGTCGCCAGACAGCGCCCTCGCCGCCTGGTTCTGTGGTGCCGCCTAGCTCCCAGGTGAACGGTCCCGCGCCCACGGACACCTGCTGGGCCTGTATCTCGCGCCACTTCCCGGCCGGCGCCCGCTCCTCCACCTTCATCGCCAGGTCGCCGTCCTCGGCATCCGTCACATCCGCCTCCAGGAACAGACGGCCGCCAGCTTCGACGATGCGCGCCGAAACAATGCGCGGAGGTTCGTCTATCAACAGTCGCATCCTGGCGCGACTCTCATTGCCGGCTGCATCGGCGGACAGCACCTCAATGACGTGACTGCCGGGTTTCAGTCTCAGCAGACCGTCACATTCGGTGCGATAGAAGGACAACCGATTGCCGCGGCGACGGAAGAGGTTGAAGTAGACATCTGGCTTGGTTTCACTCCCTCCGAGCACCAGACGATCCAGCCCGACCTGATAGGCGTCTGCATACGGCACGCGCTCGTACACCGCCTTCAGCACTGACTTCCCATCCACGATCAGGTGATTGCTGAGGGGCGCCAGCTTGTTGTCGGCCGCTTCGGCCCGGTCGTATCCCAGCACGCTGACCCCGATAGTACCGTGAGCGGTGACCTTTTTCACCGCCTCAAACCTCCCCCGCCCCGCGTGCCACCGCACTGCCACCGAGACCGACTGATGCCCGCCGTCCACCCCGCTTGTCGGGCCAACCGGCGTCAGGGCGATCCGTCTTATCGTCGGCGGGGTTCGGTCTGCTACCGTAAATCCCCCTCGGGTGAGGGGATTAATCGGGACGTTGTCGGCGTCGCGAAGCTCCAGGTGAAGATGGGGAAAGCCCGTGCCGGTCTGTCCGGTGCGGCCGATGACCTCCCTCTTTCGCACCGGGATCTCCGTCTCCGACAGCCACAGGTCTACGGTGTAGCGCTGCGTCTCTCGCTGGGCAGCTCTGACCCGATCGTCAGAGGCGGTAGCGAAGGATTCGAGATGAGCGTAGACGACAATGCGACCATCCGTCAGTCGCTGGTACACCACCCGCCCGTATCCCCACGGCGACGTCCGCAGACGCATGATATGACCATCGGCGAGGGCGTGGACCTCGTACCCGGTCTTTCCCCAGGTCTTCAGATCGATGCCGGCGTGGAAGGCGCTCGCCCGGGTTTCCCCAAAGGTGGAGGAGAGGGCTCTCTGGAAGGTGAGTGGCCAGGCCAGGTTGGAGTCGGCGGCCGCGATACCGGCCGTCGCCAGCGCCAGCGCCGCGCAACGAAGGAGTAAGGGCAGCGGTCAGCTCCTGTTCAGGGACTGTCCTTGGTTGCCGTTGGCGTATTGGAGCGCGTGCCAACCGCATCATCGGCCGGGGATGAGCCCTGGGGGAAGTCGGCGTGGGATCGACTATCCGGCGACAGATCCACCGCCCCGTTGCCGGACCCACTGGACTGGGAGCCCGCATCGAGGTGGCGACAGCTCTCGTCGACGACGCACAGGGACACCCGCTCCCCCGCCGACCTGGTAGAGTCCACGCGGAGGTAGTAGTTCGGTTCCTCCGTCCAGCACCCGGTGTTGAGATAGCGCCTGCCGTCGCGCTCCAGCTCCATGGCGGAGTGGGTGTGCCCGCAGGTTATGACGGCAAAACCAAGCGTCTCGGCCCGCCGGATCGCCTTGCCGGCCACGTGATCGTTGAGCACGCGATACAAAGCCCGCCACTTCTTGGCGTATTGAGCCACGTGCACATTCGGAAAACCAGCGAAGATGAGACAGCGGTGCAGGACCTTGAAAAGCACCCGGAAGAGGCCGTGTCGGGGCATCACATCGTCGAGCTCGTCGCCATGCGTAATCAGCAACTCGCGATCGATCTCCCACTGCTTCTCGAAGCGGATCTCCCCGAGATTGTCCAGGCTCATCCGCCGATCGTGATTGCCGGGAAGCCACACCACCCTCCTCAGGTGCGATTCGGCGACCAGCCGATCCAGCACAGCCTGGTCCTGCGGCGGCAGCGGCTCTCGCGGATTGTCAATCGTGTCACCATTGAGAATGAGGTCGGCCGCGACCGGCAGGGAATCGAGCCATGAGAGGAAAGCGCCTTGACGGCAATACCGGTTGCCCAGATGCAGATCACTGACGACGAAAACAAGAGGATTGTCTGACAAGCGCAGGTGACTCCGAACATGGTGAATGGCGATATTTCGAGCATCGACGGCCCTTCGCCAATAACGCCATCAACCGTGAAATGCGCAAAGAATTCACCGAAGTGGGGCTGTGCGGGATGGGACGGGCTCGGCTGCAGCTGGGTGCCCGAACTTTCAGCAGGGCATTATCGCTGGCCAATCGGCTGGGCGTCGTTTGGCCGTCCTCAGATCCGCGTGCGGGAAGAGCACGAGAACAACATCGCCGCGCTCACTTTTTAGCGGCGTCCCGTAGTCATCCATCTCTGGGCTCTCCCACTCTTCGGCAAAGGGGGCAAGCCGAGCGCGCAGGTCAGCGGCTTAGGCGCGAGCAGTGAGAACGGGAACGCATGACCCATCTGCCAACCTGTATTCAATCGAAAGCCACAACTTCATCTCTACATCTCTCTGAAAACACCTGCACCGCTCACCACCTCTCAGGCGAAATCGGCGTGCCCGTCAAACCCACTCGCCACTGACGATTTCGGGAAGCATCCCGCTCAGGACAGGTGTATCGCGACAGAAATTAGCTAAAATCTTCCATTTTTAGTACAGAAATTAGCCAATTTCTGACAATCCTCTGGCTTGAGACCCTCCGTTTCTGTATCAACCCTCACTGTGCCGGCCCCAATATCGAACCTGGCCCGTACATTTAGCAGGTCACCGCAGTTAGCAACCTCTGAGAACCGTGGCACCGTGGAGTAAAAGCCCAAATGCCCGCCCCATCCGCAACGCACGACCCGGAAGTCGCCGCTCGCCGCCAGGCCCTGCTCGACCACTTGTCGAGGCTCCTGCCGGACCCGGGCCAGAGGACGGCCTTCGATGAGGCCATGTCAACCGAGCCCCCCCCGGTTCTGAGACTCAACCCCCTCATGTCCCAGGCCGGGTTGCTGAAACCGGCTGTGAGTGCCTTCGCCGAAGCCGTTCCCTGGTGCGACCACGCCTTTGTCCTGACCCCTGGCCGAGCCGACCGATGCCGACTCGGCCTGAGCCTGGAGTATGCCCTTGGTGCGGTCTACATCCAGGCCAAAGCCACAACCCTTGCAGTCGAGGCCCTGGATCCCCAACCGGGCGAGCGCGTCCTCGACCTGGCGGCGGCTCCGGGCGGCAAAGCCTCCCATATCGCCGCCGCCATGGCCAACCAGGGACTGCTGGTCGTCAACGAACCCCGGAGACGGCGGATGCCCTCCCTGGTCGGCAACCTCGAGCGTCTCGGGGTCCACAACGTCGTCTTCACGCAGTCGTCCGGCACCCTTCTGGCTCGTCACTTCCACAATTTCTTCGATCGCGTCCTCCTCGACGCCCCCTGCAGCGGCGACGGTATCCTGTGCAAGGACGAAGCCATGCTGCGCTACTGGTCGCCGGAGGACGCCGCCCGCAAGGCCCAGATTCAGATCGGTCTGCTGCGGGCGGCCTTCCACATGCTCCGACCCGGCGGCGTGCTCGTTTACTCCACCTGCTCCCTCTCCACCGAGGAGAACGAGGACGTAGTCGCCGCCCTCTGTCACCGCTACCCGGGACAGGTGGAGCTGCTTCCTCCCCTGGAGGGAATCGCGCCCGCCCCGCTGCCGCCGGATATGGCCGCCGACTATCCGGCGGAATTCGCCCGCGTGACCCGCGTCTGGCCGCACCTGCATCGCACCGAAGGCGCCTTCGTGGCGCGCCTCCGCAAGATCGGTGAACCCACCCAGTGGCGGCACTGCGAGGGCGACCTGGGTCGGCGCCTCGAAGAGAGCGATTCCGACTCTGGAGCCCCAGTCGACAACTTGGCTGATGGTACCGCTGACCTGGCGGGTGATGGCTCAGTCGACAGCTTCGCTGACGGGGCGGCTGACGGCTCGATCGATTCCGTCGCTGCGGTAGTCGGAGCCATAGAGAGCTGTTGGGACTTCCATCTGTCGCCGCCCGACTCCGCTGAGATAGCGGTTGCGGGTAAGCGCATTAACATTCGGCCGCGGTGCTCGTCGACGTTGAAGACCCACCTTCCCAGCTTCATCCGCGCCGGCATGCGACTGGCCAGCCGGCACAAAGGCTACGCCTACCTCTCGCAGCAGTCGGTAACCCTGTGGGGACACCTCATGGACGGCCCCAGCGTAGAGCTGACCTGGTCCCAGGTGCAGGAGGCCTTCCGGGAAGGACAAGTGCAACTACGCGAGCCCCTCTCCCTACGGGGCGACGTCATCTGTCGGTTCGGGCCCTGGACCGTGTGCCGCGGACTGATAGAGTCAGGCGTGCTGAAGGCATCCATCCCCAAGATCCTGCGCACCTCGGAGCTCTGCCGCCTGACCGGTGTCTGACTACCCATGACTGACAGATGGATCTGGCGAGGCAGCATCGCCATGAAGACCGAGCAGGACTGGCAGAGGTGGTTCATCGACTACGAGCGCTTCATCCTCCACTACGCGCGCCTGGCCGCCGCTATGAAAGTGGAGTTGTTCTGCGTCGGCGTGGAACTCGCCGGCGCCTCCCTGGCTCGAGAAGCGGATTGGCGCCGGGTTATCGAGAAGGTGCGAGAGCGCTACCCTGGTCCGCTGGTGTATGCCGCCAACTGGTGGGAGGAATACGACCGGATCCTTTTCTGGGACGCCCTCGACTACATCGGCGTCAACTGCTGATATCTCTCTGCTCCACCAGCTGACCGGAAAACCGGTCATCTTTACCGAAATCGGCTACAAGAGTGTCAGGGGTACGAGCGTGAGGCCGTGGGAGTGGCCGCGCCGATTCGAGCCCGCCGTCGACATGGAGGAGCAGGCTCGCTGCTACCAGGCTGTGCTGGAGACCTTCTGGCACGAGCCCTGGTTCTACGGCATGTACTGGTGGAAGTGGTTCAGCGATCTGGAGCGCGGCGGCGCCAGACATCCAGGTTTTACCCCCCGACGCAAGCCCGCCGAAAAGCTGCTGGCCGAATGGTACCGCAGGCCTCCGCCACACCTTTAAAGTAAGAGGGAAAGAAGTTCCGCCCCCCCCGGTACAACTTTCCCCCCGCTCCGCAGCTCGTTCAGGCCTCCACCGCTACATGTAGTGATCCGCGCCTACCTGTCACCAACATCCGCCATTCGATCCGATGAATAAATACGTAGTATCACGTAGTTTTTCATGGCTATATAAAGATCGTAACAGATTGTAAATACTAGAGTTATATTTCTCTCCTTCGGAGCTGGCACGCCGCTTGCGATACCAGGGGCAGTTGAGATCTCCGCTTCTCAATCTTTGGGGTCCGAAGGCAGAACTCCCCGTCTCATCCGTCTGTTCCTCCTCGCGCAGATGGAGCCTTCGGGCCCCAGTTTTTTTCTACTACACGCCGCGGCCGCCCGCCTCCCACGGACATCCCCGCATCCATCAACATCACGGAGGAGACCGAATGCAAGTAAGATGGTACCGAAGCCAGCTCGAGTGCCTACCACCGGGAAGTCAGAAAGAGCTCGCCAGCCAGCTGCAGCGATACGTTCGCGCGCGCCGTCTTCCCAGCCGGCGGGATTGGCGCCTGGCCGTCCGCCGCGCCCTGGCCAGGTACGGTCCAGTATGGGGATGATCGGAATGCCTGATCGGTAGTGCCTGATCGGTAGTGCCTGATCGGTAGTGCCTGATCGGTAATGCCTGATCGGTAATGCCTGATCGGTAGTGCCTGATCGGTGTGAGTGATTGTGTGGTGGGATGATCACCGTGGGGATTGGAGCACGCACCGCCTCCGATCGGCCCATTGGCGATGGGCCAGCACAGAGACTTGATCGGAGGGACGGTTACTCAGCCCTCACTCGCGCCACCGAGGGAATAATTCGTGCTCGATTTTCAGCAGATCGAGGACCCTACCCGCCATGAAGTCCGCCAGATCGTCGAATGAACGGGGCTTCTGGTAAAACGCTGGCATCGCCGGCAGCACGGTGGCCCCGGCCTCGGCCAGGGCGGTCAGATTGCGCAACTGGATCAGGTTGAGAGGGGTCTCGCGCGGCACCACCACCAGGGGGCGCCTCTCCTTCAAGGCGACGTCGGCGGCCCGCTCGATCAAGTTTGAAGACGCTCCACGGGCAATCCCGGAGAAGGTCTTGGCCGAGCACGGGATCACCACCATGCCGTCGGTGAGTACGGAGCCGCTGGCGATCGAGCAGGTGAGATCGTTGACACCGTATTCAGCCAGCTCGCCGCCGCTGGCTTCCTCACCATACAGCCGCTGGAGGAATTCCCGCACTGTTTCATCCTGCCACCCCTCCGCTCCGAACCCGAGCTCTTCGCGCAGCAGAAAACGGCCGTATTTCGACAGAATGAGATGAACGCGGTGCCCACCCGCCAACAGCGCTCTCAGCAGGCGCGTCGCGTAGAGCGCCCCACTGGCGCCGGTGACGCCGACGACGACCTCCTTCACTGGCGCCATCAGCTCTCCTCCCCTCCGCCCGACGCGGCCCCCACTTCCAACGCCTGAATGATCGCGTCGACGTCGTATACACATCCGCCCCAAGTCCCGCCACTAACATTCTGCAACGCCGCCCACAGCCGGGTCTCGTCCGGCAGCTCCTCCTCGGCGGCCAGATCGTCGCGCGGCAAACGCTCGGCCAGCAGGGCATTTCCAGCGGCGATCGAGTATTCACTCCCCGCGCCTGCGCCCACCAGGTCAACGCGCCCCTCGAGCCGACGGGTATCGACGACGATCTGGACCATATCCCCCTCCCTCAGCTTGCCCAGCGGCCCACCGGCCAGCGCCTCCGGGCCGATATGACCGATGCAGGCGCCGGTGGAAAATCCGGAGAAGCGGGCATCGGTGAGCACCGCCACCTCCCGGCCGTACTCGAGATATTTCAGCGCCGTCGTGATCTGGGCGATCTCCTCCATGCCGCTGCCCATCGGACCACAGCTGAGCAGCACCATGACGTCCCCGGGACGAATCTGCTTCGCCTTGAGCGCGGCGATCGCCTTCCGCTCCGTGGTAAACACCCGCGCGGGGCCGCGCTGCCGGTAGATGCCGTCATCGTCCAGCACCGCCGGGTCGATGGAGGTCGCCTTCACCACCGATCCCTGAGGCGCGAGGTTGCCGACCGGGAAGCAAACCGTGCTCGTCAGCCCCCGCTTTCGCGCCCGGTCCGGTGCCATGATGACATCGTCGGGATCGATGCCATCGGTTTCCTGCAGGACACGACGGAACCGCTGGCGTCGCTGTGAGTTCTCCCACCAGTCCAGATTCTCACCCAGGGTGCGCCCGGACACGGTTGGGCAGTCCAATTCCAGCAGTCCGAGAGCGCGCAGGTGAAGCATGACCTCCGGTACTCCGCCAGCCAGGAAGACGCGAATCGTCGGGTGATACCGCGGCCCATTGGGCAGCACGTCCACCAGCCGGGGCACCTGCCGGTTCACCCGATCCCAATCCTGGACCGTCGGCCGCCGCCTGCCGGCCGCGTAGGCGATAGCCGGGATGTGAAGGATGAGGTTGGTCGAGCCACCGAAGGCGGCGTGGGTGACCATGGCATTGTGGATCGCCTCATCGGTGAGGATGTCGCCGGACGTGATCCCCGCCGCCTCCAGCCCCACCACCGCCGCCGCCGTGCGCGTGGCCATGTCCAGCCACACCGGCTCGCCCGACGGCGCCAGCGCCGCGTGCGGCAGCGCCAGTCCCAACGCCTCGGCCACGACCTGCGAAGTCGCTGCCGTGCCCAGGAACTGGCAGCCCCCCCCGCCGGTGGCGCAGGCTCGACAACCCAGGTCGTTGACCTCATCGATGGTCATCTCCCCGTGAGCGAGTCGCACTCCGACCGACTGGATCCTCCCCGCGTCCTCCCCCCGCTCGGGTGGCAGCGTGACCCCGCCCGGCACGACCGCCACCGGAAGCCGGCGAGCGCCGGCGAGCGCCACCATCATCGCCGGCATCCCCTTATCACACGTCGCCACCCCCACCACGCCTTTCCGCGTCGGCAGCGAGCGGATGAGGCGTCCCATGACCGTGGCGGCGTCGTTGCGGTAGGGTAGACTGTCGAACATGCCGGTTGTGCCCTGCGTGCGCCCGTCGCATGGGTCGGAGCAGTACGCGGCAAAGGGGATGCCTCCCAACCGCTGAAACTCCCTCGCCGCCGCCTCCATCAACAACCCCACCTCCCAGTGACCGGTGTGATAGCCCAGAGCGACGGGCGTGCCATCGGCGGCGCGGATGCCGCCCATGGTGCTGAGAATGAGGAACTCCTTGCGGCCCAGTTCGGACGGATTCCAACCCATCCCCGCGTTCTGACTGTAGCCGAAGATGTCCCCGCTGGGACGGCTCACCACCTCCTCTTCACTGAGCGGGAGACGCCCTTGGGGTCCAGGAGCCGTGGTGCGCACCTCGAATACGGATTCGGGGCCCTCCTCCCCGATGATCTGGCCAAAGGAGGGGGCTTGTGTATCCCGACTGCCTGTCATATTGCTCCTGCCTCTTGTCACAGCAGCAGCAGCGGGCCGCCATCACCCAGGAGCAGCAGATCTGCCAGGGTGAAGGCAAAATAACCGACGCTGACGATGCTGTTCATGGTCATGAAGGCGGTATTGACCCGAGTCAGATCCTCCGCCTTGACGAGTCGGTGCTCGTAGAAGAGAAGACCCGCGATGACGGCCACCCCCAGCAGGTAGAGGGAGTTGAGCCCCATCAGGCCCGCGACGGCGAGCATCAGCATGACCGTGAGCGCATGCAGGAAACGGGCGGCGTGCAGAGATCGCCGCAGGCCAAAGCGGGCGGGAATGGAGTGCAGCCCGGAGGCGACATCGAAGGCGTGATCCTGACAGGCGTAGAGAATATCGAAACCCGCCACCCACGCTAGTACTGTAAGCCCCAGGACAACCGGTACCAGTGATACACTTCCGGTAACGGCGATCCACGCCCCTACCGGCGCCAGCCCGAGACTCAACCCCAGCACCAGATGAGAGGCCCAGGTGAAGCGCTTGGTGTAGGAATAGGACAGCAGGATGAGGAGGGCAACCGGCGACAGATACAGACACAGTGGGTTGAGTTGGCCAGCGGCCCACACCAGCAGGGCAGACGACAGCACAACCATCAACCACACGGCCTTTACCGAGACCACGCCTTGCGGCAGCTCCCGATTGCTGGTGCGCGGATTGGCCGCATCGATATGGCGATCGGCGAGGCGATTGAACCCCATAGCCGCACTGCGCGCGCCCACCATCGCCACCGCGATCCAGCCGATCTGAGCAAGCGTAACCCCCGACCGCGTCGCCGCCATCGCCGCACCGCTGAACGCAAAAGGCAGCGCAAACACCGAGTGCGGAAACTTGATCATGCGGCCATACACCGCCAGGGCATGCAAGGGTCTAATCTCAATCATGAAAAAACCGCAAAGTCCTTCAATCGATTCTCGTACGGATGGTGAGACGGGGTCCGCACCACCGGGCGAGAAAGACGAAGTCTTTCTCGCATCCGGCGCATGAGTCACCGTCAGGTCAGTCCCCCGGTAAGCGCCGGTCGAGTCACCGTCAGGTCAGTCCCCCGGTAAGCGCCGGTCGAGTCACCGTCAGGTCAGTTCCCCTGCTAGGCGCCGGAAAAGAATCGAAGCTCCGGCTCCGCCTCGATCACCCCGTGCTTGCGGGCGAGCCGGTAGAACTCCCGCAGACCCCGCAACCCGGCTTCGCCTAGACCGTAAGTGATGTGGTCCCGGAGGTAGCGTTCATAGAGTTCGGTCGAACCCGCCCTCTCCCTCTGGAAGGCGCGGGCAATATCGGCCGTCATCCGCGACCCGTGGCGGCGGGCCCGGATCAGTTCCGCTGCCTGCTCCTCGTTCACCGCCCCATCCCGACCGGCCCAGAAAGCGAAGATGAACGGCAGACCGGTAAGCTCGCGCCATTCGGCGCCCAGGTCCAGGCTCCGCCGCTCTGAAACGCCCGCAGGCGGGTCCTCCCCGACGCCGTCTCCGGCATCCACCAGGGGAAGCACAGGGTCGCCGATGAGGAGCGCTGCCTCCGACCCGTGCAGCATGGCATCCAGGTCCGGCGAGGCGGGACCGAACTCGGGCGACAGTCCGTAGCGCTCCTTCAGCAGAATGCGCAGGAGGGCGACCGAAGTCTGCGAGCTCGTGTCGACCGCCACCCGTTGGATCTGCCGGAGACGCCCGCGAAAAAACAGCCGCACCGTCAGTACCTCGCCGTCGCAGCCGATAGCGATGTCGGGGACGATCCGGTAGGGTATCGGGCTGGTGGCGTATTCGATGGAGGGAATGAGGCCGAGGTCGATGCGGCCCTCACGCAGAGCGGACGAACAAGCCGAGGGCACTTCGTACTGGAGATCGAACCCACCGTCCCCCTCGGCGAGGGCGGCCGTCAGCGGGCGGGCGTTGAGAAAGCTGACCGCGCCCAGACGCACCGCCGTCATGCGGAGCCCGCGGCCAGTAGCGCCTCGGGCGCCGCCCGAGTGGCGACGGACTCGTAACGCGTGTTGCGGCGGCGAGGCTCGTATCCGGCAGCGCCGATCAAACGCTCCATCGCCGCCAGGTCCATATCGTTGGTGTGGCTGGTTCCAGCCGCACTCACCACGTTCTCCTCCAGCATGGTGCTGCCAAAGTCGTTGATGCCGTAGCGCAGACTCACCTGGGCGATCTTCGGCCCCTGCGTCACCCACGAGGCCTGGAAGTTTTCGAAGTTATCGAGAAACAGCCGCGCTACCGCCACCGTCCGCAGGTGGTCGTAGCCGGTGGAGATGGCGCCGTTCCAGCGCGATGCGTCCCCCCCCAGGGCGGTGGAGTCGGGTTGGAAGTTCCAGGTGATGAAAGCGGTGAATCCGCCCGTGTCATCCTGGAGCTGGCGCAGCAGTTGCAGGTGGTCGAGCCGCTGGTCGAGACTCTCCACGTGCCCGTACATCATCGTCGCCGTGGTGGCCATACCCAGACCGTGGGCGACGCGGTGCACCTCCAGCCATTCGTCGGTGCGATCCTTGCGAAATCCGATGACGTCCCTGACCTCGTCGCTGAGGATCTCCGCCCCGGCGCCGGGAATGGAATCCAGGCCCGCTGCCCGCAGCCGGGAGATCGTCTCGGCCAGCGAAAGCTTGGACAAGTGGGCGATGTAGATGATCTCCGTAGCGGAGAGGCAGTGAAGCTGCACCATCGGGTAGCGATCGCGGATCCGACTGAGCAGCTCCTCGTAGTAATCGAGCCTCAGCTTTGGATTCAGCCCTCCCTGCATCAGGATCTCACACGACTTCGGTTCCTCACCGCCAAAAGCCACCAGCTCGTCAATCTTGCCGAAGATGACCTCAGTCGACAGCACGTAGCCCTCGTCCGATCCGGGCGGCCGGTAGAACGCGCAGAAATCGCACTTCACCCAGCACACATTGGTGTAGTTGATATTGCGGCCGACATTGTAGGTGACCACAGGCTCTGGGTGTTTGCGCTCGCGCACCCAGTTGGCCAGCATGCCGAGCTCGGACAGGTTCGGATGCCGAAACAAACGCCGGCCGTCCTCGAGAGTTAGACGCTCGCCCGACTCGACCTTGGCGGCGATATCGTCAATCACGCTGCACGCTATATCTCTCTCTGAGTAGCTGCCATCTACCTGCAATCCTCCCGATTGAACTGATGTACCGATCGAGTTCGCCCCAAACAACCCGCAACTGGCGAACTTGCAACTGGCGAACTCGCAACTGAGGCGCAGCCTCAGTCAATCTCAGCCGCTACCAGATTGTAGAGGCTGTCCCGCTCCACCGCCGCGCGCCCCGCCTCGGAAATGCGGTCCAGCAATTCGGCCTGCGTCAGGCGCTGCCGCGTCTGTTCGAAGCTCGATCTGGTGATCTCGTAGTCCATCACCGTGCCGTCGATGTCATCCGCTCCGTACCACAGCGCCACCTGTGAGATCTCGATGCTGTTCATGATCCAGAAGGTCTTGATGTGGGGGAAGTTGTCCAGCATCAGCCGGGCCACCGCGATCTCTTTTAGATCGAGAACACCAGTGGGGCCCGGCAAGTGGTCGATCTCGGTGCGCTCGGGATGGAAGGAGAGCGGAATGTAAGCCAGAAACCCACCGGTCTCGTCCTGGACGTCCCTCAGTCTGGTCAAGTGGTAGACCTTCTCAGACGTATTCTCCACATGCCCGTAGAGCATGGTGGCATTCGTCGGCAGTCCGACGCGGTGTGCGGCCGCGGCAATGCGGAGCCACTCCTCGGAATCGCTCTTGGTCCAGAACAGATCTTCCTGCACTCGATCGCTGAAGACCTCCGCCCCCCCTCCCGGAAGCGACTCCAATCCGGCCTCCTTCAGATCTGTCAGCACCTCTTCCAGCGATTTCTTGGCGATGCGCTGGATCTGGGCGATCTCGATCATGGTGAAGGCCTTGAGATGGGCGTCTGGCCTGGCCTCTTTCATCGCCCGCAGCAACTCCAGGTAGTACGAGTAGGGAAGCCGAGGATTGACGCCGCCAACCATGTGAATCTCGGTGATGGGCGTGTGAGCGTACTCGGCAATACGCGCCTGAACCTGTTCGGGTGAAAGCGAGTACCCTCTCTCATCCCGCGGTTTTACGTAGAACGAGCAGAACTTACACAGTTTGTTGCAGATGTTGGTGTAGTTGATGTGCTGATTGCGGACGTAATAAGTCGTGTCCCCGTGCTTCTCCTCCCGCACGCTATTGGCCAGATAGGCCAGCACGGGGAGATCGTCGCAGGCGTACAGCCGCAACCCGTCGTCGCTGCTCAGGCGCTCGCCGGCCCCGACCTTGCGCTGTATGTCGGCCAGCCCAGCCGCATCGATCTGCTTTTCGAAAATCATCTCATCACTCTGATTGAAAAGTCCTGATTGAGGCTGATTGAAAAGTCCTGAATGAGGATCTCGCCCCCTTGAATGAGGATCTCACCCATAGTCGAACGTATTCATCGACCAGGAAAGGG
>Ga0066376_10001203_pt1 | contig 25145 bp, 25 predicted proteins | sample Knorr_S15_td_Bot_FD_77009 | JGI IMG/M metagenome (GOLD analysis project Ga0066376, IMG submission 77009) | Marine microbial communities from Southern Atlantic Ocean transect - Knorr_S15_td_Bottom_ad_5009_LV_A | ecosystem: Environmental > Aquatic > Marine > Oceanic | place: Southern Atlantic...
CACTGTTGTTGCGCTGGTTGATACCGTAAAACCATTGGCCTCAGCATCACCACCAGATGCGCTAAGTACAGTTACACCAGCCATATTAAACTGGAATCCAGCAATAGCAGCGTCACTGCTGTAGGAAACAGCAATATAACTAATTCCGCCACCATCATCACCACCGCCATCATCCGCTGAGCCACTATCAAAAACTACATTAAGAGAATTTCCCACTGCATCAGAGAATATAAAATCAGACAAACAATCTGGGGTAACATCGCCAGTTAGCTCGACTAGTGTTCCTGCCCCTGCGGGGATTACTGCGCCTGTAAATGAAAAAGCTAGTACTATACTTCCACTGGAAGATACGGTAAAGCCATTGGCCTCTGCGTCACCACCACCTGCTTCAGTGACACATTCATCATGTGAAAATTGAAATCCAGCGATATCTACGCTACTTACATAGTTTAAATTGCCACCATCAAGACTTAATGTAACATCCTGTGAAAAACAGAATGAAAATAAAGTTGACAATACAAAAGCTGTCGTCAGTTTAATATTATTAAGATACATTTTATAACCTCCATAAAAAATTTTTATACATTTATCCTATTTATAAGAATAAAGCAATAACTATATTGTTACAATTTGTTAATAAATATAAACATATAGTGTGATATGAAACACTATATGAATTGATAATGCTATTTAGCTAGATTAACATGAGCTAGGCTGAACGTTTAATATGTTTTATCGTTGGGGGTTTTTCCTTCTTAATTACTTCAGAAGAAATGATACATGAATTAACATCCTTCATTGAGGGTATCTCATACATTATTTCCATCATCGCTGATTCGAGTATGGAACGCAATCCCCGGGCACCTGTTTCTCGTTTTATTGCTTGATTGACAATTTCATTTATCGCACAATCAGTAAACTCTAAACGAACATCTTCTAATTTAAATAGTTTTTTATATTGTTTAATTAGCGCATTTTTTGGCTCTATTAAAATTTTATGAAGAGCATCTTTATTTAATTTCTTTAATGGCGCTATAACAGATAAACGTCCAATGAGTTCAGGGATAAAACCAAATTTCAATAAATCCTCTGGCTCTACATTGGAAATTAGCTGTTCATCATTAATAGTTGCTTTTTTATTACGATTAAATCCAATACCAGTGCCCTTTAATCTTCTTTTAATAATTTTATTTATTCCTTGAAAAGCTCCTCCACAAATAAAAAGGATATTTGTAGTATCAATTGTTACAAGATCCTGCTCAGGATGTTTCCGCCCTCCTTTAGGAGGAATATTGGCTTTTGTACCTTCAAGTATTTTAAGAAGTGCCTGTTGAACCCCTTCTCCTGACACATCTCTAGTAATAGAGGGATTTCCATCTTTTCTTGATATCTTATCTATTTCATCTATATATATAATTCCTTTTTCTGTTTTTTCTACATCATAATCAGCAGATTGGAATAATCTAACTAAGATATTCTCAACATCTTCACCCACATATCCAGCTTCAGTTAGTACAGTTGCATCTGCTATTGCAAATGGCACTTCAAGTATTCTTGAAAGAGTCCTTGCTAATAAGGTTTTTCCTGTTCCAGTAGGACCTAATAATAGGATGTTGCTTTTTTCTATATCAACATCATCTTTATAGCTAGAATTTAACCTTTTATAGTGGTTGTAAACTGCAACAGATAGAACCATTTTTGCATAATCTTGATCTATGACATATTTGTCTAACATTAATTTTATTTTTTCTGGAGTATTTTGATCTGATGATTCCATCTTGGAAATTATTGAAAGTTTCTCAACAACAATTTCATTGGCTTTATCTATGCAAATATCACAGATAAATGCATCGTTACCTTCAATAAGAAAGTTAACATCTTTCTCATAGCTTCCACAAAAAGAGCATAGAAGATTGTTTTTTATTTTGTTTTTATCGTTATTCAATACTAATAATTATTCAGAAAAGGATTTCTTAATTTAATTAAAGCAGCCTATCTATCTTACAATTTCTTTATCTTGAAGTTACAATTTGATCAATAAGTCCATATTCAAGTGCTTTTTCAGCAGACATGAAATTATCTCTGTTAGTATCATTTTCAATTGTTTTTATTGATTTTCCAGTATTATTACTTAAAATCTTAATTAATTTTTTCTTTAGGTATAATAATTCATTTGTATGAATTTCTATGTCTGTTGCTTGACCTTGAACTCCTCCTAAAGGTTGGTGTATCATAACTCGTGAATTTTCCAATACAGACCTTTTTCCCTTTGTCCCTGAACTTAATAGTAGAGCTGCCATGCTAGCAGCCTGCCCCATACAGATTGTGGCAACGTCTGGCTTAATATAATTCATTGTATCGAGTATCCCGAATCCAGATGTTATTACACCTCCAGGAGAATTAATATACATATAGATATCTTTTTCAGCATCTTCAGATTCTAAAAATAATAATTGAGCAATTATAAGACTTGATATATTATCATCAATTGGCATCCCTAGAAAAATAATTCTTTCTTTTAGAAGCCTTGAGTAAATATCTACTGCTCTTTCTCCGTTTGGAGTTTGCTCAACTACCATTGGTACAAGCATTGAATATTCCTTTGTCATGTGAGAGCTCTCCCTTTAATTTTGTTTTCTTAATTCAGCAGTGCTTTTTTCGGTATCTTTAATCACTGCGAAACTACTTATATATTTAAATAATTTTTCATTTAATAAATTTGATGATAGAGATTCCCGATTATTTTGATTTTGAAAGAAATCAACTATTTTTTTCTTATCTTCATTGCTTTCATCCATTATTTTTTTTATCTCATTATCAACATCTTGCTTGCTAATGGATACTTCTGATTTACTAACTAATTTATCTTTTATTATAAACCACTTTACATTAAAATCTGCTATATTCTTCGTCTCTTCTCTCAATTTATCTTTTTTAAGATTTTTATTTTTTTTCATTTGTTCTTCAATAAATTTTTCTAAATATCTATTTACCATTGATTCTGGTGCTTTAAACTTTATTTTTGAAACAAAATAACTAATTAATTCTTCTCTTTTTCTTTTTTCATAATCATCATCAATTGATTTTTGAATATTATCTTTTAATTGACTCTGTAGTTCATCTAATGTTTTCAAATCTGGAGAAACTGTTTTAGCAAATTCATCATCTAAGTCAGGTAATAACTGCTCTTCCACTTTGTGGATGTGTATTTCATATCTTGATTTTTTTCCTTCTCCATAATTTATTGTTACTTTTCTCTTATCATTTGGTTTGACATCTAACAATTCCTTCTCAGTAGCACCTGTAAATGCTCCGATCCCTAATTTAATGTATTGTTTTTCAAGTTTTTTGCCAATAATAGGAAAATCGTTATCATCTAATTCCTGAAAATCTCCCATAATAAAATTATTAGAATTTGCGCCATCATCTATGGTCTTTAAATTTGAATGCTGCTGCCTTAGCTCTTCTAAGGCATGAGTGATATCATCTTTTGTTTGATTATATTTTATCATTTTAATTTTAAATTTTTTTTCATAATTAGGTAGATTAATTTCCGGAATAACTTCAAAGCTAAGGGTAAATACAAGCTCATTCTCTATAGAGAAATCAATGTTAGAAACTTGGGCTTGATTAATTGGATCAAGTTTTTGTTCCTTAATTGCTTGTTGATAAAATATATTTAATGATTTCTCAGCAAAATTTGCTTCAATAGCTGTTCCATAGTTCCTTTTAAATAATTCTAAATCTCTTCCAAAAACTTTTCCTTTTCTTCCACCTTTAGGCGTATGGTTTGATTTAACTTTATTAAATTCATCTTGGAAAGAATCTTTTAGCTTTTCCCATGGGACTTTACAAGTGAGTTCTTTAGTAAAATCATTTATTTTTTTTAGTTTTATATCCATTAATTAATATGATTTTTATATCGGTTAACTTACATTATTTTAATTATAAATTAATGGGGAAATTTATTATTGATAAAAATGAATAATCAGCTATATAACCTCAGGGGGAAAAAAGATTTAGAGAAAGATTTAGGCAATGAGATATTTGATAGAGTCACATTATCCTTTTATAGGTATGTAGAGTTAAAGGAATTAAATACCTTCAGAGATAAACTGTATAAGGATTTTATTGATTTAAGTGCATTGGGTAGAGTCTATATATCAAAGGAAGGAATAAATGCCCAAATTTCTATTCCTGAAAATAAATACATTGATTTTATTAACTATATTAATTCATATGACGAATTTAAAAATATTCAATTAAAAAATGCAGTTCAAGAGGGGAACTCATTTTATAAACTAATTATTAAAATTAAAAATGAAATTGTTGCATACGGTATTAATAAAAATAGTTATGATATGAACAGGGTCGGAAATCATTTACATCCTATTGAATTTAATAAAGAACTTTCAAAACCGGATTCCATTATAATTGATATGAGAAATCATTATGAAAGTGAAGTGGGGCATTTTAAGAATGCTATTATTCCTGATGTTGATAGATCTCAAGATTTGCTAAAAGAGGTAAGGAGATTATTAAATGGAAGGGAAGATAATAAAATTTTACTTTACTGTACGGGTGGTATAAGATGTGAGAAGGCAAGTTCCTTTTTAATAAAAAATAGTTTTAATGATGTAAACCAATTGGATGGTGGAATCATTAAATATTCACATGAAGTCAAAAAAAATAAAATAAAATCCCAATTTATTGGGAAAAACTTTGTTTTTGATGCTAGGATGGGTGAGAGAATTACATCAGATATTATTAGTAGCTGTCATCAATGTAATCATAAATCAGATTCACATGCAAATTGTGAAAATGATTTGTGTCATTTATTATTTATACAATGTAACCGATGTAATGAGAAATTTATGGGATGTTGCTGCATTGAATGTTTGGATTATTATAATCTCGATGAGAAAAATAAAGAAAAAAAGAAAGAAGAGTTCCTAGATTTTAATAACAAAAGATTACAGGGTAAAGTAAAACCAAAACTATATGATATTCTTAACTAAGATTAAAACTTTGATGCTCCCTTGATACTAAAAATCCACTATCTATAATTGTATTATACGCTTGGCTTCCTTCTCTAATTGCATCATTTGTATGATTAAGATGAATAAAATGGATTTTTTTCTTGGCATCATCACTTAAACCAGAAAGTATCTTCATTGTATCTATAATTTCAGGATGTGGGATTTTGGAAATATCTCTTTTTGTAATCTCACTTTTTTTATAGAATGTACCATCTAAAAATAAAATGTCATTTTTATTAATTAACTTGAATAGATTTTCTTCAAACCCTCTCCAACTATCTATATCAGGTATATAAATAGCAGATTTTTGTTTCCCATTGATTCTATATCCAACTGTCTCTGAAAGTTCATTTCTATGTGGGACATTAAAAGCTCTAATAATAAAATTGTTGTTAATATTTACCTCTACATTCTCAGAGATTAAAGATAGTTTAATATTATTATTTTTAACTAACTGATTTAGCAGTGTATTATGAATGATAAAATCTTTCATTTTAGGCATCACATGAACGGGAATCTCTTTTAAATTCATTACCTCAAGGCCTAGATTAATAAGACCCATATAATGACCTATATGAGCATGAGTAATAAAAATACCTGCTAATGAACAGTTAAATGAATCAATCATGCGAATTTGTGTTTTAATTTCAGGAGTTATATCAATGAGCCAATATTTTTGATCTTTCTGATTAATAATGGCAATGGATGCTGGTAATCTCTTAAGCTCCGGTCTATCCCATGCAACCTTACAACACATCCCCTTACACCCAGCCTGTGGATATCCAGCATCTTGAGAGGTCCCTAGCACATAAAGGAGCATATGATTAATATAAAAGACTCATACAATTTTCTTCAATTGCATCTTTATAGTCAATTGTTTGATTTTGTAGCATTTTTATATGAGAATTGATAAAGTTGTTTGGTTTATATTTTTGAGCTTCTATATAACAACATTCACAAAATTCTTCTAGTTTAGATTCATCTCCCTGTAAAATGCAATCATCGATAAACCTTTTGGCATCAAAAGTTTCAGTAACAGAGTGGTTACATGAAATGAATAGTATAAATAATAAAATAAATTTATTAATTATATCCAATTAGTGTTCCTTCCCCAAAATTTTGTAAACCTCATCAATTGCATCTCCAATTCCTCTTAATGTGTGAACTTGTAAATCCATATTCTCATCCACAAGCACAACACAAGGATAGCCAGTTGGCCTGATCCATTTTTTCATTTTAGCTTCAGGGTCAGCTAACAAAATTATATTATCATGGGGATAATTCCAGTACCATGAATCTATAGTCTCGCTTGTAGCTGGATTTTTATTCTCATCTAAATGAATAATGTGAACCCAATAGACCTCCCCATTGTCAATTAAATCTCTTATCCCTTCAAATTTGTTTTTCCACCATTTCCTAGTTGTAGCATCATCATTGACATAGGATCTCCAAGCTGAAAAATCTTTGCAAGCTTGGGGCCATGCAGTCCCAATCTCAATTAATATTGGTTTGTTGGCATTTGCAAGATCATATAAATCAAATTCATCTCCAAATTGATCCACGCCTTTGAACCTTGGGATTCTTGAGCCTTTAGATGGAACACAATACTTCCCCATATTAAGTTGGGTACATGTGGAATTTTCTGGACATGAAACTGAAGATTTGCACTCGCATCCATTTGCCTTAGGGCATATCCCAAACCCTGGGTCCGCTATTTGCTCTTTGTCTGGATTAAATGGCCAAAAGCCTTGATATATAACGCTAAAACCATCGTTGGGATTAGTGCCAGCCTTTAATTCTTCAATATCAGAATATCCATCGCCATCTGAATCAGTATTTTTATCAATCGAAAAGATTAGTGCGTTAGAAAATAAAAGTATTATTAATATTCTATACATTTTTATTTAATATTTTTAATCCTTCAATATAAGATTGTTTACCCAATCCATAAATCAGCTTAATACAAACATCCCTTAACACAGATATTTTTCTAAAATCTTCTCTTTGCATTATATTAGATAAATGTATTTCAACTGTAGGGATATTAGTTCCAGAAATTGCATCTCTTATTGCATAGGAATAATGAGATAAAGCACCAGCATTAATGATTATTCCCTGGGCCCATTGTCTCTCATCGTGGATTGCATCAATAATAACCCCCTCATGATTTGATTGATAAAATTTAAATTTATGATCTGACCCCTCAGCAGATGTCTCAAGCCACATCATTAATTCTTCCAATGTATTTTCTCCATATACCTCAAGTTCTCGCTCTCCAAGTAAATTTAGATTGGGTCCATTTATTACAAGTATGTTCATAGATTTGATATTGAGTTTTTAATTAAATCTATTTCAATATTATCTGAAATATACGAATTCCCAATACTATTTAATAAAATGAAATTATTTTTACCATTTATGCGTTTCTTATCTTTAGAAAGCTGTTCTATTATTTTTTCAATATCAAAAATAATCTTAGGTAAATCAAAGTGATTAATTAATGTGACTATCTCATCTAATTGGTTCTTGTCTAATGTATTATTTCCTCTAGATATTTGTGCTGCGCAAAGCATTCCATAGGCAACAGCTTCTCCATGTCTAATATTGTAAATTGATTCAATGGCGTGACCAATAGTATGTCCAAAATTTAATTTATTTCTGATGTTGTTATCTTTTTCATCCTTTATGATTATATCAGTTTTAATTTGACAGCACCACTCTATAATATCTGTGAGAATATTTATGCTGTATAGATCATCTTTATTTTCTTTGATGAATAAGAATAATTCTAAATCAAAAGCAACGCCATACTTTATCGCTTCAAAAAGACCAGAGGTTATCTCTTCTTTGCTAAGAGTTAATAAAAAATTAGTATCAATAACAACAAGCTGAGGATGATAGAAGGTACCAATTAAATTTTTCCCATCTTTTGAGTCAAGGCCTGTTTTACCACCTATCGATGAATCTATCATTGCTAGTAATGTTGTGGGGATTTGGACATAGTTAACTCCTCTGTTGTATGTAGATGCAACAAAGGCTACTAGATCACCAGTTGATCCTCCGCCTATAGATAAAATTAATGAATTCCTATCAACATTATAACTAATTAGCTTTTTTTGAATGTACAAAAATTGTTCAAAGGATTTTTTATTATTTGTTAGATCAATTGATATGTAAAGGGCATCATTAAATAGTGCTTTAATCTTAGCTATGGTGTTTGAATCGATATTAGAATCAAATATTATAACATGCTGTGAGTATTTAGATTTATGAGGAAATAGATTCTTTACATCATTAAGTAAATTTTTATCTATAATGATATCATAGCATGTAGGTTTATTTAATATTTCAATATTAATTTTTTTCATGGATATTTAGGAGCACCTCATCAGCTAAATCATGTGGTGGACTGTTGTAAGAATTAATAACTATATTAGCACATTCACGATAAAAAGGCATCCTTTCAGAAAGGGATGACTTTAAGTCTCTTTTAATATTAGTTGTATTATACAATAAGGGTCTTGTCTGCTTGTTAGGCTTATATCTGCCCACCAATCTCTCAATGGGACACTTTAGCCAAACTCTATATCTATATTTCTTAATCATTTCTATAGTTTTTATGTTTACTGCTCCACCTCCAATTGAAATGACAAGAGAATCTGTAGATATATAGTCTCTAATTAATTCTTGTTCATATTGTCGAAAATATTCTTCTCCATATTGTTCTATTATTTTGCTAATTGAAATATTATTTTTTTCACCTATAAGCTCATCGGTATCACAGAAAGTAAAATGAAGTTTTTCTGCAATAATTTTTCCAATAGTTGTTTTTCCAGACATGGGCATTCCTAAAATAATTATATTCATTATTACTTTAATATTCTGCTGTATTTTTTATATGTATTTTTAAATGATTTATAGAATCCCCCCCAAACTTTGATAAAATAGAATCAGCAATTACAATACATAATAAATTTTCTGCAATAATGGATGCGGCTGGTACAGCACAGGAATCTGTTCTTTCTTTATGTGCTTTCATAGGTTTGTGTGTATTAATATCTACACTATCAAGTGGCTTAACAAGTGTGGGAATGGGTTTCATCGATATTTTAATGGAAATAGGTTGAGCATTGCTCATGCCACCTTCAATGCCGCCTGCATTATTTGTTTTTCTTTCATATTTATTATCTTTAAAAATTATCTCATCATGAATATTGCTCCCATACTCTTTTGAAATATCAAAACCCTTCCCAAATTCTATTCCTTTAAAGGCGTTAATTGATAGGATGGTCTCTGATATCTTTGATTGGAGTTTCTTCTCCCAGTGGCTGTAACTTCCAAGCCCATAGGGTAGTCCCTTGCAATGAATTTCTATAACACCTCCAACAGAATCTCCGTTTTTCTTTGCATTATCTATTGCCTGTATCATTTTTAATTCAGCTTTTTTATCTAAGCACCTTACATCTGATTTATCTGCAAGTTGATTAATTTTATCATATGATAAGCTCTGATCGACTTGAGAGCTATCGATAATATTATATATTTGAATGACTCGGCTACATACATGAATATCAAGCTCATCTAATAGCCTCCTGCAGACAGCTCCTATGGCCACTCGCATTGCCGTTTCCCTTGCGGAGGATCGCTCCATAACATTTCTTATATCATCAAATCCAAATTTCATTATACCCGCAAGATCTGCATGTCCTGGTCTAGGGAGCGTTATTTTTTTATCATAGCCATTATCTGTAATAGACATTGATTTTGTCCAATTTTTCGCATCCTTATTCTTAATGATAAGTCCAATGGGGGCTCCCAATGTCATCCCCTGTCTGACGCCACAGTAAAGTTGCGCATAATCAGACTCTATCTTCATTCGATTGCTTCGTCCATGTCCTTTCTGCCTTCTTTGAAGCTGAACTTTGATATAATCCTCATCCAATGTAAGATGACTTGGAATTCCTTCTACTATTCCAAGTAACCCGAGTCCATGGGACTCTCCTGCAGTTAAATATTTAATTTTCTCAAGCATTAATTCTCTATTATGTGTTTGCGAAGCCTGTTATAATCTACACTGTGTAAAATATCATTTTCCATCCATATTTCAATTGATTTAATTGCTTGGAATATAAGCATATCTACGCCATCAATGATTTTATCTGCGTTAATGCCAGCAATAAAATCACTTTTAACATTATAATTCATATCAATGTATATTTTAATATGCTTAGTGCCCAGACCAATCAACCTAAGATAGCTGTTTGTATCAGCGCTAGATGGAAGGCAATTAATGATAATATCATATTCAATATTATGAAGAGAATTACTTTTAGCTATATTCCTTTTACTTAAATTTAATCTATTGATTAGTAACTTTAAATTTTCTTGATTTCTATTTATAATTTTAAAAGTAACGTGATTATCAGCTAGATATCTACATATGGTGCTGGAAACACCTCCTGCTCCAAGAACTATAATTTTCTTATTTTCAAAATCTACATTATTTAATGTGATTGATTTATCAAATCCATAATAATCTGTATTGTATCCTATTTTAATATTATCAATTACCTTTATACAATTTATCGATTGTGTTTTCATTGCAATGGTATCAAGTTGATCAAGATATTGAATAATATTATATTTAAATGGATTTGTTATGTTTAGTCCATCATATTTAAATAAAATAGAGGGGTCAATTGTTTGTGTTTCAATGTAGGAGTATAAATGATCTAGCTTCATTGATTTATAAATAAATAAATGCAGCCTGGGGCTTAGTGATGTTGAAGTGTTTGAACCTAGAACAGCAAATTTCATCAAACCTCCAGAATTTCCTCAATCAAATTCTTAAAATTAGGGAAGGATACATTAATACAATCTGGATAGCTAATGCTATCCCCGGATACAATTTGAGCAATTGAAATCATCATCGCCAATCTATGATCATTTAAATCAGGTAATTTATTTGTATTATACAACTTATTTTCTCCCTTTATCCTGATCTGATCTTTATTGTGCAGAGTAGCCCTGACTCCCATCGCTTCTAATATATCATATATACCCTTTAATCGATTTGACTCCTTATATCTAAGCTCTTCCAACCCAGAAATTACACTCTCACCCTCAACATAAGCACAAACCAATGAAAGCAAAGGGATCTCATCAATCATCGATGGAATTTTATTCTTATTAATATGAATTGGCATTAGACGTGCACTTCCATTTACGATTAATCTCCCTATGTTTTCATTGAATCTAGTTTCTTCTCGATCAATTTTAATGTTTGCTCCCATATCCATTAATGTTCTAATAAATCCTATTCGGTGTGAATTTAATAGTAAATCATTAATCACTAATCTTGAATTATTAAGAATCACTGCTGCTGCTATTAAATAGGAAGCTGAAGACGTGTCTCCAGGAAGCTTAATATCAAATCCCTGCAGTGACCTATCCTTCAATGGGTGAATAATAATATCTTTATCATTATATTCAATGATACCACTATCTATCTTGCTAAGCATTAATTCAAGATGGTCTCTTGTTTTTATTTTTTCAATGATTTTTGTTTTACTGTCACAACCAAGCGCAGCTAAAATTAAACATGATTTTACTTGCGCACTTGGAATAATCATTTGAAACTCGTTTAGTGATTGATTTGAAAAATTCTCTAAGGTAATAGGAGCGCATCCATTTGCTGATAGAATCTGATTGTCCATTTTTGTTAGGGGATTTATTATTCTTTCCATGGGTCTGCTTGATAATGATTTGTCTCCTACTAATGTGCATGGAATTTTTTTATATGAAAGTAGCCCCGCTAATAGCCTCATGGTTGTTCCTGAGTTTTTACAATCTAGATCTATCTTGGGATATTTAAATGTATCCCCAATTATTCTAATTTCATTAGATGTGGCTTTTATATTTATTCCACATTCTCTTAATACATTAACAGTGCTCATCACATCCTCTGAGTAGGGTATATTTTTTATTCTTGATTCTCCTTTTGAGATTGAGGCTAGCATAATAGCTCTATGCGCCAAGGATTTATCTCCCTTTAAAAATATATTACCTGATATTTTCATTTAAAAAGTTCTTTATAATTTGTAGACCCACAATTGTTAGGATGGATTCTGGATGAAATTGTAGCCCGTATAATTCAAATTTATTATGTTTGATACCCATAATAACATCTGAACTTGTTTTTGCTATTATTTTAAAATCACCATTTAGTGATTTCCTGTCTATTATTAGTGAGTGATATCTTGTCGCAGTAAATGGAGAGGGAATATTATGAAAAATGGAATCATTATTATGATAAATTTTTGATGTTTTTCCGTGGCATATATCATCAGCGTTAATGATTTTTGCTCTATGAGCAAGACCAATAGCCTGATGGCCTAAACAAATACCTAGAATTGGGAATTTATCCTTTAGCTCTTTGATGATATCAATAGAAATTCCTGAATTTTCAGGTCTTCCAGGTCCTGGCGATATGATAATATGTTCAGGATTAAGTTTAATAATAGTATTAATGGAAATTTCATCATTTTTAAATACTTTAATATTAGAATTAATTTCACCTATATACTGAACTAGGTTATAGGTAAATGAATCATAGTTATCTATTACAATATTCATAGCTTGAAGTTATTTTATTTTTTTAGAAAAATTAACTAAGTTTTATTGCTTAATTTATTATTATTGAATTATGATTAATCTAATAAAATCTATACCTCTATTGCTACTTTCTATTCTATTGACTGAAGAAAGAGGCTGGACCCATCCAGAAACTGGGTGGCAGGTACTCAGTGGAACGCACATGTGCATCTTTATGACTTATAATGTATATATAAATAATGAGCTTGCTGAGACTGATCATAATGATGCTATTGGTGTGTTTTTCAATGACCAATGTATAGGATGGGCATACATCCAATCATCCATCACTATTATTCCAACCATTGGAGATGATGGGGATAATCCGCAATTTCCATCAGATGGAGATCAAATAGAATTTTATATTTATGATGATTCAAAAGATATAATTTTAGAAATCCAATCAATGGAGGAGCTGCCACTGTGGCAACTAAACACCATGCCAAATATTAATGAATTATTTGCATGCTCCTATAATCTATCGATTGATGATAATGCAGAATGTCCAGATAGTTGTAGCTATGATCCAACTGAAGATAACAATGTTGATATCCTTGATGTAATATATTTAATTGACATTATACTAAACTGCATGGACTGCAATGAAAATCAGTGTGGTGATTTAGATGGAAACAATCAGGTTGATATACAGGATATTATTATTCTTAATCAGCTAATTTTGGATTATTAAGTAAATCATTTAATTTTTTACTGATGATTATATCCTTCTTTACTTGAGATGTGCTTTGAAGAAAAATGATTAATTTTTTTGTAGATTCATAATCAGGGTTAATTTGATATGCTCTCTCAGCGTGCTCAACAGATTTATAGATATCCCCTGTATTAAAATAACTTTCAGAAAGATAAATGTGAAAGAGCCCTATCTGCTTTAAATGTAAACTTGTTGCTCTTTCTAGATGCTTTATTGTGTTTACATAATCCTTTGATTCATATTCTTGAATCCCTTTCCAAATTGAGTATCTGATAATCCCATGCCAAGAAAAAACAATAATGATAGCCAAGGGAAATAAAATTGATGCAAATTTAATTATTCTTTTTTTTATAATTAAAAATGCCGCAATTAGAGCAATTCCATAAGACATAAAATGTCCCATTCCATACAATCCATCAATACAAAGTGCAAAAAGTATAGTTAATATTAACAACACCATATCCCTTGATCTTACTGATAAAAATTGATCTTTTATATTGGGATGTAAATATGATTTTGTACTATTAATGAAATCTTTAATATTCCATGTTTCATCTATGGGATTCTTAAACTCATAGGATATTGCATTGCTTGGACATCCACTTGTACATATCATGCATGATGTGCAATTAGTATTAGTTACTTTTCCATAATTGTTTATTTCATAACTAACATCAATTCCCACAGGACATCCTGTGGTACATTCATGGCACAGGGTGCATTCACCAGTTTTTCGAACTTTAAACATCGAAAACATATTTGGTATTTTTAAAAATGCTCCCCAGGGACATATAAATCGACAAAACCCCTTTTTCCCTAAAAAATAAACAATTAAAAATCCATCAATTAAAAATGTCAAAAATCCTATAATAGCACCAGGCAAAAAAGCCCAGATGTCTGGGGTTGCAAGATTTATTTCTAGATTCCATGGATTATTTAGTGCATACCAGACGTTGGGGAGGACATAATAATTTAATAATACTATCAATGGAAGAATTACCACTAATCTTGAATTAATAGTAATGGACTTTATGTTTAATTTTTTTAGAATTATCCAGGAGAGCTCTTGAATTGCTCCAAAATGACATGCCCACCCACAAAAAAATCTTCCAAAAATCAATGTAAAAACAAAAGAACCTAATACAAGAATAACTCCTGAATTAATTAAACCAGATTTTAAAAAGGAATGAAAGAATTCCTGAAAATCAACACTTCCTATAGTACTATCTCCAAAATAAAAAATATGTAGAAGTATTAATACATGGACTCCAACTAAAACAGATGCTCTTATATATTGGATTCTCAATGGAATAAAATAAAATGAACTAGTTTGGTAACATCAAGCACATTAATGTCATCTGAGTAGTTTAAATCTAAAGCCCAGTAAACTTCAGGTGATAATGTGACATCATCAAGAATTGTATTAATCAATATCATTACATCAAGTATATCTGTGCTTTCACTATTATTAGCATCTCCCTTGATTCCTACAAACCCTAAATCCTCAACAATGCGATATGATTGATTAACATCAAAAGGCCCTTCATAAGTAATAACCTTTTGTTGATTTGTTCCGATATCTTTGCTGGGCCACCTAACGATAATATTTTGAATTTGATTTGCATATCCAACTCCATAGTGAAGCTCTAGTGCATCCATGCTACCATGCCCCTTACCTGCTATAATTTCTCTAGATTGTATGGAACCCTCAAATAGAGTGATGAGAACTCGTGCACCAATGGCTGACTTATTTGATTTATCTGACCATCCATTATTTGAAATATCACTCTTAGAGCCTTCTAAATTAATTTTAACCCAATTATAATAAGTGCCAGTTGAATCAGGAGTAATATTTTTATAAAGTAAGCTTGAATATTTTGGCCCATCTGGTGGATTTACCATTTCAAGACCAGGAGTAAAAGCATCTAACCATCCATCATTATTATAATCACCAGTAATAATATCCTGAGTCGCCGTTAAAAACTCGGGGCTATAATTATTGGTCCATTCCATTATACCATCATTTAAATAGATATCATCTCTACTCCTAATATTAGCTGCCCATAAATCCAAACGTCCATCATTATTAAAGTCACCCCACGCAGCTCCGTTACTCAGAGAATCAGAATACACATTGTAAGTGTTTGTCACATCAGTAAAACTTCCATTATCATTTCTAAAAAGTTTATTGATGCCCCAATTTGATAGATATAAATCAAAATCATTATCATTATCATAGTCACCCCATGCAGCGCCATAGCCCATGCTACCTAAACCCTCAAATGAATCATCAGCCACATTGCTACTAATTGCTACCTCTATGAATTGTGGATTTGCATTGGCATTATAAGTGACATTTCCATAGCTACCAGTTAATGTCTGATTTTCAAGCAACCAATTAATTCCATATTTTCTAGCAATAAATACATCCTGATCTCCATCGTTGTCATAATCAACAATTGCAAGGGTTCTTGATGTACTACCATCACTCTGTGCATAACTAAAAATTAATTCAAATATAGGAGCCCCATCTTCATCAATACCATCGTTTCGCAATACATGGAATTGATCTATCCCTTCCTTTTCTATCGCAACAATATCTAAATCTCCATCCAAATCAATATCAGTAAGGCCCTGACTGTGTAAGAATGGGAGATTCTCTTCTTCAAGATAAACTTTTGTCTCAAATATATGTGATCCATAATTCATAAGAAGGTGGTGGGGCATTCTTCTATATGAATCATCTCCATTTTGATAAAGTAGAGAATCAATTGGATCGTACTCTTGAAATCGCCACTTCAAAATATCTGGATAGCCGTTGTTGTCAATATCTCCCGCTACCATTCCTCTGCTACCCTGATTGTCAATTGAATATTCTTCTGTGATATCCTCATAAGTATTGCCATTGTTCTTAAAATAATAAGAATCACTATATCCATAGGTTAAATCTAAATCTCCATCTAAATCAAAATCAATAAATACCCCACCCTTTGCCTTTATTTTTCTATAATCAAGATTCTCTGAGTGGATATATGCACTATACAACCCGCTGGACATGTTTTGAGGCTCTCCTTCAGAGTAGAACTCACCCCTATTGCTGTTGGTTACAACAAAATACATCTCAGATGCCAGGATAGTTAATGCGCTAATTGATAATAATATGAATGATATTTTTATATATTTAAAATTCATTGTGTTAAATCTATAGCGCGATACAATAATATCAAATATTTTTGATTTATCATTATGTTACATCTTTTTTAATATTTATTTCCTTTGGTGTTTTATATTTCCCAATTTTTTTTTGGCACCATTCTTTAATCGCACCTTTATCTACTTTATGATTGTTTATTATAATATTTGCTTCAATAAAATCCTCATTCTTTTTATTGGTCCTCATATTTACCTCAGCTGAATCTATGGAATCATGTTCAAGAAGAATATTTTTTATATAATTAAGATTAATCTTTTCACCTCTACAAACTACAATATCATCACCCCGTCCCATTATATATAAAAAGCCATCCTTTATTCGTCCAAGATCAGATGAAATAAAGGGCTGAGTAGATGGACTTTTTTGATAATAGCCTCTCATGTTCATGTCTGAAGCAATCGATACATTATTATTTATAATTGATATGTCAACATTAGAAAATGGCTTTCCCACAGAACTGCACTTATCAATATGGTTATTTAACCAAAATCCAGATATCCCTGAGCATGTTTCTGTCATTCCATAGGAAATAAAAATATTTAATTTTAATTCTATGCATTTTTCAAGTAGATCTTGATTAGCAGATTCTCCACCAAGAATGATTGCTTTATAAGATTGGAGGGGTTTGTGGTAATTATTTTGAGTAATTAACTTATTTAACATAGATGGAACAAGTGAAATAATAGAGCTGCTAATTGAATTAATTTCACGATAATTGTCTAATAAATCAATTCCAAATTTATTATAAATTGATCGATATAAAATAGATAGTCCCGCAATATGATGAAGGGGAATACATAGCGCATATCTATCAGTTGAATCAAACCCTATCTCCTGATTCCAATACAATGAGCTATAATAAAAATTCTTTCTCTCCAAGCAAACACCCCTTGGAAATCCTGTGGAGCCTGAAGTAAAAACTACACTTTCAAATGTATTTCTATTGTTTAAATACTTTGGAATTCCACATCCTCTTGATGAATTGACTAACTCCTCAAAAAAATATAGAGTAGTATTGTTATTAAATAATTTCTTCCCATCCCAATCACAAATGATATGATCAATATTATATTTATTGATTAAAAAATTTATCTCATCTACTCCCCATATATTTTTAAATATTATTGGGGTTTTATTTGAATTAATGCAAGCCAAATAAAGTAAAATAAAATCTAATTTTGAACTTAGACGTATCCCTATGTGTTGACTAGAGATAAAAGATAATGATTTGGAAATTGCCTCAACTTCAAAAAGAACATCACTTATTGAGTGAGATTTTTCATGTTTTAAAAATATAAAATCAGGGTTGGAATCATTCCATTGAATTAATAAATCATAAATTGATTTCATTGATACCTATACCTGAATCATTGTCTAGTTTAATAATTCCATTAACTGGGGTTGGGAAATCACATATATCATTATTAAAAAAAATATTTGTAGCTATCCCTGATTCCTCCGAAATATTAAAAGCGGATGCAAGATGTAAATATGATAATCTTCCAATATTAGATTCAAGAAGTGAGCTAATATTATATCTTTTTGATTCTGAAGTAATAATTTTTATCATCTCTCTACACCTATTTATTCCACCAATGAGCATGGGTTTTAATATAAATACATCAGCACATTGGTAATCTAAAACTTTATTTAATGAAATTATATCCGTAATCATCTCATCTGCTGCAATAGGTATATCAGTATGAAGGGAGAGTTCATGCATATCTTCAAAACTATTTTTACTCAGTGGTTGCTCTAAATAATCAATTGATTTCCCATCTAGCATTTTACAAAATCTTATCGCCTTTGTTAAATCCATTGACCCATTAAAATCTAATCTTAGTTTTGCCATTCCCTTAAATTGATCTAATACTCTATCAACTCTTTCAATCTCATCAAAAAGATTACTGCTGACTATTTTTAATTTTACAACCATATCCTTGAATGGTTCAACTTGACTCTCTTGATAATAATTAATTTTAACAAATGGGTCAGAATTATTATTAATAAACTTATTAAGTGAAATTCTCTCTAGCTTTGAGCAAAGGTCAAATATAGCAAACTCTATTGCAAACTGAACGGATGGCTGAGACTCTCCATGAGCTTCAGCTAAATGCATAAGCTCCTCAAAATCTATCTCTTTTGTTTTATCAATAGAAAGCTTAAATCCTTCTAACCCATAGCATGACTGTTCATAGCTTTCTTCGCTGAATTGATCTAGCGGGCAACAATCACCATATCCATTGATTCCATTTGATGATAAACTAATAATAAAACCTTGTCTATAAGAAATTGAGAACTTTGAATTTGAATATTGTTTCTTAAAAGTTAACTCATATGGGGAAGTTTTTATAGAATCTAAAATCATAATAAAATGCTAAGCATAAATAATATTGAAAATGTAATAATAAAAATAGATACTCTTGCTAATACCAAATTTAGTTTCATTGATTTTAATTTAAATGTATCAAAGCTGACTTTTAAAAATAATGGGAATGTAAAAATTAACAACATGAAAAATAGTTTTATGTTTAAATATCCCAATCCAAATGCTAGGTAACCAGTTAGCAAATAAGAAAAAAGAAATAACATGATAAACATAATTTTAACAAACCCAGCCCCCAGTCTAACTGCAAGAGTTCTTTTGCCCGCTTCTCTATCAGTTTTTACATCTCTAATATTATTAATACATAGTAATGTCACAGATAAACAGCCTAATATCAAGCCTGAAATAATGGATTCAATGGATACCATTTGGGTTTGTAAAAAAAATGTGCCGCATACCGCTATCGGACCAAAAAAACAAAAAACAAAAAATTCTCCCCAGCCATTATACCCCAATGGATATGGCCCCGCTGTATATGCATAGCCTGATACAATTGAAAGTAACCCAATAAATAAAATTGGAATTCCACCTTTGAGAACTAAGGGAACACCACATATAATTGCTAAAGCAAAAGCAAAGAATATTAATTTTTTCATATTTTGAATTGAAATCAATTCTGCTTGAACCGCTCGAGTTGGTCCAATCCGATTATCGTTATCTGCTCCTTTGATGAAATCATATACATCATTTGTAAAATTTGTTCCAATCTGGATAAAAAGTGCCGCAATTAATGTTAATAAAAAAATATCTGTATTAAAACTTCCATCCCTTAATGCAACTGAAGAACCCACTAAAACTGGAGCTATTGAAACTGAAAGTGTTTTTGGCCTAATTGCAATAAATATAGATTTTATTGATTGAATCATTAAGGTAGGCGTGGAAATTTTTTAAAATTTGGTTTTCTTTTTTCTTTAAACGCATCACGGCCCTCCTGAGCTTCTTCCGTCATATAAAACATCAATGTTGCATCGCCAGCTAGTTGCTGTAATCCAGATTGACCATCACAATCAGCGTTCAATGCTGATTTTATAACTCGAATTGCCATTGGTGATTTTTCTAATATTTCTTGGGACCATTGAATTGTTTCCTGCTCTAATTTATCATAACTAACGACTTTATTAACAAGCCCCCAATTATAGGCAGTTTCAGCATCATAGAATCTGCATAAAAACCAAATTTCTCTTGCTCTTTTTTGTCCAACCACTCTAGCCAGATAGGAAGCTCCCCAGCCACCATCAAAAGACCCAACCTTGGGTCCGGTCTGACCAAATTTAGCATTATCTGCTGCAATGGTTAAATCACACATTAGATGGAGCACATGACCACCTCCAACAGCGTAGCCCGCAACCATCGCAATCACAGGTTTAGGAATGGTTCTAATTTGTCTTTGAACATCTAAAATATTTAATCTTGGAATACCATCATCTCCTACATATCCTGCGTCTCCCCTTGTATTTTGATCGCCACCCGAACAAAAGGCTTTTTTACCTTCCCCTGTTAAAATAATAACGCCAATATCTTGATCCTCGCGTGCAAGTTTAAGTGATTCTTTTATTTCGAAAACGGTTTTGGGCCTAAATGCATTTCGAACTTTTGGTCTGTTAATGGTTATTTTTGCTACTCCCTGAGCATCTTTAAGGCCCCGTTCATATTTTATATCTTTAAATTTTTTGATTGATTCCCATTTTATAGTCATTAATTCTCCTATTATTAGAAAGATTTCAATTCTAAATTACAATAAATTGATATAATTTAATTAAAAATATATATAATAGAATTATGAAAAACACAATACAATTAGATCCCTTAATATCAAACATTAGTCAAGAAATTGTTGATAATAGAAGATATTTTCACAAGTATCCTGAATTAAGTTTTCAAGAATTTAATACCTCCAAAGTAATTAAACAGAAATTAGAAGAAATGGGAATTGAAGTTACCTCTGGAATTGCAAAAACAGGGCTGACTGGTATGATAAGGGGAGCTAATAAAGGCAAAACAATTGCACTGCGTGCAGATATGGATGCTTTGCCTATACAAGAGACTTCTGATATAGATTATAAATCTTTGAATGATGGTGTAATGCATGCATGTGGACATGATGGCCACATTGCTATGCTTTTGGGTGCAGCAAAAGTGATTAATCAAATAAAAGATCAGTTAAATGGAAATGTAAAATTAATTTTTCAACCAGCTGAAGAGGGTCCAGCAGGTGCTTTGCATATGATTAATGAAGGTGTTTTGGATGGTGTAGATGAAATTTATGGAATACACCTGTGGAATTATCAGAAGGTAGGGGAAATTGGTGTTAAAGATGGCCCGATTTTGGCTGCAGCTGATATGTTTGAGATTAATATTACAGGAAAGGGTGGGCATGGTGCTACGCCACATGGAACAGTGGATGCTGTGATTGTTGCCTCTCATCTAATTAGTTCTCTCCAAACAATAGTCAGTCGAAATACAAATCCACTCGAAAGTACAGTAGTAACCATAGGAATGATTAACGGGGGATATAATTTTAATATAATTGCTGATAAAGTTTCATTAAAAGGAACCTCTAGATCATACACTAAAAAGAATAGGAATTTGATTAAAACTAGAATGAGGGAAATTGTTTTGGGTACAGAAAAAATGTTTGGAGCTAAGATTGAATTAGATTACAAGGATGGGTATCCTCCAACAGTGAACCATAAAAAATGTACAGAAAATGTTATTAAAGCTATCTCAAGAATTATAGGGGATAAATCATATGCTCCATATCTAACTATGGGGGGTGAAGATTTTAGCTATTATCTAGAAAAAATACCTGGGTGTTTTTATTTTGTTGGATCTTCCCCAGAAGATAGAGAACCATTATCTACCCCTCATCATTGTTCTCACTTTGATATTGATGAAAACTCTCTTTTAATAGGAGCTAGTTCATTTATTAAAATTATTGAAGATTTATTAATTAATTGTTAAATACAAATAAGATAAATAAATTAGCCGCTCAGCAAAGGAATATAGTGAATGAATAAAAAGAAAAAAAATGCGAACAAAAAACATAGAAAAAACCAAGAAAGAATGAAAAAATTGCGATTAGTTTCTATGGCTAAAGCTAAAAAACCTGTCGCTAAAAAAATTGTAGAAACAAAAACTGATGCTCCTGTTAAGGAAGTTGCTACAAAGGAAACTACTGCAAAGAAAACTACTGCAAAGAAAACTACTGCAAAGAAAACTGCTGCAAAGAAAACTACTGTAAAAAAAACTGCTGCAAAGAAAACTGCTGTAAAGAAAACTGCTGTAAAGAAAACTGCTGCAAAGAAAACTACTGCAAAGAAAACTGCTGCAAAGAAAACTGCTGTAAAGAAAACTGTTGTAAAGAAATAGCATATAATTTATATGGCTGAATTTAAAATAGATGCCAAATGCTCTGAGTCCTCTGCTAGATTGGGGACTCTTTTAATTAATAATCAAAAAATTAAAACCCCTGTTTTTATGCCTGTGGGGACATATGGGGCTGTTAAAACTTTAATGCCAAATGAAATCTCATCAATTGGATATAATCTAATTCTTGCTAATACATACCACATGTTTTTAAGACCTGGAATTGACGTATTAAAACAATCAAAGGGATTGCATAATTTTATGAATTGGAATGGCTTGATTCTCACAGATTCTGGAGGGTTCCAAATCTATAGCCTTAAGGGACTAAGAAAAATTGAGGATAGTGGGGCAAGCTTTCAATCGCATTTGAGTGGAGATCAACATAAACTTACACCTGAGAATGTAATTGATATACAAAGAGTCCTTGGATCTGATATAATGATGATGCTGGATGTATGTCCATCTGGAGATGGCTCAACAAAGGAATGGGAGAATGCTGTTAATCTAACTACAAAATGGGCAAAAGCTGCTCATGAATACTATAAATCAACAGATGGATACTACAACAAAGAGCAGCTACTGGTTCCAATTGTTCAGGGAGGGACAGATGTTTATCTGCGAGAAAAATCTGCTTCAGAATTATTAAAATTAGAATCATCAATATACGCGATTGGTGGATTGGCTGTTGGAGAGCCAAAAGAGGAGATGCTTGAGTCTGTTGCCTTTATGGATACAATTCTTCCAAAAAATAAACCAAGGTATCTTATGGGGGTAGGGACTCCTGTTGATTTAATTGAAAATGTAAGATTAGGTGTTGATATGTTTGACTGTGTGATGCCAACAAGAAATGCAAGAAATGGACAATTATTTTTATCTGATGGGCCGCTAAATATAAGAAATAGTAAATATTTTAATGATCACAGTCCGATTGATGAAAAATCTACATCTAAAATGTCTACTACCTTTACTAAATCATATCTTCATCACTTATTTAAAACAAAAGAAGTTCTTGGGCTTAGAATCGCAACAGAGCATAATCTTCATTTTTATTTTCAATTAATGAAAAAAATGAGACGGGAAATTAATAGTAATAATTTTATGAAATGGTCAACAAAAGTTATAGATAATTACAGGAGAGATAGCGATGAACAATGTTAAAGTAAGTGTGGTTGATTGCCATGTTGTATACTGGGAAGCAGATATTCCTCAATTCTTAACAATTAAAAGATCTCCCCAAGAGAGATATCCTCTCATATGGCAATGCATAACCGGTGGAATTAATTTAAATGAAAAAACATATCAAGCCGCAATAAGAGAGCTTAAAGAGGAAACAGGTCTATATCCAGATAAGATGTGGACCATTGATCAGGTGAACAATTATTATGATCCAAAGTATGATCGTGTTTTTCTTGTTCCTATTTTTGGAGTTGAGGTTAAATCAAAGGATGTAAAACTTTCAAGTGAACATGTTGAACACTATTGGGGAAGCAAAGATAAAGTGAAAGATAAAATGCTCTGGACTCAGCAAAAATCAGGGCTTGAAAGCTTTTATCAGATGCTAATAAAAGATACTAAAAAGCTTGAACTTAGTGAAATTAGTATTTAACATTATATAGGAGAATTAATTTTTTTAAAAAGGGTGTCCATTTGAATAATATATTTAAAGAATTAGCAGCACTGATAATTATACTATCATCATTTATTTTCGCAGATTGTCAAAATGGAACCGATGTGTGCCTTTCGCTAGATGGGTATAATCTTAACTATGAAAGCACATCTGATATCGCTGGCTTTCAATTTGATCACGATGGGTGTGTAACAGGTGCCTATGGCGGTGATACAGAGGCCAATGGATTTACCATTTCGTCATCAAGTAGTGTTGTTCTTGCTTTTTCATTTTCAGGCTCAGTAATTCCAGCGGGAAATGGAACGCTTATAGTGCTTGAAGGAACTCCCACTGAAGAATGCTTATCTGAATTTATATTCTCAGATGCATCTGGGGGTGCGTTAGTGGTTAATTTCTCTGTTGAACCTGTATTTGGTTGCACGGACTCTGATGCATGCAACTATAATTCTGATGCAAACAATAATGATGGATCATGCACATATGCAGAAGAAAATTATGATTGTGACGGAAACTGTATAATTGGAGAGGATTGCAATGGCGAGTGTGGTGGAACTGCTGAAGAAGATGAGTGTGGAATTTGTGAGGGTGATGGATCAGCATGCACAGTATCAATGAACATCTCTCTTGATGATGCCACTGGAAATATGCTGGTACATATGGTAAACGCCATGGATGTGGCTGGATTTCAATTTAATATAAGCAACATTGATATTAGTTCAGTAGGTGGTGGTAGTGCTGAGGAAAATGGATTTCTAGTTAGCGGTGCAAATGGTAACGTTATTGGATTTTCACTAACCGGTGATGTCATTCCTCCAGGCGAAGGAGTGCTCATAGAGATTGATTATACAGCACTTTGGGATGAGGCCTGTCTAAATTCAGTGGTTATATCTGATCCGACAGGCAATGCAATTGATTGGACAGTGGGTGATTGTATTGCTCTTGATTTTGTAATTGTTGATGGGTGTATGGATTCAGAGGCATGTAACTACAATCCAGAGGTAAATAGTGATGATGGATCATGCACATATCCTGAAGAGAATTTTGATTGTAATGGAAATTGCCTATTAGATGTTGATTGTGCTGGTGAGTGTGGCGGAACTGCCGAAGAAGATGAGTGTGGAATTTGTGAGGGTGATGGATCAGCATGC
>Ga0066376_10001204_pt1 | contig 25143 bp, 22 predicted proteins | sample Knorr_S15_td_Bot_FD_77009 | JGI IMG/M metagenome (GOLD analysis project Ga0066376, IMG submission 77009) | Marine microbial communities from Southern Atlantic Ocean transect - Knorr_S15_td_Bottom_ad_5009_LV_A | ecosystem: Environmental > Aquatic > Marine > Oceanic | place: Southern Atlantic...
ATCTACAATGTCGAATCCAGCCATTGCTACAGTGATATGGATGCATTTGTCGCCGAGGTTCACCGCGTGTTGCGCCCCGGTGGTCTGTTCGCCTGGACGGATTTCAGAGATGAAACGAGGATAGCCGAGGTCCACGAAATCTTCCTCAATAATGGATTCGGGATAGTCAAGTATTCGGAGGTCACAGCAGAGGTGCTCAAGGCCTTGGATGAGGTGAGTGATGATAAGCAGGCTCGAATCAAGAATGGTACATCACTAGCCATCAGACGTAGCTTCGAGACCTTCGCCGGCGTGCGCGGCACGCCGGTCTACGAGTCCTTCCAGAACGGTTCACTGGGATATCATCGCTACTTGCTCACCAAGTAGATATATTTCTTCAAAATGCCCGCATAGGGAGACTATACTCCGATTAACGTCAAAATGGACGTTTGTTATCGATTCGGGTTGAAACCGGCTTAAGTTTTAACTACTCATCCTGAGAACTAGTTCATTGAGTTTGACATGAAGAATGGATGCTATGCGCTACTTTTACTCATTATTTGTCAAGGTATTTTCACACCTTTGTCTGTAAATGAATTTAATCATCAACAGGTATTATTCTCTGAAGAAGAGAGTAATTGCTAATCAAATTCTAAGGCCAGACACACAAGAGTCCACATCCACTCAGAAGACTCCAACGGACGCACAAGCGTCAGACACAGAATATCTCAATCCGCGAGGATTTGCCGCTGCTCGGCGTATTGTACATACTCATCTAGGTCTGAGAAATTCTTCATAGCCCAGTCGATCCAGAATGTGTGTACGGACGGAATCCGCGTCTGCACCTCCTTCAGAAAGGCAGACACTTCGCCGTCGGTGCAATCGGTGATTTCCAAATACTGTGCAACGAAGGAGCGAGCCTGCGCATCAGACGGGAATCGCGTCGAATCTGGCTCAAACCAGCGAGGCGATTGGTAATCATACATCCACTCGCAGAAGAAGTTGGCGACGTCGAAGGGTGGATCAAGTGGACCGGCGTATTCGAAGTCGAGAAGGTGAGTGACGAGGGGGTCGACACTGTCGCATACCAGAACATTGGTGAAGTTCAGGTCGTTGTGGTTCCGGCCAGCCACCGTATGCAGGCGACGCAACTCATGGGCGAGCGCCGCTAACATCTGGCTGTTGTCGCAATCTTCGCGCCGCATCGCCCGTCCCGGCAACCACGTCTCAAGCCTACCCCACTCAAGCCGCTGCACCACATGTGCTCCGAACCCAGAGTCCTGAATGTGTCTCTCATCTGGGTTGGAATCGCCGACGGTCGGCCCGAATATCCTCAGAAGGAGTGGACCAAAGTCGCCGCAAAAAATCTTGTAGTTGCGATTGCTGAGCCCCAACTGACAGGGTTCAATGTGCAGAGGTGCCGCTAGATTCCATCCAACACCCTTGAGCGCCGACATGAGGGCGCGGCTTCTGCTACCTTTCCAAGTTCCATCCTCACCCTTGTAGAGGTAACTATCACCGATACCACTGCCGGCTTCCCTTCTGAGTACCTCTTCCACGAAGCGAACTTTTGCTCTGGTGATTTGAGGGTTTCTGCTTGGACGCACAAGCGTCCGCTTGCTTCGGATGATTTTAGACGGGTCAGAATCGCAATGTTGGGGTGGACACTGAAGCGTAGGGTTGTTGAATAGAGTCTTGCACGCAGTCAATATGAAGCACAGCACAGGTAAGGCCTTGGGCATCCTGTTACTGTGTTTTTTTGTTGGTTCATCCTTTTTAGGGGTAGTTTCTTCTAATGCTTCTGCCGAAGGCAAGGATTGGCTACATGGTGAAGAGGAATGGCTAATTCCACAAAAAAATAGATTGTATTTCTATGGCAGTGATACTTCAGATACCAATTTATCTATTCTCAACCCTCATCCTACTGACCCTGTTGGCAATATGAGAGTTGGTAGTTCTGCAACTCTTAGAACTATTTTCGATTCAATCCAATCACCCCCGCTGATTGAGGCCATTGATGCAGAAATCAATGTTTCTGGATTTATTCATGTCACGGCAAGCGACCTTCCAGTGGTTACCTGTGCTTTTCAAGGTAGAGCAAGCCAAATGTTTCTGGATGTAAAGGCTGGTGGAGAAGTAGTTTATTCTGATGAATCAGAATCCATTATTGTTAGAGAAAGGTCGATGAGTAGGGCTCATAACTTCACATTTGAACGAACTCAAATTCATCTTAATCTAAGCGTTGGAGATGTTATCGAGGTCACATTATCTATTATGCATGACTGCACCGTACCAATCGATTTGTGGTGGAACGGAATTGTCCACGATGGCGGAATTATCCTTGAAGGAGAACTTCTCAATCCTGAAGCGCGTGTACTTTACGATGACCTCGGTTTTGCCCATGTTGACTTTATTGCCTTAGGACCTTGGGGAATGGAAGCATATAGGAGCATCGAGTTAGAAGTTTGGGGGCCACTCGATTCTGATGATGGAAGGCCTATGGACCGAGAATCTATTCTTGAAATATTCACTAACCCCCAAGATGTCCGAACCGTCGAGGAATCTCGAACCGCTTATACATATGTGACTCCTAAATTAGGCAAGGGTCATTATTTACTTCAATTTTGCATGGAAACAAAAGATGGATACTATACCACAAAGGTCGGTGAATGCCACTTCAAAGGTTGGCTACATATCGTGGATGATGGGGTCGAAGAAGATGGTTTTGATGCGATATATTGGTTAGCACCAACGGCATTTCTTTCTGTATTGCTATGGTTAGGCTGGAATATGAAACAATCAATTATTCTTCCAGCTCCTTTGATGGTATTGATGTTGGTAATGTCCCTCCTTTTGATACCCCTAACTTCCCAAATGCCTAATCTGGGGGCGTCCGATGAGCGCATAGAAAATGATTGGCCGGCATCCCAATTTGTTCTGAATACCGCAGGTAACAATAGTAGTGCAATGTCTTTGGACAATCTATTGGAGGATAAGGAAGCAACTCTGATTGCGGTTAGTATCGTAGGTTCTCCAAATGTGTATTCTCATCAATCAGTTCTTGAAATGGTTCAGGATAAACTATCTGAGCGAATGAGCGTTGCTATGCTGATAACTGGAGAAGAAGTTGCACCCTTTGAATTGGAAGTTCTCAATGAACAAGTCGATGGTAGATGGGCGATAATGATCGATGAACACGATGGGGGTGTCGCAGCCAATCTACCTACTGGTATGGCTGATGGCTTAATCCTCATCGATGGTTCCGGTCATATAGCATGGTGGTCGGAAGGAAGTACTACTCTCGAAGATGTTGAAGTAGCACTCGATGGGATTTCAGAAGGCTCTGGTAATGGCCCAATGATGCTAATTGCTCTAATTTGGACTGCATTTTTCCCGCTAATTTTGATTTCCTTGCCAACCAGTGATTGGCAACGTCCTGAGGAACCATTGCCACCAGGTGCAAATTGGGGCGGGACTATTTTGACGGCTGGTTTTGGTTTCCTAGTTTTTGCCTTACCCGTAGCAATTCTTGGAATGACGGGATTAAGTGGAGAGGCTTGGTATCTAGTCCAGTTAGGAATCGCTGGTTATTTGATTTACCAAGCGATTGCGACAATGATTTGGGGTTGCTCCCCAGAGGTCAAATTACTTGGAAATTTACTCTATGGATTTTCTCCACGCATCTACCGCCTTTGGAAACCTAAAGAAGAATTCAGTCTCGAATTCCAACTAGGTTTGTGGGTTGGGTTGATTTCTTGGATGACATCTCCGATGTTGATTCCTCAAATAATTTCGACCCCATTGACGACCAGTGGTTATGGGATTAGTATGGGCTTGCTTATGCTGATTGGCTGCATAATAACTTCTGGAACAGTAGTATTGGTTGCTAGGATGATTTCATCGATGGCAGGTAGAGTTTCGGTACTCTTTGGAAAATATGGAAGAGCAGATTTACTCAAGGCATACGGCGTAGTCATGCTCCCATTGTCCTTGTGGATGATGATGTCTGTATTCTTAGATGCTCAAAATATTGGCTTCTTTTAGTGACCGTCTTATTCAATACCCTTGACGTTATTGATTTCTCTTCATGGTCAGCGAAGTGAAGCAACAAGCACAAAATTGGGTTCCCATTTGGAGTGCGAGTAGAAGCCGTTGGATTCAATCGTGTCCTCGCCGCTATTTACTACAATACGTTGCAGGAAGAGGTGGTCGTCAAGCGCTGGATAAACCACGCCGTTGGTTGTGGAAACAAGGCCGCTGGGCTCCAGCAAATGAATTGCTGAACCGTGCAGTTAAGGATACTTTGAGGGCTTGGATGCTCGATGCTCATGCTGGAATTTGCTGGTCCATCAATACAGCTCATTGCGAGATGGAGCGACGCTTCCAGCGTAGTATATCTTCTCAACAGGATGAGATGGCGAGATTGCAAAGTCGTCTGCAAAGGCCAACTGCTCTATACAGAACTCCAACTCCTGATTCAATTGCAAGATTGCTCGAAAATGGTGATTTGATTCTTCGTCGGGCTGCAAATCATCCTTTGATTGGTGAATTACTTTCTTGTAGGTTTTCAGGAGAATGGCAACCTCTTGACCCATTCGAATTATCGAGAACCGAGGAAGGTCTAGCCTACTTGACTCCTGATTTAATCATCAAAGGCCCTCAGCGCTGGGTATTGATTCGACTATTGAGTGATTCTTGGAAGCATCTGCCAGATGCAGCGAGAGAAGTTGAACTTCTCGGAATGGTCCAATGGGCTCTTGAAGAACCGACCTTACCTGATAGTGAAGAATCCTACGAAATTGCCCGTATTTCACATTCAAAGAAAGGGGGTTGGAGAACTTGGCGACGGCCGGTAAAAAAGAATGATACAGAAATGCTACGACAAATGATACGCTCAGATCTTTCGGCTGCTAGGACCTTAGTGCGTAGTGCTGGACCTATGCTCGACCTCGATAGAATCCCTCTTGCTGAAAAAAAATGGCGTTGCAAAGACTGTGGGTTTCGATTCACATGCCCAGGTGGGCAAGATCTGGAGAACGCAAAGTTGCAGCAAGCCGCAGCCGAACAAGCATATGTTAATTCAAAGGAGTGACACTAAGTCACGGAGAACAGACAAAGGGTCTTCAGCCTTAGTTACTCCGCTTGCTAGCAATACTCCAGAGGTTCCCAATTTGATTGCAGTTGAAACATCTTGCCCATTCTTTACTCCTGCTCCACAAAGAGTTACAACTTGTGGGTTCACCGAATTCACTAGACTAACTGTATCTGAGACAATTGCTGGATCAGCACTGGTTACCGAGATATCTCCGCCGATTAATTCGGGAGGTTCAACTGCAATCATTGTTGGAGAAAGTGCTGCTAAAGCCTTTGCTTCATCTAAATCGGCAGCACAAGCACATACTGGGAAATCAATAGGAAGTTGGGAAATCAATTCTTTTACGTGCTCAATCGAAACCTTGTGTTCTGCATGATTGATTATTGTTCCAGTTGCTCCATGCTGAATTGCAGTTGAAGGATGTAACCAGCCGGTGTTGGAGCCAAATCCAACTGGGTCAAGATGTTGGGTCCAAACACTAAGAGTAGGTGCAGCTGCAATAACTGATGCTAGATCGAATGCACTGACGACAGCAACGAGTTCTGCAGTCTCGACTTCAGTGTTGACGACTTCCATTGCCCTTGCTAATTCAACTGCGGCAAGGCCGTGTGCGGATTCATAAGTTTTGAAATTGACTACAATCAACGGTTTGGACATAGACCTGCGCCGAGGTTCCGATTATTCAATCTGAGGGCGGCCAAGTTCCTCCACGCAGACTTGTTCCAGCTGGTACATTTCCATCATGGTCGACAATAACTCCATTCAATGAACATTCTTCACCGATGACTGCATTGCTGCCAATCAAACAGTTTTCTATTTTCGAGGCTCGGCCAATTGTTGCACCACTGAGGATTGAACTTCTAGTGAGGGAACAGTTTTCTTGGATTTCGACAGAATCTGAAATCATACTTCCACCTTGGACATTTTTTGATGGTTGTGATGCAAACCAAGAACCATCCACCACTCGACCAGAATTATGCCGTGAATTAGCGACCGCAACCTCTACTGCATCAAGCCATGAATCTGGAGTGCCGGCATCGATAAAATAACCCTCAAATGGAAATCCGCTCAACTCGCCTTGCTCTGCTAATAGTGGGAAAATCTCCCTCTCAATGCTAAATTTACCCTCAGGCATCATAGCAAAGACTTCCTCCTCAAGAATATAGGAACCAGCGTTGATTAAATTGCTGAATACCTCCTCAGGCTTTGGTTTTTCCTTGAATTTAGTAATCATTTTGTTATCATCCAATCCGACGATTCCAAATCTTGTCGGGTCCTCAACCTCCCATAATCCAAGTGTTCCTTGTACGCTCATTTGTTTATGTTGATTTAACATCGCACCGACATCGAGCGATGATATTACGTCGCCATTAAAACAAGCAAAGGTTCCACTGACATGATCCATACAATTCCTCAAAGCCCCACCTGTTCCTAATGGTACATCTTCAGGTACGATAACAACATCATAATCTAAATCTGCCTTTGAGAAGTATTCCCTCATTTGCGACACTTTGTATCCCGCAGCGATGATTACTTGGTCAACTAATTCAGTAGGCATCCCAGAGACTACTTGCTCTACCAAGGTCATATCCAAGAGAGGAAGAAGAGGTTTGGGGATGGAGTTAGTCCAAGGCCTTAGACGGCTTCCAATACCCCCAGCTAGAACCACTACCTGCATTGACATGGCCAGTGGGGAGTCTGACATGGTTCAAGTGACTTGTCACAAGTTGATGTGATAAGGGCGCGATGTTCAAGGAGGACCTATCAGTCGCAGGTTTGGCGAGGGACATGAACATTCATGAATACCAAGGGAAGGCATTGTTTGCAAAACATGGAATCAGTGTTCAACAGGGTGTTCACGCAACTTCAGTTGAAGAAGCGGTTGCGGGCTGGGATACACTTGGCTCAAGCATTGTTGCTGTAAAATGTCAAATCCATGCGGGTGGGCGAGGAAAAGGCACTCTTATCGACCCTCAATCCCGTGAAATGGTGATGCAAGGAGGAGTTCATTTAGCCCGCTCTCGTGAAGATGTAGAATCACAGGCGAGGAAAATGCTGGGCAATGTCTTAGTCACTAAGCAAACCGGAGAAAGAGGTAAACTCGTCCAAAACCTATACATCGAGGCAGGCTGCTCAATTGCCCATGAATATTACCTCGCACTGTTGGTAGACAGAGAAGAAAAATCTGTTCTAATAATGGCATCAACCGAGGGTGGAATGGATATAGAAGAGGTTGCTGAGAAGACTCCTGAATTACTTCACAAGATATGGGTAGACCCAAATGCTGGCCTACTTGGTTTCCAAATTGGAGATTTAGCAAGAAGGCTCGGACTTTCAAAAATAGCCTCCCGCTCATTCGCAAAGATGTTACGTGCGATGTATGGATTATTCGTCTCAAAAGATTGCGCTATGGTTGAAATCAACCCATTAGTACGAACCGAAAATGAGGAGATCATTGCCCTTGATGCAAAAGTCAGTTTTGATGAAAACGCATTCTTCCGCCACCCAGATATATTCAAAGAAATGCGCGACCTTGCTGAAGAAGAAGAAACCGAGATTAAAGCCGAAAAAGCCGGTTTATCATATGTCAAACTAGATGGAGAAATCGGTTGCCTAGTCAACGGGGCTGGCCTTGCAATGGCTACAATGGATGTTATCAAACTCTATGGTGGCGACCCAGCGAACTTCCTCGATGTTGGAGGAGGTGCTGATGAAGAGGCGGTGAAGACCGCCTTTGGAATTATTCTTGATGACCCAAATGTGAAAGGCATCATGGTCAATATCTTTGGCGGAATCATGCGTTGCGATATCATCGCACGCGGAATTATAGCAGCAACTGAATCATTAAATCTGGAAGTTCCACTGGTAGTTCGATTATCTGGAACAAACTTCCAAGAAGGCCGAGATATTCTGGGTACAAGTAGCCTTGACATCCATTCCGTTGAAACCTTATCAGAAGGTGCTCAAAAAATAGTTCAACTAATCGGAGGTGGTGAGTGATGGCAATTTGGATTGAAGAAAACGCAAAAGTCCTAGTCCAAGGAATTACTGGCAAGCAAGGAATGTTTCACGCTGGAATGATGATCGAGTATGGCACCAACATAGTTGGAGGAGTAACTCCTGGCAAAGGTGGCCAAATTGTCTTGGACAACATTCCAGTATTCGACAGCGTTTGGGATGCTGTAGAAGCAACTGATGCTGATGCAAGCGTGATCTATGTGCCACCTCCATTTGCTGCTGAGGCGATAATGGAAGCCGCTGATGCATTCGACCGCAGTAAAGGAGAAGGTGTTATCATCTGTATTACAGAAGGGATTCCTACCCTCGATATGGTCAAAGCTGTAGCCTATGTTAACGAGCGAGTCGGAGTTCGCCTCATCGGTCCAAATTGTCCCGGAATCATCACCCCAGGTGAAATCGGTGGCGCAAAAATCGGTATCATGCCAGGTCATATCCATGCTAAGGGTAGAATTGGTGTCGTCTCCAAGTCTGGAACATTGACATATGAGGCAGTTGCCCAAACAATGAGCATCGGTGAAGGCCAATCAACTTGTGTTGGTATTGGCGGAGACCCAGTCAATGGAACTGGTTTCATCGATTGTTTAGCGGCCTTCGAAGCCGACCCTCAAACCGAAGCCATAGTTATGATCGGAGAAATTGGTGGAACTGCAGAAGAAGATGCGGCTCAGTGGGCCGATGAAAATGTAAGCAAGCCAATAGTAGGTTTCGTAGCCGGTGCAACAGCCCCTCCTGGTAAAAGAATGGGGCATGCAGGTGCCATTATTTCAGGTGGCAAAGGGACAGCAGCGGATAAGTTTGCAGCCTTTAAAGCAGCAGGAATTCATATTGCAAAGGACCCATCTGAAATCGGACAAGTTTTACTCAATGCTTTGAAAGAAGTAGGACTTCGCTGATTTCAAAATGATTAGTTGAAGAATAACAATCATCGCGGTGGACCCTTTCTTGAAGGGCCACCTTTCTTCGGACCGCCCGGCGGACCGCCTTGCTTTGGACCTCCTGGAGGACCGCCACCACCACCGGGTGGGCCTCCGCCTCTACCTGGTGGACCACTGCCACCGCCGGGTGGACCGCCTTGCTTTGGACCACCTGGAGGACCGCCTCCGCGACCGGGAGGGCCGGAACGAGATGGACCGCCTCTTCCAGGACCTGAAGGGCCGCCACCACCACCGGGTGGACCACTTCGGCCACCGCCGGGTGGACCGCCTTTTGCTGGCCCTGATGGGCCGCCACTGGCTCCGCCAGGTGGACCAGAACCTCTACTTCCGGGGCCTGGTGGGCCGCTTCCCCTACTTCCGGGGCCGGGAGGTCCATTGGATGAATCATCTGCTTCATCTTCAAATACGGCACCACAATGATTGCACTTCGAATCAGATTCTACTACCAATCCTCCGCACATTTCGCATGCAAACATTTCCTCTTCTTCAGCAGGTTCAGGAGTTGAAGTCTTTCCATGAACCAATTCAACTTCACCATCTTTGGAACGGAAGAGGTTGATTTCTGCAGATAGGTCAATTCCCTTCAATGCTAATTCCGTTGAAATTGCATGTTGAAATGCACGGGCAAGGTCCTCAGGAGTATCCAATACTCTGCCATCATCAACATAAGTAACATTGATAATTAGTAAGTCAGACTCCGTTTTAGATTGTGGAGTTTCAACTGCTACTCCACGCTTCCTTGCAACTCGGCGAACCGAAACTTCGGCCATTCTTCGCAACAAACTTTTATCGATGCTAGCTTCATTTTCACCACCCCCGATAGTTTCTTTCAGGAATTCAGCCGCCTTACTCGCCTCCTCTTGTAAATGCGCAGGTAACTCACCACTGATTTGAGCAAGCACGGATGAAGCGCTATCTTGATTCATTTGCAGCCATTGACCTCGACGCTCATTCTTGATTTCCTTCTCAGCAATACTCAATCTATTGACCATCTCATCAGTTGGGCTAACAGAGGGGTTGTATGTAGACTGCAATGATTCTGGAGTTTGTAATGTACTTTGTTCAGGCTGAGGCATGCCTTGCAATAAAGCCGCTTCGATGGCTGCAGCATCTGGGTGTGGTTGGTTTAATGGAGGAATTCCTGTCGCCATTTGGTCTAGCAAAGAAGACATAGGTTGGGCATTAGGGTCCTGAATGGCTGGTTGTTGTGCTTGCTGCATTGGGTTTATCTCTTGTTGCGGAAACTGTTGAGGTGGCACATTTTGTTGATTTATTTGGTCTAGGATTCCACTGGGAAGTTGTCCTTGCTCCATTTGTTGTTGCTCTCTTTCTTGGCGAATTGCTTCACCACTGACAACGCCAAATCCGCGACCTCCTGATACTTCTCCACCATCCAAGCCAACTTGCCCCGGAAGTGAAGCTTTTGAGAGGTCTTGACGAGAACCACACTCAGTGCAAAAGATACTGTCATCGGGAATCTCTGAAACACAGGAAGTACACTGCATCACTCATCCCTACCCCCTGCTGTCTCCGGCCCTTGTAAAACGCTTGCTGCGCAAAAAGTCTGCTTAAGCCAATTAACTTGGGTTGAATAAGATGCGAAAAGGGAGTTGACGAAGCAAGAGTTGATTCACTTTGGCAGTTCCGAACGGCTTGAGAATATGACTCGCATCGTTGTGGTAGGAGGGGGTTTATCTGGAGTAGCCTCAGCCCTTGCCATCGCAGATGCCTCCCCTGAAGACGAAGTTATTCTAATCGAATCTAGGGCCCAACTTGGCGGCAGAGTCTCAAGTATAAAGGATCCTAAAAGCGGCTTGCTGCTCGATAATTGCCAGCATGCTTGCTTCCGCGTATATGATTGCTTTTTACAATTATTAGCGAGATGTGGTGCCCGCGATAGCATCAAATTACAAGCAAAAACAGATTTGCCATTTTTACAAGTCGGTGGAGGACGAATCGCTTCACTAAGCGATGGCCGTCTAGAACCTCCTAACCATATGGCTGGTTCGATGATTAAATTCCCTTTTCTGAGTTTATCTGATAAAATCGCTATGAGGAAGGTCATCAAAGAATTATCAAAAATGACTCCAGAACAAATGTCGGCTCTTGATGACTTAAATTTTGAACAATGGCTAATAGAAAAAGGTCAGAGTCAAAGAGCCATAGATCGCTTCTGGGGATTCTTTGTTCTCGCAGCATTGAATATTCCTGTTTCACAAGCGAGTGCAGCCCTTTCTGCTTTCCTCTTCCAGCGCGGATTATTCGGAGATGCTCATGCCTTCGATGTAGGAGCATTCACCTCGGACCTTTCAGATTCATTACACCCCCATCTTTTGAGAACACTTGAAGAATCAGGAGTAGAAGTGAAATTGTCTAGTAAAGTGAATTCAATTTCAAAAGAAAATGGACTTGAAGTATGCTTGAGAGAAGAAGTCATTTCATGTGGAAAAATTGTTGTAGCACTACCACATCACTTGACAGGGAGATTACTATCAGAGTTCTCTGAAGTTGTTGAAGCAGTAGACCATTTAGAGTATCGTTCATTGATTGGAATCCATGCATTACATTCCGCTGAAGTTCTACCCGAATCATTCACTTTTGCGGTTTGTGTTGATGAACCGATAATCCAAATGCTGTTCAACAAAAATTCTGAAATTGATGAAGATAAAATGCCTGAAGGTATTGGCCAATGGGTATCTGTTCCGGTTAGTTGCGGCGATAAATGGCTGGACTGGGACGATGAACAGTTCCTTGAGGAGTATCGAAGAGTTGTAAAAGGGACCTACCCTGATTTATGGAATGAACCCGATTCATTTGTTGTAATCCGCAGCCGTAAGGCGACATTTGCTCCTCTTCCAGGAAGTGGACAATACCGATTAAGCCAAGATTTGATTTCAAAAGATGGTATCTACATCGCAGGAGCATGGACAAATACCAACTGGCCCTCGACGATGGAAGGAGCAGTTCGAAGCGGATTGCTGGCAGCATCGAGTTTATTGAATGAAAATTGGAATCCAGAGGAAAAATGGCGGTGGTGGCCAAGCCCTCCTAAAAGAGGAGACGATGGTTGGAGGACCTGGTAGATGGGTGAAAAATTCAACTGGGGTGAACATCAAATTTCACCTGATGGCAGCGTTCAATTAGCCGGCTATAACCTCTATAGGGAACTTGCAGAAGCCCAATCTTATTGTACTCTAATCGCAAAGTCTCATTACGAAAACTTCGTAATTTCCAATTGGTTTACACCCAAAGAAATTAAGCAACATATCGAGAATATCTATGCCTTCTGTCGCTATGGCGATGACCTCGGAGATGATGCCCCATTCCCTCCAGACCAACGCCTTCTGTTATTGCAAGAGTGGCAAGATGATTTGCAAAGGGCTGCGGAAAATGATTGGACAGGCTCAGCAAAACACCCTATTCACATTGCAATTCAGCATACAGCCAAAGAAAAAAACATTCCAGTAGAACCTTTTATCAAACTAATTCAGGCTTTCAAAATGGACCAATCAACCAATAGATGCAATGATTGGGCTGAATTGAAGCAATACTGCGTACATTCTGCAGACCCTGTTGGACATATGTTTCTCTATGTATATGGGCATGATAATCAAGAAATGAGAGAACTTGCGGATAATACCTGTACTGCATTGCAATTGGCAAATCATTGGCAAGATATCTCCAGAGACCTAGAGAAAGACAGAATTTACATTCCCTTGAATGAAATGGAGCAATTCGGTTATACGATTGAGATGTATAAACAACGAATAGTCAATGAACAATGGAGAAAATTACTTTCCTTTCAGGTAGAAAGGGCACAGTCTCTCTTCGATGAAGGTCGAAAATTATGGCCTCAAATCGACCCACGCTTAGCGGTTGATCTGCAGATGTTTACTAAGGGTGGAGAAGCGATCCTTAAGTCAATTCGTCGACAAAAATTTGACACTTTCAAGAAAAGACCGAGAGTCAGTAAATTTTCTCAACTGCGAATGATATTCTCAACATGGCGAAAATGGCGAAGTGCGGAGAAAAAATATAAGAGAAGTCAGCAAAAACTCACTTAACCGATGCCCTGAAAGGTGATGGCTGATACGAACGAAGGGATTAGCATGCTTGAGCGCGGCGATAGGAAGAGTTTACTGACTCCTCTCCTTGGTGCTGCACCAAACCGAAAAGTATCGTCTAATTCCAAAAATAACACACTTGAGGCACTTCGAGCAGCAGTAGTTTTGACCAAGGATGCGGTTAAAGCCGTTTCAATCACGGCAATGGAGGCTTTGCGAGAAGGTGCAGTCTTTATTGGAATAACAAATCCACAAAATGAATTGGTGGATCCATTTGAAAACCTCAATGCACCAATTTGGGAAAGGACTCCACCTTCTGAATTGCTTCATTTGGCATACAATTATTGTGAGGAGTTAACAATTCGAGAAGCTGGAAATTTTCACCACTCATTCAAATATCTCCCAGATGAACAACGATTAGCAATGTGCGCTGTTTATGCATTTTGTAGGCGTGCTGATGATATCGCTGATGGAGATTGGTCCGACAGATTTCCAGGTGGTAAAGGAGAGGAAGACCCTGAAGCTGCTCAATACAGATTACGCCTAGAGGAACTTTATGGACGAAGCACAATAATCAATGAAGATGCGTACAAAAATAAATTAACTCAACTATTTTTCTTCCGTAAAAAACTCTCCACATGCTACAATGAATTATCTTCAACAGACCCGGTATTTCTTGCCTTGAAGGACACTGTCAAGAATTATGGGATTTCCAGAGAACACTTTGATGACCTAATTTCGGGAATGGAGGAAGACCTGTTCATCAATCGCTACAAATCATTCGATGACTTATACTTATATTGCTATAGAGTTGCCAGTGTTGTCGGTTTGATGTGCATAGAGATTTATGGATACGAAGATGAAAGAGCAAAGAAATATGCTGAGTCATGGGGTATTTTTATGCAATTGATTAATGTTCTCAGAGATGTAGGAGAAGATATTGACCGCAATAGAGTGTATCTACCTCTAGATGAACTTGAATCAAACAATATAGATATCGGGCATTTCACAGAAGGCCGTGTTCTCTTGAATAATCAATGGGAGCCATATACCAAAGAATATGCAAAGCGTGCTCGAAGTTATCTCAAGGAGGCGAGGGAATTATTACCTCTGCTACCTCGTAGAGCCAGATACTCCCCCGCAGCGATGATTGCATTCTACGAGAAAATCCTGAATGGAATCGTCAAGCGTCAAGGTGACGTTTTCACATCAAGAGTGGGTCTTTCAAAACCTCAGAAACTAATTCTCGCTGCAACCGTTTACTTGAAGCACCGAATTCTACCTCGATTCCTAACTCCAATTTGGGATGGATTATCAAAAGTGGGCCTATTGCCCAGAGTCTGAATTAACACACTCTACTCAGCAACATTGATGCCATCGATGGACAGTGGTCATAATACATGGAGAGTGGTGATTCCGACTTACGGCGCTTTGAGCGCCTAACTCCGTTCAAAATTAGAGAGGTCTTAATCGTCTCTTCACCATTTGACCATTATGTATTAGAGGAATCAGGCCACCTTTCAGAACTAATTGCCCAAGAATATAGCGAGTTGAATTTAACTCAGGCTCCGCGCTTCATCCATTCGCCAAATGCTGTTGATGCTATTGCCTTGTTAAGAGAGCGTAGTATTGACCTTGTCATTACGATGCTAAGAATTGGTACGATGAAAGTACATGAATTCGCTCAACAAGTAAAGAGCATCCAGCCTGGCCTGCGTGTTGTACTACTAGCTTACAACACAAGAGAATTGGCAACATTAAGAGAGGGAGCAGGACTTGATTATACATTCGTATGGCATGGAGATAGTAGAATTCTATTGGCAATATGCAAATTGATGGAGGATGAGCGAAATGTCCACCACGATGTCGAAAAGGGTGATGTTCAGGTAATTCTACTGGTTGAAGATAGCCGAAGGTTCTACTCTTCTTACTTGCCAATCCTCTATAGAATGCTTGTTAAGCAGACAAGTCGATTAATGTATGAAGGAGCAAACTTACTTGAGAAAAACTTACGCCTTAGGGCTAGAGCAAAGATATTGCTGGCAACCAATCACGAAGATGCAATGCTGCATATTGAACGCTATAGTGAAAATATCATCGGCGTTTTCACAGATGGAGAATTTCCAACAAAATCGGGGCTTCGAAAAAATGCTGGATTGGATCTTGTAAAGGAAATTCGCTCAAGAAACCCGCATATGCCCATTCTTTTTCAGAGTAAAAATCCCGAACTTGCCGAACCTGCGAGGGCCTTGAAAACTACCTTTTTGCACAAAGAATCACCCACATTGAGAAAAAGAATCCAGAATTTCATGGAACAACATATGAGTTTTGGTGATTTTATTTTCAGAGGTGAAGCAGGAGAAGAAATATGCAGGGCAAAAGATTTACGCCAACTCAGAGATCAACTCATAGAGGTCCCAATTGACTGCGTAGGAAGGCATGCCTCACGCAATCACTTCTCGCATTGGCTCAGAACTAGAACCGAATTTGGCCTTGCAGCCGCGATAAGGCCCAAAAAATTAGATGATTTCGAAGAATTGGAAGGAGTAAGGGATTTCTTGCTGTCCTCCATCAATGACTTCCTTGTAGCAAATCGAAAAAGACAAATTAGGGACTATTCTGCTGGGCTTGAAAAGGTTGGTGGGTTCCAGAAACTTGGCAGTGGAACCTTGGGGGGAAAAGGCAGAGGTCTAGCATTCTTCTATTCTAAAATGCCAGACCTCGGGATTGCCGAACGCTTTCCAGGGATCGATATTGTAGTGCCTAAAAGTATGGTTGTGGCGACTGATGTATTCGAAGAATTCATTGAAAGAAATGATTTGGGAAAGTTCGCTTCAGATGATCATGATGATGAGGAGGTTAGGTCTGCTTTTTTGGCAGGGAGATTCAAAGAGGAGCATATGGCCGTTCTGAGTAAAATCCTCGAAATTGTTGATTGGCCCTTAGCAGTACGTTCTTCCAGCCTTCTCGAAGATTCATTACACCAGCCATTTGCTGGAGTATATGATACTCATTTCCTTCCCAATGATCATCCAGATGATAAAGTTAGGACAAAACAACTCGCAGATGCTGTGAAGCTTGTATTTGCATCCACTTATTCCAAGAAGGCAAAAGCCTACGTCGCAGCTACGCCAAATTCTATCGAAGAAGAAAGAATGGCGGTGGTTATTCAAGAATTGGTTGGAAGCCAACACCAAGGTCTATTCTATCCATTAATTTCAGGGGTGGCAAGGAGTCGAAATCACTACCCTGTTGCACCCATGAAAGCAGAGGATGGAGTTGCAGCAATTGCACTCGGCCTAGGAGTTACAGTAGCAACTGGCGATAAATGCTTGAGGTTTTCACCTGCTCATCCGAAGAGATTGCTTCAACTAGCATCTACAAGCAGCGCACTAGAGCAGAGCCAACGCAAGTTTTGGGCATTGAGAACCGGAGTTAAAGAGGACATTGATTCAAAGTCGTTGACTGAATTGATGGTTAATGTAGACATTGCAATTGCAGAAGAGCATGGAAGGTTAGCACAAATCGCTTCGACATATGTTGCTGCTGATGATAGGGTTGTAGATGGCATAGCACAGCCGGGGGCCAGAATTCTGTCATTCCACGGCCCACTAAAGAGAGATTCTTTTCCATTGGCAAACATCTTAAGGCACGTGCTGAAAACTTGCGAAAGCCACTTGTCTTGCCCAGTTGAAATTGAATTCGCTGTTGATATTGAAGAGAGTGAAGGCAAGAGTTGCTTTGCTATGCTGCAATTACGGCCTTTATTGACGATTGGTGCCGAATATGAAGTGGAGATGTCGCACCTAAAGAGTGAAAATATGATTTGTCAAAGCAGTCTATCGCTTGGAACAGGTGTTATTGATAATATCAAAGACATAGTATATGTCCATCCTCAAAGACTAAATCGATTGAAAACTCGAGACCTCAATGAACCTATAGAACGAATAAATGCTAAGTTAACCCAGCAGAATAGACCGTATATTCTAATCGGCCCAGGTCGATGGGGATCTTCTGATCCAAGTCTTGGAATTCCAGTTTCATGGGGTCAAATTAGTGGTGCCAAAGCAATTGTTGAGGCGGCGATGGACGACATTCATGTTGAACCAAGTCAAGGTACACATTTCTTCCAAAATATTGTCTCCTTCAATGTGGGATATTTAACAATCACAAGTAATGATGAGGATGTAGATTGGCAGTGGCTAGATTCGCACGATGCTGATTTTGAAGAAGGTCCGTTAAGACATATTTCATTAGACGGAGAAGCAAGAGTATTGCTCGATAGCAAAGCCGGTAAAGCGGTTATTGAGAAACCTCCTCAAGCGACGGATTGATGAATGGTGATGCTTGCGAGATAGATGTCTGAGTAGGGGTGTTAAGCATGCGCGTTGCAGTTCTGAAGGTAGATAATTGCCAGCCAAAGAAGTGTATGGATCAATGCCATGCATTTTGTCCACCTGTCAGAAACGGTGTTGAGTGCATCATCTTAGATGACAAAACTGGCAAGCCACACATTTCGGAGTCGTTGTGTATAGGATGTGGAATTTGTGTCAATAAATGCCCTCACGATGCTCTCATCATTACACAATTACCGAGTGAATTAGAAAAAGATAGAATCCACAGATATGGACAAAATGGATTTAGGTTATTTCGCCTTCCAACTCCCTCAAAAGACCAAGTTGTAGGAATCCTTGGACCAAATGGAATGGGGAAATCGACCGCGATAAATATTCTCTCTGGACAAATTATTCCCAATCTTGGTGAGTGGGATTCAGATGATTGTTATTGGGAGGATGTCATCGAAAGCCTCCCAAGGGGTGAATTGCGCGATTTCCTAACTATGATTTCAGAAGCAGGTGTATCAGTTGCAGTAAAGCCCCAGTATGTTGATAAATTACCAAAGATGTTAGAAGGTGAGGTCGGAGACCTACTGAGAAGTGTGGACGAAAGAGGAATGCTTGAAGAGATGATGGTGAAATTGGGGATTGACCATTTACTCAATAGAAAATTAACTCAACTTTCGGGTGGTGAATTGCAAAGGGTGGCAATATGCGCAACAGTATGGCGCGAAGCAGACGTCTATTTCTTCGATGAGCCATCATCTTACTTGGATATTCATGAAAGAATGAGAATTGTCGGCCTGATACAGGAATTAGCAGAAACCCGAAGAGTTATCGTAATTGAACACGATTTGGCAATTCTCGATGTATTATGTGATTTGATTCACATTGTGTATGGCGAGAAAGGGGCATATGGAATATTTACTCCTGCCCGCTCGACTAGGACTGCAATTAATGTCTATCTCGATGGATTCTTACCCGAGCAGAACATCCGCATTAGAGACAAACCAATCATTTTCCAAACCCATGTTGAAAGAACTTCAGAAAGAGGAGTACCCATCCTTTCATGGGGGGGTTTGGAAAAGAACCTAGGTGATTTCAAATTAACCAGCGGAGAAGGAAACATTCACCGCTCTGAAGTTGTTGGCGTAGTAGGGGCGAATGGCACCGGAAAAACAACGATGGCTAAATTGATTGCAGGAGAAATGGAATATGATGCAGGTTGGGTGACCGCTGAGGCGAAGGTTTCCTATAAACCACAACACGTCAAGGCAGAGCATGACCTGAAGGTCAGGGAATGGCTAGATGCAGAACTCGGAGCAAGATGGCATTCTGGCGAATTCAGAGTTAACGTAGTTCGAGCCTTAGGCGTTGATCAATTACTTGAAAAGAGAGCCAACAAATTGAGTGGAGGGGAATTGCAATCTGTAAGTATTGTCATTTGTTTAGGCAGAGATGCTGACCTGTATCTGCTTGATGAACCAAGCGCCCACTTAGATGCCAATGCCCGTATGGAAACAGCCAAAGCCATTCGTAGAACCATGGAAGCCAACGAAAAGTCGGCATTTGTTATCGACCACGATGTCTACTTCATCGATATCGTTAGTGACTCATTGTTGGTCTTCGAGGGAGAGGGAGGAAAATGGGGGAATGTCGAAGGGCCATTCGAATTGCGTGCTGGGATGAACCGGTTTTTGAAAGAAGTCAATGTGACATTCCGCCGTGATCATGATTCAAAACGCCCAAGAATAAACAAGGTAGGTTCAAGAAAAGACCGCGAGCAAAGATCAAGCGGTGATTATTACGCCTATAACTCCTGAACTGATTCAACAAAAAAAGTTGAAATCAAGCCTTGGGCCTGTGAGTTTTCTTAGCCCAAGAATACTTGCGTATTTTGGTGGTTGCACCATAGCCACAAGAGGCACAAACAGACTTCTGCTTGTGGTAAGCATTACGGCCGCAACGGCGGCAACGGATGTGGGTAGTCTTCTGACGCTTTCCCATGGATGGAGTACCCTTACTCATTACGAACACCTAGTGGACGAGGCGGCGACCGACCTCGCATATATCAATTGAACTATTAGCAAGCACTCAATCAATCCCCCTCAGAATCATTCCTCTTCGTTAAACAGAGGCTCAGGTTGACGAGCCGTGATAAGAGAAAAAGAGGTTCCAAGAACTAAGCCGCCGGCGATAGCAATTGCACTGATGATTACCAGTAGTTGAACGATATTGTAGAGGATTTGAGCCATCGCCGTGCCATTTGCTTCAAGCATCAAATCACCGGCAAACCTCAAGCCAGCGAAAGTGAGAATCCCTCCAATCATAGCCATCAAGCCAATTGCAAAAATTGGGGCCATCGGGCGTTCCCTCGAATCAGCATATGACCACATGGCAATTGCCAGTACTGCTGCTGAAACAGAAAAACTGGTCAATAATGCATTAGTAAATCTTTTGAAACTCTCAGAAACATCTCCTAGTCCGAATAAAAATAGTACCAACATTAGAACCAAAAGGCAACCAAGCATTGGGAAAACCAACAATGGCCATCTCCTATTGGAGGTTAATGGAGTCATTTATTGCCACCTTCCAAATTATTTCCAAGGTGCATCAAAAGCAACTCTTTCTCTTCAGCAGTTAATTCTGAAACGGTATTAGGTTCTGGAAGAGACTTCTCATATTTTGTTACCACGATAGCAACGATAACCACTGCAATGAGAATTCCAATTACAGTACCAAGAATATCTGCAGATACCAACCAGAGATGAGATCTCATCTCCTCTGCCGTAGTCAAGCTACCATCCATGTTGATCACAGCAAGTAATAATCCCAAAAACAGAAGGCCAAAAACTGCCATCAATGATGCCTCCTTTCTGCGGTTTTCACCGACCATCAATAATGCACCAATGACAAAGGATGAGAGTAGGATAACGGATAACAAGAATGTTGGCCACCAAACTAACCAATATGGGTTGACTTGATGCCTCCAGATGGGTGGACTGCTGAGGTGCATCATCACCAACCAAGAAACTCCAAGGATTAAGGAAATCAGACCAACTGGCCTTGCCGGTTCAGGAAGGCGGCGTACGGGAATTTTTCCGGTGAAGATAATCATGAAACAACCTAAGCCCATCAGAATTGTTGGGCCAATGACTGAAAGAAGTAGGTGACCACCGGCTGAAGAATCCGATGCAGGTACAGTTACCCAAGAAAATAAAATCATCATGAAAGCCAGAAAAACTACTGACCAAGCGATGACTGGGCGCCTACCTTCTTTTCTTGAAAGAGCTAAGACTGTGCCAAATGGAAGACAAATCAAGGGCAGCCAAAACAATAAGGCCGCCTGAAGGAACTCTTCCATCAAGGCCTGTGCCGATGTAGATAATGAATAAATATTGTCCATGTATTGCCTTGCAGTATAGCGATTTGATAGCCGGACTCTTTCCGGCACCAATATATACCGAACCCTTGTGGGACGCTCGCTCAAGGTGTTCTAAATGGTCAAAATGCCCCGACAGATCAAGCGATACAGCCCTTCAGCGGGACGCCATACCATGCATACAGTGGAGCGTGTCAAGAAAAGGCGGGCCAGTGAATTGAAGTGGGGTCAACGCCGATTCCGCAGAGTTACTGCTGGATACCGTGGTTTCCCTCGCCCAAAGCCTGAAGGCCGTGAAAAGCCAACCAAGAGAGTAAACATTCTATTCCGTTGTACAGAAACCGGCAAGGCTCATTACGCTCCTTGTCAACGTGCAAAGAAATTCGAACTTATCGACAAGTGAGGTGCATAATATGACAAGTGGGTTCATCAAAGTATCATGCCGCGACTGCGGAAACGAAACTGTAATTTTCAAGCGTGCCACAACTTCCATCTCCTGTGGTGTATGCGGCGCAACTCTAGCCCAACCGGCTGGTGGAAATGCAAATCTGGTTGGATGCACTGTTGTTGAAGCTCTCCAGTGAACGGAGGCTTCAGAATGGCAGAACTCGAATTCCCAAGTGAAGGGGAACTTGTTGTCTGTACAGTTTCAGGTGTTAAGCAAAATGGTGCTTATACAAAATTAGACACCTATAATGACCTTGAGGGCTTCATCTTCATCGGTGAAATCGCCAGTGGTTGGGTCAAGAATATTCGTGGCTTCGTACGTGATGGTCAGCGCTTAGTTTGCAAAGTACTGCGCACCAGAAAAGATGGACGGAGTGTGGAATTATCTCTAAAAAGTGTATCTGAAGAAAGAAGGAGAGACACCATTCAAGCCTGGAAGAATGAACAAAGGGCTAATCAATTGCTGAAGGTTTTGGCAGAAAAGGTAGGATGGGATCACGACAAGACCGAAGAATATGCAGGCGAATTAATCGAAGAATTCGGTACACTATATTCTGCTTTTGAAGAAAGTGCAATCAATAATGAGGCCCTTTCTGCTTCCGGGTTTGAAGAGGATTGGTGTGCACAATTCATAGAATTGGCAATTGAGAATATTATTCCTCCTTTTGTCCATATCAAAGGTACTTTCCTTATGGAATGCCATACTGCAGAGGGTATCGAGGTAATTCGCAGAGCCTTAGAGGCGGCCGAGTCCTATAGCGACGAAGAGGATGAAATTTCCATCACCTGCCATTATGATGGTGCCCCCCAATATCGTATTGAATTGAGAGCTCCAGATTACAAAAGTGGAGAATCCGCTTGGGAATCACTGTGCGAAGATGCAATTACTATAGTTGAAGAAGCTGGGGGAGTTGCTAGTGCAACACGGGGCTGATTAAATGGTTCGTCAAAAACTACAGACCTGCACAACTTGTGGGGCCCATGGTTTGTCAACCACCTGCATAAAATGTGGACAGCCAGCACAGGCTGCTGCGCCATTGAAGTGGTCCCCCGATGACCACCAAGCCTCGCGCAGAAGGCAAAGGCATTCTGTTGAATCCAAAGAGTGGGTCGAAAAACTTCCTCAAGCAATTCAGGAATCTTCTTTGGAAGAAGAATGAAGCCCCCTAATCCATGCTCAGCATGGCGATGTTGATGCGAATCATTATCCACCATCAGCAAAGCAACGGGAATATGGCACTTCTTCAGCAATGGCTAAGCGGACACCAAAGTCTGCCTGAGCATAGAATAATGTTGGCAGCATTACCAGGAGTTGGCAATGTCGGGAAATTGATAATCGACAGTTTAACAGAATCATGTGAAGCAGAGGAAGTGCTCCGCCTCATCCATCCTGATATGCCACCTCAAGCAAGTCTAGACAGCCAAGGATTACTTTCTCCCCCGCATATCTCCTTTCACCACAATGGGGAATTGATTCTGGTAACTGCAGATGGCCAGCCAGCCACCCCTAGTGGGCAACATGAGTGCGCATTAGAGATCTTAAAACTTGCAAAGCAATCTTCCTGTCAGCATGTAATTATTCTAGCGGGAATGACTGCTGCAGTAGGAGAAGAAGATGTATTCTTGGTCTGCTCTGATGTAGAAACAAGACTTGAATTGGAACAAAGTTCAGCCGACGTCAGAAGAGACCAACCAAATGGGGGAGTCATTGGCCTGGTCGGACTATTATCCTCACTAGGGCCAGTCGTTGGGATTTCCTCAACCTGTGCTATATCAACAACTCTCGGTTCTAGTGCCGATCCAATTGCAGCCCAACGCCTCCTCACATCTCTCGTTTCATGGTTTAATTTGAAATTGGAGATTCCATATGCAACAATGGATCGAATGAGCATTCATATGGCAATGCTTGATGAAAAGGGTGTCTCCGGAGAAATACCCGAATTAGCAGAAGAAGATAATGCTCCAATGTTATATTCCTAGGGATTGCCGGCTCAAAGCACATGTACGAGATGCTTGTGTGAGACATGATGATTCCTAAGGCCGAGGCAACAAGGTTCAAGCCTCCTAAAGGTGAGTCAGCAAGAATCAGAAAAATTGTCCTGCTTAAAATCGCCACACCTGTAATTGTCGTCTTCTTCCTTTATCTAGCAACTTCACTCACTGTATATGGTTTTGAAACCGCTCAGGCACGTGAATTTAACCAAATTTTCAAAGATTCGGGAGGTACCCGAACAGGGAGTCTGATTGAAGGCTGTGATGAATGCCCTCGCGAACCAAATATTCAGAGACTGGATGACGCACTTTGGTGGTCAACCGTCACTCTTGGCACCATAGGATATGGTGACCATTACCCCGTTTCCCTTGGAGGCAGATTAACTGCAGCAGCCTTCATCATGACGACCATGGTATTCATCGCCATCGTCCTCTCGGGAATACAATCAGCAGTTATGGATTACAGTAGATTGAGGTGGCTTGGAATGACAGGAACAAATTTTAAAAACCATGTAATAGTATGCGGATGGAGCAGTATTTCGAAGGTAGCAATACCCGAACTACTTGCTGCTGGAAGAAAAGTTGCAGTGATATGTGAAGACCAAAATGACATATCATTGATTAAGGAATTATGCGATGATGATAGTAAATTATTCATCACTGTTGGCGACCCAACAGCGCTCCCTGCCCTTCAGAGAACCAATCACCTAGAGGCACATACCCTGATAATTGCAACCTCTGAAGATACGACCAACCTAATTTCTTCACTCAATGTCAGAGCAAATAACCCAGATTTGAGAATAATCGTTTACGTACAGAGACCAGAACTCCGTTCTACATTCTCAGCTTCAGGAGTAACATATGTTGCATCACCATTTGAAATCGGCGGAAGGCTTGTTGCATCAGCCGCTTTTGAACCTGAAGTCGCCCACCTTGTAGATACCATGACCTCGGGATTATCTGATTGCGATATTCAACAATTCACAGTCACTAAGGACTCATCAGCAGAACACATGACAGTTTCAGAAATCCGAAAAGAAATGATTGCCAACGATGGTGCACTTCTCATTGCAACCGCAGAACATAATCCTGAAAAAGTAGAAGGGGAAGGGTGGGAAGTAAAGGGTAATCCTTCAACTAATAAGAAAATGAGGGCCGGTGAAATCATCATATTTATGGGGACTCCAGAAGAAAACTTGGTTGTCTCAGAGCGCTTGGGAGTAGAGCAGGGAAGATGAAAAAATGATCTTGTTGATTGCGGTTGTAAGCGCCGATCAAATTAACCGCCAGAAGAAACGATAATCAATTCCAATTCAATGTCTTCATTTACAATTGCATTATGTGGAACTACTACATCCTTATGAATTGCTAAAACCGTTGAGGACAGAATACCCATTTTCTGAATTATTGATTCAATCGAACAAGGACCATCGAATTCTAATTCTGTCCTCACACCATCATTGAGGATTCCAATCAGCATGTATCGATGCCATGGCATCACGCTTATGACCAGCGCGCATCAGCGCGCCATCAACAGCCGAGATCGCATAGCCTGGTATCGCGGTGGATTCGAAATCCACTGTCCCTTGGACGCGAGAGTTCAAATCTCTCTCTCGGCGCCAAACGAACTTCGTTCGTTGGCTAGGTTTCGAACACAATCGATACATAGCGCTTGTTCGAAACCGGCGCCTATCAGTCATCAATCAACAAAGCCGAAGGGAGTTTGAACCAGACGAGAACTGGGCATTACTCAGCAATACAACCGTTCTCGTCGTCGGTTTAAATCGACCTCGAGGCGCCAACAAGTATCGCAAAACAAGGTTTGTGGCTAGGCGCCAACAAGTATCGCAAAGCGAGACACATAACCTCAAAATTCAACTATTTTCAAGCG
>Ga0066376_10001206_pt1 | contig 25116 bp, 25 predicted proteins | sample Knorr_S15_td_Bot_FD_77009 | JGI IMG/M metagenome (GOLD analysis project Ga0066376, IMG submission 77009) | Marine microbial communities from Southern Atlantic Ocean transect - Knorr_S15_td_Bottom_ad_5009_LV_A | ecosystem: Environmental > Aquatic > Marine > Oceanic | place: Southern Atlantic...
AATTTATTCCGTGATAAATTTCGTCAGCAATAATTCTTATTTTATTTTTTTTACAAAACATTGAAATTTTTTTTATTTCTTCTTTTTTTATAACTGCACCAGTTGGGTTAAGTGGATTTGAAATTAATAATCCATTTATATTTTTATGTTTACAAATATTTTTAAAATTATATTCAAAATTTTTTTTTGAATTACAAAAAATTGGTTTCATTTTAAGATCAAAAGCTTTTATCATATTTTTATATGCTGGGTAGTTCGGAACTGTGACACCAATAGTATCTCCCTTATCAAAAGCACTTAAAAAGGCTAATATAAAAGCGCCCGAAGACCCAAATGTAATAATAATGCTATTAGGGTTGACCCTAGCTCTATATTTTTTTAAATAATAATTGCTTATTTTCTTTTTCAACAAACTTAAGCCTAATGGACTTGTATAACTTACATTTGTTGTTTTTATTTTATTTAATGCTTGTTTAAATGCAGAATTCGGCAACCTTGCTGTAGGCTGACCTGCTTCAAAATGTATAATTTCTTTTCCTCTTTTACTAAGAATTTGAGCTTCTTCAAACAAATCCATTACTATAAAATTAGATACCTGTCCTCTTTTTGATAAAAATTTTTTCATAAAAAATAAAAAAAAAAAATAAAAAAAAATATACTATTAATAATCTATATGAAAAAGTTATTATTATTATTGTTTTTTTTATTTTCTATTTCATCCAATTCATTAGGATTTATTAGAGATTCAGAAATTGAAAATCTTATAAAAGAAATTGTTGGCCCAATAGCAGATGCGGCAGGACAAAAAAAAGAAAATTTAAAAATTTTTATTATAGATGATAATCAATTAAATGCTTTTGTAACACCCGGGCAAAAAATCTTTATTTTTTCAGGTTTAATTACAAATTCAAAAGATGCAAATGCACTTGAGGGAGTAATTGCGCATGAACTTGGACATATAACTGGAAGACATCATGTTAAAATATATGAACAACTTGAAAAAAGTAGAGCTATCACTTTAGCTGGTATTATATTAGGGGGTGCTGTGTCTGTTCTGACTGGCGACCCTGATGCTGCTGCTGCTATAGCAGGAGGAGCATTAACAACATCAACTAGATCTCTTTTAAGTTTTTCTAGAGCACAAGAAGGTTCTGCTGATCAAGCAGGTTACTCATTTTTAAAAAATAGTGGAAAATCTTTATGCGGTATTATTAGTTTTTTAGAACTTTTAGAAAATATGCAAATTTCTTATCAAGAAAATGCTTATACACAATCACATCCTTTAACAAGAGAAAGAATAAACGATGCAAAAAATGCAGCTAAAGATGAAAACTGTGAAATAAAAAATTCAGAATTATTAATTGATGAAAAATACAAATTCATTCAAGCAAAATTAATCGGTTTTGCAGATCCAGAAAATACTTTAATTTCAATTAAAAATAATTCTAAATTTAATGATGATCAAAAAAATTATGCTTTAGCAATAGCTAATTATAAATCGTTTAATTTAAAAAAAGGAAATGAATTAATAAATAAATTAATAAAAAAATATCCTTCTAACCCTTATTTTTATGAATTAAAAGCTCAAATGCTTCGTGAAAATGGTTTTTTAAAAGAATCTTTAAATAACTATTTAATTGTAAATAAATTAATACCAAATGATCCTTTAGTGCAAATTGAATTAGCGCATACTCTGTTAAATCTTGATTCAAAAAAAAATTTAGATAAAGCTATTCAAAATCTTGAAGAAGCAAAAAAAAAAGAACCGGAGAATAATAAATTGTGGTATTTATTATCTGTAGCACGTGGAAAAAATTCAGAAATGGGTGAATCGAGGTATGCTTCTGCTTATTCATTTTATTTGAAAGGTGATGATGCAATGGCACTAAGTTTTATTGAAAGAGCAAAAAAAATTACAAAAAGAAATTCCTCAACATGGACTAAATTAATTAATTTAGAAAATAAAATTAATTTTAAAAAAAAATAAAGGTGATAAAACAAGTTGTGTGGTAAAATTAATTTTTTGATTTATAGTATTTATTTTTTGAAATGAAGAAAATTTTAGTTATAAACGGTCCTAATTTAAATTTATTAGGTGAAAGAGAAGTGGAAATTTATGGCAAAACTTCTTTAGAAGATATAGAGAGTGAAACAATAAAATTTGCTAAAATCAATAAGATAGATGTAGAATTTAAACAAAGTAATGAGGAATCAGAAATTATTAATTGGATTCAAAGTTGTATGAAAAACAACTATAAAGGTTTGTTAATTAATGCAGGCGCCTATACTCATACATCTATAGCAATATTTGATGCGCTAAAAGCAATTAAAATTCCAATTGTGGAAATTCATTTATCCAATATACATAAAAGAGAAGAATTTAGAAAAAAATCATTTATTTCTGAAGTAGCAGACGGGGTTATTTTCGGATTTGGTTCTTATAGCTACATTTTAGCAATAATGGCTATAAATAATTTATTAACAGATAAAAATGGTTAAAGATTTAAACGATAAGAATCTATTAAAAAATTTATTAAAAGCTGTAAAAGAACTTACTAAAGTTTTAAAAGAAACTAATTTTTCAAAAAAAAATGAAAATGATGCTAATCAAAAACAAATTGTAACTAAAAGAATACAAATTAAACACGATGATGCTTTAACATCTCCAATGGTGGGAACTGTATATTTGTCACCAGAACATAAAGCAAAGCCTTTTGTGCAACAAGGTCAAAATGTAAAAAAGAATGACACTTTATTAATTATTGAAGCAATGAAAACATTTAATCCGATAAAAGCAAAAAAATCAGGAAAGGTTGAAAAAATTTTAGTTAATGATGCCGAACCTGTTGAATACGGACAACCATTAATTGTAATCAAATAATTTAAATTAATGTTCAAAAAAATTTTAATAGCAAATAGAGGAGAAATTGCATTACGAATTGTAAGAACTTGTAGAGATCTTGGAATTAAAACTGTAGCAGTACATTCTTTAATTGATAAAGACTCAATGCATGTAAGACTTGCTGATGAAGCAGTTTGTATTGGAAAATCTTCTATAAAAAATAGTTATTTAAATTCATTTGCAATCTTATCTGCTGCTGAAATAACTAATTCAGATGCAATTCATCCTGGCGCTGGTTTTTTTTCTGAAAATTATGAATTTTCATCTATGGTAAGAAAACACAAAATAAATTTTATTGGTCCAACAAGTGAACAAATCAAAATTTATGGTGATAAAATAAATGCCAAAAAATTAATGAAAAAATACAAATTTCCTGTGATACCAGGATCTGAAGATTATTTAAAATCTATAGATGAAGCGATTAAAATTGCAAAAAAAATTGGTTACCCTGTAATATTGAAAGCTGGGTCAGGTGGAGGCGGAAAAGGTATAAGGGTAATAAAAAATCAAAAAGAATTAATAGCAAACTTTACTATTGTAAAACAAGAAGTTAAAAATTCTTTTGGAAATGAAAATATTTATTTAGAAAAATTTTTTTATAATCCTAGGCACATAGAAGTTCAAATAGTTGCTGATAAAGAAGGTAATGTTGTTCATTTAGGAGAAAGAGATTGTTCGATACAAAGAAATAAACAAAAAATTATTGAAGAAACTCCCTCTCCTACTTTATCAAACGTTCAAAGAAAAAAAATTTGTGACTTAGTGGTTAAAACAATTAAGAGAATAGGATATGAAAGTTTAGGAACAGTTGAATTATTATATAAAAATCAAAAATTTTATTTTATGGAAATGAATACTAGAGTCCAAATAGAACACACAATAACCGAGAGAGTAACTGGGATAGACTTAATAAAACAACAAATTAAAATTGCAGCAGGGCAAAAAATTAGTTTTAATCAAAAAGATGTCCAGTTTTCTGGACATTCAATTCAATGTAGAATAAACGCAGAAGATCCTCATAGTTTCATACCTTCTCCAGGAAGAATAGAGGAATATCACTCACCTGGCGGGCCAGGAGTTAGAATAGATTCTGCTTTGTATGCAGGCTGTATCGTTCCTCATCAATATGATAATTTAATTTCAAAAATAATAATTTATTCAAGAAATAGAAACGAAGCAATTTTAAGACTTAAAAGATGTTTGGTAGAATATGTTATTAATGGAGTAAAAACTAATATACCTTTACATTTAAAAATTTTGAATAGTAAAGATTATATTAAAGGAAATTATCATATAAATTGGTTAGATAAATTTTTATCTATTAATTATTAAATGGATATTAATGAAGAAACTATTCTTAAGGGTTACTCTTTGGGCATATTTCCTATGTCTGAGAATTTTCATGATCCAAATATATATTGGATTAATCCAAAAAAAAGAGGCATTATTCCTATAAATGATTTTAAAGTCTCAAAAAGTTTAAAAAAAGAAATTAAAAGAAATAAATTTAAAATAACAATTAACAAAAATTTTAGTAAGGTTATTGCTAATTGTGCAAAAAAAACAGAAGATAGGCCGACAACATGGATCAATAAAGAAATAATTGAATTATATTCAAACCTACATAAAATCGGTCATGCTCATTCAATAGAAGCTTGGTTTAAAAATAAATTAGTAGGAGGTCTTTATGGGGTTTCATTAGGCTCTGCTTTTTTTGGAGAAAGTATGTTTAGCAGTATGTCTAATGCAAGTAAAATCTGTTTAGTTTATTTAATAGCAAATCTAAAATTTAAAGGATTTACTTTATTAGATATACAATTTGTAAACCCTTATTTAAAAAAATTAGGTGCAATAGAAATATCAAGAAAAAAATATTTAAAAATACTAGGAAGTTCACTAAAAAAAAATTTAAACTTTAATAAAAAAGTTTTTCAATCTTCAATATACGATATCTTACAATCTATGACCCAAACATCATAAACTGCATGATCTACAGCTGATATCGAAGGACTAGAAGAAAACATCCAACCACTAAAAATTTTTTTTTCTTCTTTATCAAATTTTTTATCCCAAATCTGAATAAATGCTAAGTTTTCTGGTGGATCTTCAGGCAAAGATGCTTTGCAGGTACTAACAATAATTTTTAAAGTTCCAAAATAGGTTTCTTCATTATCTTCGATTTTTATTTTAGATATTTTACCACTAACCTTATTCAAAGCTCCTAGAATAGTTATTGAATTAACTATATTTGAATAAAAGATAAAAATAGTAAGTATAAAAAAAAAAAAATATTTTTTTCTATTTTTTTTTATCTGGTGTCCATGATTCATAATTTTTAATTCTCTTAACTTTTCTTTCTTTATTCAAAACGTGTCCAGTAGGTAAATATGCTTTTTCTGTACCTGTAAGATTTGGAGAAATTTTTTTTTGCCAATAAAAGTTCTTTTTAGTTTTAAAATTAGGTACTTCTTCTATAACATGATGTAACCAAGAGTGCCAAGCTGGTTCTAATTTTGTTGGGTCATTATCTTTTTTATATAAGACCCATCTTTTTTCTTTTTTAACACCGTGACTAATATTAGATTTGTAATATTTATTGCCATCTTGATCTTTTCCTACTAAATTACCTCTAAAAATTGTATATAAATATAAAGAAATATTTTTCATACTTTTAATAATCTAAAAATAGCAAAAAAAACAAAAAAAATATTTTTTTTCTTGAAAAGTATGTTATAACTATCAACATATAGTTGTATATGTTAACTACATTATACTATATGTAGTAGTTATCTATTATATTATAATTTATGAAAATTGAAAGAAAGTTTACTAAAGAGGGTGAATCTCCCTACAACGGAGTAACCTTTAAAAAAGTTAGATCTGAGATTAGAAATCCTGATGGTTCTTTAATATTTAAATTAAATGATGTTGAAGTCCCTATTAAATGGTCTCAAGTGGCAACAGATATAATTGCACAAAAATATTTTAGAAAAAAAGGAGTGTCCAAATATCTAATAAAAAAATCTGAGAAAAATATACCAAATTGGCTTTCAAGAAGTGTGCCGGATGAAAATAAATTAAAAAAAATTCCTGAAAAAGAAAGATTTATCGGTGAAACTTCCTCTAAACAAGTTTTTGATAGAATTGCTGGAACTTGGACGTACTGGGGCTGGAAAGGTAAGTATTTTAATACTGAAGATGATGCTAGGACTTTTTATGATGAATTAAGATTTATTTTGTGTCAACAAATAGCTGCTCCTAATTCACCTCAATGGTTTAATACAGGATTAAACTGGGCGTATGGTATTGATGGCCCGGCTCAAGGACATTTTTATGTAGATAATAAATCAGGGAAATTAAACTTGTCAGAAACTGCATATGAACATCCCCAACCACACGCTTGTTTTATTCAAAGTGTAAGTGATGATCTTGTTAACGAAGGGGGAATAATGGATTTATGGGTAAAAGAAGCAAGGCTATTTAAGTATGGATCTGGAACTGGAAGTAATTTCTCCCGATTAAGAGGAGATGGGGAGAGTTTATCAGGCGGTGGAAAATCATCAGGTTTAATGAGCTTCTTAAGAATTGGAGATAGATCAGCTGGGGCTATAAAATCTGGTGGTACTACTAGAAGGGCAGCAAAAATGGTAGTTGTGGATGTAGATCACCCGGATATTGAAGATTTTGTTAATTGGAAAGTAAAAGAAGAACAAAAAGTTGCATCTTTAATCGTGGGATCTAAAATTTGCGAAAAACATTTAAACGAAATAATGGAGACTTGCTGGAATAATGAATTTGATGATGAAAAAAGATTCGATCCTAAAAAAAATTTAGTTTTAAAAGGAAAAATAATAGATGCAAAAAAGTCAATGGTTCCAAAAAATTATATTCAAAGAATATTAGAATTTGCAAAACAAGGATTTAAATCCATAGAATTTCAAACATATGATGCTGATTGGGATTCTGAAGCATATCTGACTGTTTCAGGACAAAATTCAAATAATTCTGTAAGAGTAACTAATGATTTTTTAAATTCCGTTTTAGAAAACAAAGAATGGAATCTTATTAGAAGAACTGATCAAAAAGTTCATAAATCAATTAATGCAAAAGATCTTTGGGAAAAAATAGGTTACGCAGCATGGTCATGTGCAGATCCAGGAATACAATATGATACCACGATTAATGAATGGCATACATGCCCTAAAAGTGGAAGAATAAATGCCTCTAATCCCTGCTCTGAGTATATGTTTCTTGATAATACTGCATGTAACCTAGCTTCTATAAATTTAATTGAATTTTTGGATCATAATGGAAAATTTCAAATAGAAAATTTCAAACATACAATAAAACTTTTTACAATTGTATTAGAAATTTCAGTAATGATGGCTCAATTTCCTTCAAAAGAAATTGCTGAACTTTCTTATGAATTTAGAACTTTGGGTCTTGGGTATGCAAATATAGGAGGTTTACTGATGCAGCAAGGATATAGTTATGATAGCAATGAAGGAAGAGCAATTTGTGCATCTATAACTGCTTTAATGACTGGTGAGTCATATAATATTTCTTCTAAAATAGCAAAGGAACTTGGTTCATTTAAGAAATTTAAAGATAATAGAAAAGATATGCTAAGAGTAATTAGCAATCACAGGTTAGCAGCTCATGGTGAAAAAAATAATTATGAAAATTTATCAATTCTTCCAGTACCAATAGAAGAAGATCATTGTCCAGATAAAGAATTAGTTTTCGCTGCAAAGAAATCTTGGGATGATGCTTTAAATAATGGAGAAAAGTACGGATTCAGAAATGCACAAACAACAGTAATTGCGCCCACTGGTACAATTGGTCTTGTCATGGATTGTGATACAACCGGTATTGAGCCTGATTTTTCAACGATAAAATTTAAAAAACTAGCTGGGGGAGGATATTTTAAAATTATTAATAGATTAATACCTATTTCTCTAAAAAATCTTGGTTATAGTAAATTTCAGATTGATGAAATAACTAAATATGTTGTTGGAAATGGTACGTTAGAAAATTGTAAAACAATTAATCATAAAACTTTAAAAGAAAAAGGTTTTACAAGTGAAATATTAAAAAAGATTGAAATAAAATTAAGAAACGCTTTTGATATAAAATTTATTTTTAACAAATTTATTATCGGTGAAGATTTTTGTATAAATAATTTAAAATTAAAATCCGAAAATTTAGATGATCCATCTTTCAATATGCTTGAGCATTTAGGTTTCAGTGAAAATGAAATAGATGATGCAAATACATATTGTTGTGGATCAATGACATTGGAAAAAGCGCCGCATATAAAAGAAGAACATTTATCAATATTTGATTGTGCCAACCCTTGTGGAAAAATTGGAAAACGTTTTTTATCAACTGAAAGCCATATTAAAATGATGGCTGCTGCACAACCATTTATTTCTGGTGCAATCTCAAAAACAATCAACATGCCTAATAAAGCAACTATTAAAGAATGTAAAAACTCTTATATACAATCTTGGAAATTAGGACTAAAAGCTAATGCGCTTTATAGGGACGGGTCAAAATTATCCCAACCACTAAGCTCTGCTATTATTGAAGAGGAAGAATTGAAAGAAGAAAGCTCTTCAAAAGAAAAAACTATACATGCAGCAGAAAAAATCGCTCAAGATTATGTAAAAGAAATTGTAAGAACAAAAAGAAATAGATTGCCTGATAGAAGAAAAGGTTACACGCAAAAAGCAATTGTTGGTGGACATAAAGTTTATTTAAGATCTGGAGAATATGATGATGGGTCAATTGGTGAAATATTTCTTGATATGCATAAAGAAGGAGCTGCGTTTAGAAGCTTGATGAATAATTTTGCAATCGCAATATCTATAGGACTTCAATATGGCGTTCCCCTTGAAGAATTTGTTGAAGCTTATGTAAATACAAAATTTGAACCATCTGGTACAGTTCAAGGTAATGATTCAATAAAAATGGCAAGTTCTATTTTAGATTATGTTTTCAGAGAATTAGCTATATCATATTTGAATAAAAAAGACCTTGCGCATTTTGATCCAGATCAAAAAATATCCATTAGTGAATCCAATATAAATAAAATACAAGAATTAAAAGCCGCTTCTATTAACGATTCATTATCAAAATATGCTAGTACTGGTTATCTGAGAAATAATTTTTATGTTCTTTCAGGAGGTATGGAAAACATAGAAATTGAAAAAAATACAGAAAATAAAAAAAAAAAAAATGTAGATGATTTAATAATAAATGCAAAACTAAAGGGTTATGAAGGTGATGCGTGTGAGGAATGCGGAAATTTTACATTAGTAAGAAGTGGAACATGCTTAAAATGTGATACTTGTGGTGGAACTACAGGATGTAGTTAAAATATATGAAAAATTCTATAAAAAAAAGCCTGAGTAACATGGGCTTTTCTTTACCAAAAAGTATTAAAGTAGCTGGCTCATACGTGCCCTTCTTAAAAGAAAATAAATTTTTATTTATATCAGGTCAATTGCCAATAAAAAATAATAAAGTTTTATTTTTAGGAAAAATTAATGAAGAAAATAAAAATTATGGATATAAAGCAGCACAATTATGTGCTCTAAATATTTTAGGATTAATTAATATAGCAATAAAAGGTAATTTTAGTGAAATAATAAGATGCGTTAGAATAAATGGTTTTGTTAATTGCGAAAAAAGTTTTTTTGAACACCCTTTTGTAATTAATGGAGCATCAGATTTGATTAAAAAAATTTTAAAAAAAAAGGGATTGCATACAAGAACTGCAATTGGAGTTAGTAGTTTGCCATTTAATGCAAGTGTTGAAGTTGATGCAATTTTTTCAACTAAATAATTTTTTCTTTCTTTTTTTCAGTTACGAAATCAAATTTTAATTTATTATTATTTTCTAAATTAATTTTTATTAAAATTCGTGATTTAGGATTATTAGATAATAAATAATCAGCTATTGGTTCTTTAATTTTTAATTGTATTAATCTTGCAAGTGGTCGCGCTCCATATATTTCACTATAACCAGTTTTCACTAAAAAATTCTTTACACTTTTAGAAATTTCAATTGAAATATTTCTTTCTTTCAATCTGCTTTTAAGTTGTGTAATAAATTTGTTAACAATTTTATGAACTGTTATAGGGGTTAATGAATCAAAAGATATAATAGCATCTAATCTATTTCTAAATTCAGGTTTAAAAAAAAATTTAATTTCTTCTTCGTTATTCAATTTTTCTTTATTTGTTTCAAAACCCATCTTACCTTTTGTTAGATTTTCACCACCAATATTAGTTGTTAATATTAAGATTGTATTTTTAAAATTGACTGATTTTCCATTATTATCTGTTAATCTTCCATAATCCATTACTTGAAGTAATATATTGAAAAGATCTTGATGAGCTTTTTCAATTTCATCAAATAATACTACTGAATGCGGATGTTGATCAACAGCCTCAGTAAGAAGGCCTCCTTGTTCAAAACCCACGTAGCCAGGTGGGGAGCCAATTAGTCTGGCAATACTATGTTTTTCTGAATATTCAGACATATCTAGTCTAATAAATTTTGATTCTAAAGAATTTGATAACTGTTTTGCTAACTCAGTTTTTCCAACTCCTGTTGGACCAGTAAATAAAAAACAACCAACTGGTTTATCTGGTTCAGATAATCCAGCCTGAGATACTTTTATTGAACGTGCCAAATCATCAACAGCTTTATCTTGTCCAAATATTAATTTTTTTATTTTTTTATCTAAATTCTTTACTAATAAATTATTTTGACTACTAATACTTTTGAGAGGAATTTTTATAATTCTTGAAATAGTATTAATTATATCTGAACTATTAATTAAGTTTTTTTTATTTTCAAAAGTTTTTTTATATGCTCCAGCTTCATCTATAATGTCTATAGCTTTATCTGGTAATTTTTTTTCTGTAATATATCTATTTGCTAAATCAATAGCTAATTGTAAAGCTTCATCTGTGTATTTTAAATTATGAAAATTTTCATAATATTTTTTAATACCTTTTAATATTTCAAAACATTCTTTTACAGATGGTTCTGATATGTCTATTTTTTGAAATCGTCTTGAAAAAGCTTTATCCTTATCAAAATAATTTCTATATTCTTTATATGTTGTTGAACCTATACATCTAATTTGTCCATTAGATAAGACTGGTTTTAAAATATTTGAAGCATCCATAGAACCTCCAGTTGTAGCACCGGCTCCAACTATAGTGTGTATTTCATCAATAAATAAAATATTATTTTTAGACAAACTCATATTTTTTATAACTTTTTTCATTCTTTCTTCAAAATCACCTCTATATTTTGTTCCAGCAATTAACCCAGCTAAATCTAATTGATGAATCACTGATTTTTGCAAAAATTTAGGAACTTCATTATTAAAAATTTTAAGAGCTAAACCTTCGACTATTGCTGTCTTTCCTACACCAGGTTCACCAACATATAAAGGATTATTTTTTAAACGTCTTGATAATATTTGTATTGTTCTTTCAATTTCATTGTTTCTACCTATTAATTTATCAATTTTTTTATTTTTAGCTTTATCAATTAAATTGATAGTAAAATCATCATTTCTTTTTTTTTCTTTTGATTGATAACTGTTAGGGTATATAAATTTATTTTCCTTATTTTCTTTTTCTTCTTCTATTTCTTCTTCTTTATCTTCATTTTTTTCTATACCATGTGAAATAAAATTTAATGCATCCAATCTTGACATATCTTGTTTTTGTAAAAAATAAACTGCATGCGACTCTCTTTCTGAGAAAAATGAAACTAACACATTTGCTCCATTAATTTTTATACTTTCAGATGTATAAACATGTGATGCCGTTTTTTGCAAAACTCTTTGAAAACTTGCTGATGGCTCAGCTTCTTGTACAGTCGCAGATGTTATGCTTTCTAATTCTTGATCAAGGTATTTTATTAAACTAATCTTAAGATTTTTAACATCTACATTACAAGCTTTTAATACACCTAGTGCGTCTTCGTCATCTATTAAAGCAAGTAATAAATGCTCTAAAGTTACATATTCTTGTTGTCTATCATTTGCATATGAAATGGCTCTTTTTATAGTTTTTTCTAAATTGTCAGATAACATTTTTTTAAATTTTCTCCAAAATACAAAGTAAAGGAAAACCATTATTCCTAGACGTATTAATAACTTTTAATATTTTTGTTTCAGCAATCTCAAATGTAAAAATACCACAGGTAGCGGCTCCTTTATTATGTACGTCTAACATTATTTTAGAAGCCTCTTCATGGTTCTTTTTAAAAAAAGTTTTTAGCAAATAAACTACAAAATCCATTGGTGTATAATCATCATTTAGCATAACAACTTTATACAAAGATGGTTTTTTTAATTTTTTTTTAGTGTTTTTTTTTATTAAAACTTCGTTGTCTTGGTCTATATTTTTTATAAATTTTGGCATTAGATATTATTTATTAATAACGAAATTATAAATATAAAAAAAAAAATAGTCAAAATTTTGGAACTTTAAAACTACATTTTTTTAAATTTTTTCTTAAATTTAATTTAACCTTGTTAAGATTCTTCTTGGTATATGCCTCACATCTAGCAACAATGATATTTTGAGTGTTAGATGCTCTAACTAGCCACCAACCATCTTTAGTTGAATATCTTACGCCGTCTATAGCAATAAATTTCTTTTTTTCTTTTTTTAAATTTTTTTTTAATTTTTCAACGATTGTAAATTTTTCAGTTTCTGTAGTATTAAATCTTAATTCAGGTGTATTATAAGATTTTTCCATATCACCAAATATTTTGGATAATGATTTATTAGAATCACAAAAAAGGTTTAAAAATCTAATTGATGCATAAATAGCATCATCAAATCCATAGTATTTATCAGCAAAAAAAATATGGCCGCTCATTTCCCCAGCAAAAATTGCTTTTGTTTCTTTCATTTTTTCTTTTATTAATGAGTGACCTGTCTTCCAAAAAAAAGGCTTACCTTTTAATTTTTTAATTTCATTAAAAACAATCTGACTTGATTTTATATCTAAAATAATTTTCGACTTTGGGTTTTTTAAAAGAACATCTTTGGCTAAAAAAGCAACAATTTTATCTGCATATATTATTTTACCTTCATTATCAACAACTCCTAATCTGTCTCCATCTCCATCAAAAGCAAAACCAAAATCACATTTTTTTTTTTTTACTAAGTTTATTAATTGTTTTAAATTTTTTGCTACTGTTGGATCTGGATGATGAGCAGGAAAACTACCATCAATTTTCTCATTAATAAGATAATGTTTTCCATTTAGTTTTTTGGTTAAACGAGAAATTATTTCACCGCTTGATCCATTACCCGGATCCCAAGCAATTTTAATATTTTTCTTTACGTTTGCTAAATTAGTTAAGAAAAATAAATATTTATCTTTGATAGATATCTTATTTACTTTTCCTCTTTTATTTTTATAGAAATCTCCTTTAGATGAAATTTTTGCTATATCTAAAATATCTTTCCCAAAAATGCTTTTATTTTTTAATAACATTTTAAAACCATTGTAATTGGGTGGATTATGAGATCCTGTAATCATAATTCCACTATCTAATTTTTTTGAATACATAGAAAAATAAAGTAATGGCGTTGGAACAAGACCAATTTTAAATACTTCTATTCCTTGTGATAACAGACCTTTTATAAGTTCTTTATGAATTTTAAGTGAGCTATGTCTTCCATCGTAACCAATTACTACATTTTTATATTTATTTCTTTTTAAAAGAGTTGCAAAAGATTTTCCTAAATATAACGCATCTATTAAATTAAGATCTTTTCCAACAATACCCCTTATATCATATTCACGTAATATTGTTTTATTGAAAGTGTGGCTGTACATTAAAAAATTTTAAATGCCTAAATACCTAATAGGTTTAATATAGGTTTAAATAAATTTAGAATTTTTGATAATGACAGCAATAAACCTATTTTACCTGTATAAATAAAATAAATAATTACTCCTATAATAAAAAAAATAAATAAATATCTGATTTTTAGATTTATATTTTTAAAAAATTTTATTAATAAAAAAATTAATAAAAAAATTAATAATGAGATTAATATGAGTTTAATCATTAGATCTTATTGATTTTAATATTTTATCATCTTTAGTAAATTCGCTTACCTTTAAACAAATTTTTTTTATATGTCTCAAATTAAAAAAAGGATTAAGTAAAATTGCCCTTAACCATTTTAAATTATTATATTTAACAACTGAAAAGAAAATATTATGTTTTTTGAACAAAAATTTTTGAAGATTTAAATTTAGCACATCATTTTCATTTGCATTCTTATTTCTTACTTCGTATCTAAAGCAAAGAATATTCATTTGAGGTTCACAAGCAATCTTAATATTGTTTATTTCTAATAATTTTTTCTTAAATAAATTAGTATATTTAAATGAATTTTCTATAATTTCTGAATAACTAAAATTTCCTAAATGTTGAAGTGATAACCACAATTTTAAAACATCTGGGTATCTTGTTCCTTGTAAAGTTATTTCACCCCCATGATATTCGTCTTTATTTTTCATTACATAAGGCAAAGGAATAAAAAAATCTGAATAAAGATATTTTTTATTTTTTAATAATAACACTGAACAAGTTTTAGTTATATGCAACCACTTCTGTGGATTGAATGAAATTGAGTCTGAGTTTTCAATACCATTTAATTTATTTTTAAATTTATCTGAAAAAGCTAAAGCACCTCCATAAACCGCATCTGTATGCATCCACAATTTATATTTATCAGCTATTTTTGATACTTCATTTAAATCATCGACACTTCCGGTAATAGTTGTTCCTGCTGTAGCGACAATACAAAATGGAAAACCTTTATCTTTAATTTTCTGTCTTATTAATTTATCTAAATTAGATATTCGCATACTTCCATCTGCGTTTGTTTGAATAGAAATAATGGAGCTTGTGCCTAAACCAAGAACCATTGCTGCTTTTTGTATTGAAGTATGAGATTCTTCAGATGCAAAAATATATGGTTTTCTTTTTAAACCAGTTAAACCTTTTTCAAATGAACCTAGAATACGATTTCTAGCTAATGCTATTGCTTGTATGTTTGATAACGTACCACCCGCAAGCATTACTCCTCCGGAATCTTGACCAAGGTTAAATTTATTTGCTAAATTTTTTGTAACTTTACTTTCAATTTCTGTAAGTATTGGGGCAGTTTCTTTGCTAAGCATATTATTATTAATCGTTGAGCATATTATATCCCCAACAATAGACATAGTTGTTGGCAACGAATCCATATGACCTAAATAATATGGATTAGAAGCATTCATTGAATTATTAATTATAATTTTTATTTGTTTTAAAATTTTTGATTCAGAAATAGGTAAATCATTAAGATTAAATTCATCAAAATTTTTTATATTTTTTGGTAATGGTGGAAATTTTTCTGCGTTTGAAACTCTCTTTAGTAATTCATCGACAATTTTATAGATAAAACGTTTTACTTCTTTAACATTCTTTCCATACGGATTCACGAATGCCATTTTTTGAATACTTTTTTTTATCATTAAATTTCCCTAATTGATTATTAAAAGTAATTGAAAAAAATTATAAACCAAATAATATCTTATAATTATGATAATGATTATCATTATCAGTAAATAATAAAATCATCAATGTTTAATAAAAAAAAAACCTTAATTTCTATATTGGTCATCTTTTTTGTTAGTTTTATATTTATTTTTTTAGAATCAGAAACAGAAAATGAATTAAATATATACTCAGGAAGAAAATCACATTTAATAAAACCGTTAATTAATGAGTTCGAAAAAAGTAAAAAAATAAAAGTTAATATAATAACAGGAAAATCTGATGAATTTATAGAAAGATTAAAACTTGAAGGAAAAAATACAAAAGCAGATATTTTGCTAACAACTGATGTCGCTAGACTCTCAAGAGCAAAACAAAATAATTTATTTGAAAAAGTTAATTCAGAAATATTACGAAGAAATATTCCATCTAAATATATTAGTAAAGATAATGATTGGTTCGGACTATCAGTTAGAGCGCGTCCAATAATTTTTTCAAAAGATAGGGTAAATATAAATGACTTAGAAAATTATGAACAACTTGCTAATAAAAAATGGAAAAATAAAATTTGTATGAGATCATCAACCAATGTATATAACCAATCTTTAATTGCATATATGATTTTAAATTTAGGGGAAAAAAAAGCTGAAGATTGGATAAAAAATTTAGTAATCAATTTTGCAAAAAAACCTTATGGGGGTGATAGAGACCAGATAAAAGCTATTGCAAATGGTGAATGCGATATTACTGTTGCAAACACATATTATTTAGCAAATATGATTAACAGTAAAAACAAAAAAGATAGGGAGGCTGCTGAAAAAGTATCTATATTTTGGCCTAATCAAAGGAACATTGGAGCTCATATAAATTTAAGTGGAGCTGGGGTAATTAAAGGTTCAAAAAATTACAAAAATGCGGTTATTTTTTTAGAATTTTTATCTTCTAAAAAGGCACAAGAAATATATTCAAAAAATATACATGAATATTCAATCAGAAATGATGTTTTGCCTTCGGAAACTGTGTCAAAGTTTGGAAAATTTAAGGCGGATGATGCAAAATTAGAAGAAATAGGAAAAAAAATTAAAATTGCTATATACCTAGCATCAAAACATAATTGGAGATAAATTGAAATAAAAGAAGTAAGGAGCCGGTATATTTGAGGGAGAATTAATGGCTCCTTACTTAATTTTATAGAGATCTATAAAAAAATTAACGAAAATTGTAAAATTTTATTCCACTTTAATTAAAAAATTATTATTTAATGTATAATTGATATTTGATATTAATTATTTAGTTGTGAAATTTTTTATATACTTTTTATTTTTTTTTCTTATAGTCCTGTGTTTCAATTCAAATACGTTTTCTATAGATTTTGAAACTGCAAAGAAAAATTTAGATAATAAAGAATACAGTAAAGCGTATGATAATTTCAACAAATGTACCTCTAATTGTTTAGAAACTGGTAACTGTTCAGAAGAACACTTTTTATGCATGCTTGAAATTGGAAGAATGTTAGAACAAGGATTAGCAGAAAAAAATATAACCAAAGAACAAAGATTAAATAAAGCAAAATTTTGGTACAAATATTGTTCCGATAAAGGATCAGAAATATGCGCACAAAAGACTTCAACGTTAGAACCTAGAACGCAGTTTATTGTAAAAAATATTCAAGAAAAACTATTTGATTTGGGGTACCCAATTAAAAGGGATGATATACCAGGGGTTGAAACTTTTGCAGTTATTAAACAGTTTCAAGAAAAAGAAAATCTTCCTGTTGAATTACCTACAGAGCCTGAAGAATGGCTAAAGTTAAATGATATGTTAACAAATGCGTTAGCTAATAAAAATAAAAATCAAAATATTAAAATAGGAAGGCCTTCAGATTATGCTACTGGGATATGGGTAGGTGAAAATGATAATTTATATGTTTTAACTGCAGGGCATTTTGTAAATGGATGCGCAAAAATAAGATCAAACGAATTAAGTTTAAGAGTCTATAAAATTGATGATTATAATGATCTTGCTTTACTAGAAAGTGATAATGCAATAAATAATAATCATATTCCTGCTGAATTGCCTTCAAAAGCAGGAATTGAAAATGAAAAAATTTATGTTTTTGGATACCCTAGACAAACAATTCTTGGAAAAAGTGAAACATCTGAAGGAGAAATTCTTTCATTAACTGTAAAAGGTGATAGAAGTAGGATTGTTATTTCAGGTGATTTACATGTACATTCAAGTGGTAGTCCTGTTATTAATGAAAAAGGCTTAATTGTTGGAAGCGTTCATGCAAAAGCGTCTCTATGGAAACGAGTTAAAGAAAGATTAAACTTCGGTGTTAGTTCTAAAGGACAAAATTTAGCAATTTCAATTTACACAATTAAAAGCTTTCTTGATGAAAACAACATTAATTATTTGACAATCAACAAATCAGAAAAAAAAGATAGAGAAAAAATAATTTCAGAAGCAAAAAAATTCACAATACCTTTAGAATGTTGGGGTAAAAATTAATGCAATAAAAATCTTCTATTTACGTTATAAAAGTTGAGGATAAATTAAAAATGAGGGAGATATGAAGAAAAAAAATACAACAATAAGGCAAGAGACTCGTGAATGTTATGGAGATTTATTAAATTATACTAAGTTTAATTTAACCTTAAACCATCATGATGCAGAGGATTTGGTTTCAGAAACGTACATAAGATTTTTTAATTCATATGATAAAGGAAGAAGTAATTATAAAGAAGGTACAAATATTTTAGGATATTTAAAATTAATTGTTAAAAATTTATATATAGATAGAACTAGAAAAAAAAAAAGATTCCCAAATGTTATTTCTCTTCACAAAAAAACAGATGCTGGAGAAATCATCAATTTTGATGAATATAAGTCACAAAAACTTGAAAAAGATGAGGAAAGTTTAAAAGATCCATTTGCTTTCAATGTAGATGTTAAAAAAGTTCTAGAAAAAATGGATAAATTGCTTTCTCAAGAAGATAAGGAAATATTTTTCTTAATATTTATAGAAGGATATAAATATAATGAAGTAGCAAAAAAACTCAAAATTTCACAAGGAACAATAGGAAGTAGATTAAATAGAAATCTAAAAAAAATTAGGCAAGAATTAGACGAAAAAAACGTTGTTAAAATCAAGGAATTTAAAAAATGAAAATTGATGATAGTAAGATAATCAAGTTTATTAATAATGATCTTTCTAGATCAGAAAAAAATAAAATTCAATTATTAATAAATAATAATCCAAAAATAAAATCTAGAGTTGAAGGCTTAAGGAATTTTAGTTCTGTTCTTAAAGAAGAGTCTAAAGCTAATAAAAAAACAAAAATGCCTAAAAGCTTATATGAAAAAATATCTGTCGAACAAAGTACTAAAAAAAAAAGGTATGTTTCAAATAATTTTAGTAATTTTTATAAAATAGCAGCTGGTATTCTTGCTTTTATTTCAATAGGTTGGGTAATGACTATGCCAAATAAAGCCTATTTATCTCAAAAAAGTTATTTACCAGATAAAAATTATTATTCGTCTAAAATTTATTACACTAAATCTGAAAGAGACCAATTTCTTTCTAAATACGATAATTGCAAAGCCGATAAACAAAAAATGTTTGATGAAAACAATGAAGAAGTATTTCCAGTAATTTGTAAAATAGATTAAAAAAAAGTTTGCAATAAAAATTCAAAAGTTTCGTTCTATTAACTATGAAAAATAAATTAATATACCCTATTTATGGTATTCTATTAATCTTTCTTCTTTCTGTTGGTAAACTAGCAATGTCAAAACAAACTGTTGACATTGCATTTCCTGGCACAAGATGGTTAGAAACAGATAATTTTGTTGGTGCAAGTAAAGCTAATATAGAGGAGTTAAAAGAAGCAATAATTGAGCCAATTGAATTTGCTGAAGATATATCAATACCTGAGTTACCTAATTTACAAGATATTCCTCTTACAGAAGAAGATAAATAATAATAAAATAGTTTGATTTTTTAATCTTTTATCATCAAATAAATAGCATTCTTAAAATGAAGAAAGTTATTTATTTTGTATCAGAAGATTGGGTTTTTTTAAATCATCGTATAGAGCTAGCCAAAAAAATTCAAAAAAAAGGCTATAGAGTAATATTAGTTACAAATATAACTTATTATAAAAATCTTATTGAAAAAGAAAAAATTAAGGTTATTCCAATAAAAATTGAACGTGGAAGTTTAAATATTCGAAAATCTATTAGAACAATTTATAAATTGAGCAAAATTTATAAAAAAATAAATCCTGACATTGTTCATAATTTTGGTTTAAGACAAATTGTTCATGGTAATATTTCAGCACAACTTGCGGGAATAAAAAAAACTTTTAATTCAATTATTGGATTAGGTAGTACATTTATTTCTGGTAATTTTTTTCTTAAATTTTTTATAACTAATTTATTACGATTTGTTTTATTTTTTAAAAGTTCACAAATTTTAGTTCAAAATAAAGATGATTATATTTTTTTTAAAAAAAAAATATGGATTAGAAAAAAAAACTTACATTTCAATACAACGTCTGGAATAAATTTAAAAGAATATACTGCTTCAAAAGAACCAAAAGGAAAAATAATTTTTCTATTTGCATCAAGAATTTTAAAAGACAAGGGTATATTAGAATTAATTAAAGCATCAAAAGAACTTAATAAAATTACAAAAAACTTTGAATTGTTTATTGCAGGAAATGTTGATAGTCAGAATCCCTCTTCTGTTTCGCATGAAGAAATAAAGTCTTGGGAGGCTCTTGATTATTTAAAGTATATGGGACATGTAAATAATATAAATGATTTATATAAAAAAATTCATGTCGCAATACTTCCGTCTTATAGAGAAGGGTTGCCAAAAGGTTTGCTAGAAGCAGCTGCTTGTTGTAAACCAATTATAACAACAGATGTAGCTGGATGTAGAGATGTAGTTATAGATGGAAAAAATGGAATACTTGTAAATCCAAAAAATTCAGATGAGTTATTTTTAGCAATGAAAAAAATGGTACAAAATAAAAAAATTAGATTGGCTATGGGTAAAGAAGGAAGAAATTTTGTGAAACAAAATTTTTTACTAGAAAATACAGTTAAAAATTTAATTCATTTATATAAAAATTGTTAAAAATTTTTTTATGGTGCTTTTATCTTCATGTTTGCATTTATAGCTACACATATTCTTGGACTATCTCCATAATATGTTCTAACACCGTGTCTTAAATAACTAGGAAAGAGATTCATCAAACCTGTTTTTGGTTTAATTAAATATTCTCCAGGTAATAAACCTGGGAAAAAAGCAGTCAAATGTGGTAAATTTGGACTGAAAGCTTCAAACAAACCACATTTATTTTCATCAAGTTCGTCTCCTGCATCAACATAATAAGTTCCTGACCATGTAGACATAGGATGTATATGGGCAATATTTGAATGTCCATTTCTATTTACATTTGCCCAACCATAAATATGAAAGTCCATTGGAATAGTTTGTACAAATTCTAGTTTTTTAGTTGAAGACTCTATTAATTTCAAAAACAAATTATATAATTTTTCTATACTTTCACCGCCCCATCGAAAAAAGTCCCCTTCTGATTGCCAGCCACCTTGATTACTTTTACTTGTTGTTGGAATTTCTTTTTCTTTTTTTAAAATAATTTCTTTTAACTCTTTATTCATTTCCTCAGTATTTGTTGTTTGGTATTGTACAATGGGAATGGAAAATACATTCTCATACTTTAGTTTTTTTTCATCAAAATCGATAATTTTTTTATTATCTGACATTTAAAACAAACCTTGTATTAAGCCTTTTTCATCAATATAAATTGATTCAGCAGCTGGAGTTTTTGGCAGACCAGGCATTAACATAATATCGCCACAAATAACAACAACGAATTCTGCCCCTGCAGAAACTCTTATTTCTCTTACTGGTAAATTATGTTCTTGTGGCAAGCCTCCGTTTTCAGGATCTGCAGTAAAACTATATTGTGTCTTTGCAATACAAACTGGAAATTTTTCATATTTTGATCCTTCTAATTCTTTTAGTTGTTTTTTTGCAGTAGTGCTAATTTCAAGCTCTTTTGCACCATAAATTTCATTAGCAACTTTTTTAATTTTATCTTCTAAAGATAAATTATCTTCATATAAAGTTTTAAAATTTGATTTAGTTTTTTCTAATGTATCTACAACTTCATTTGCTAAATCTACTGCACCTTCTCCACCAAATTCCCAATGTTTACTTGTAACAGCTTTTATTCCTACTTTTTCACAAACTTTTTTTACAACATTCATTTCATCTTCTGTATCAGATACAAATGCATTGATTCCAACAATAATAGGAACACCATATTTTTTTAAATTTTCTATATGTTTTAATAAATTTTCAGATCCTTTTTTTACTGCTTCAACATTCTCTTTATTAAGATTTTCTTTATCCACTCCGCCATGCGTTTTCAATGCTCTAATAGTAGCAACTAAAACAGTGGCATCAGGTGATAAATTTGCTTTTCTACATTTAATATCTAAAAATTTTTCAGCTCCGAGGTCAGCACCAAATCCTGCTTCTGTAACAACATAATCTGATAATTTTAAAGCAGTTTTAGTTGCAATAATTGTATTACAACCATGCGCTATATTACCAAACGGACCACCGTGTACTAAAACTGGGTTATTTTCTAAACTTTGTATTATATTTGGCTTAATAGCATCTTTTAATAAAACTACCATAGAACCTATAACATTTAAATCTTTAGCAAAAACTGCTTCTTTATTACTGGTGTAGCCAATCAATATATTGCCCAATCTTCTTTCTAAATCTTTTAAATCATCAGCTAAAGTAAAAATTGCCATAATCTCAGAAGCTGGCGTAATATTAAAACCATCTTCTCTAGGAAAACCATTTCCAGGTCCACCTATACTACAAACAATTTGTCTCAATGCCCTATCGTTCATATCAATTGTTCTTTTCCAATTAATTCTTCTAGAATCAATTAATGGTTCTTTTTCCCAATTAATATGGTTATCGATTGCTGCTGATAATAAATTATGTGCGGTACTAATTGCATGAAAATCACCTGTAAAATGTAAATTTAAATCTTCCATTGGTATTGCTTGTGCTTTTCCACCCCCAGCTGCTCCTCCTTTCATACCAAAACACGGTCCTAAACTTGGCTCCCTGATACAAACAGAAGAATTTTTCCCAATTTTTTGAAGAGCATCTCCTAAACCTATGGTAGTTGTTGTCTTACCTTCCCCTGCAGGCGTTGGGGTAATTGCGGTGACTAAAATTAATTTACCATTTTTATTTTTATCTAGAGAATTTATATAATCAAAACTAAGTTTTGCTTTATAATGCCCATAAGGTTCAAGAAATTTCTCTTCAATATTTAATTTTTTCTCAGCAATTTCTAGTATATTTTGAATCTTTGCTTCTCTTGCAATTTCAATATCACTTTTATATTTCTTATTTTCTGACATATTAAAAAATAAATTAACTATATATATTATATGAATTTAGATAATTTTAAAAATAAAACAGCAAAAATTCTCTTAGATATTAAAGCAATAAATTTTCAACCAAAAAAACCTTTTAAACTTACATCTGGAAAGTTAAGCCCTGTATATGTTGATTGTAGAAAAATTATAAGTCATTTGAAAGAGAGAAGATTAATTATAAATATGGGATCTAAATTAATAAAAAAAAAAATGAACTTAAAAAAAATTGATTATATCGCTGGTGGCGAGACAGCTGGTATACCTTATGCATCTTGGTTATCAGAAAAACTTAATAAACCAATGATTTATATTAGAAAAAAACCAAAAGGTTTTGGTAAACTGTCTCAAATAGAAGGTGAAATTAAAAATAAATCGAGAATTCTATTAATTGAAGATTTGTCTACAGATGGAAAAAGTAAAATTAATTTTTGTAACGCAATAAAAAAGGCTGGGGGAAAAATAAAAGATATTTTTGTTATTTTTAATTACGATATTTATCCAAATACAATTTTTAAAAGAAATAATTTAGAACTTCATTTTTTAACTAACTGGAAATTTGTTATCAAAAATCTTAAAAAGAAAAAAAGTCTTAAAAACGAAGAAATTTTAGAAATTGAAAAATTTCTATTTAAAAAGAATTAATTTTTTTTTATTAAATGAATTCTTCCTTTATTTGTTGTTGAGTTTTTTGCAAAAAATCTTTTTGGTATTCTGCCTGCTAAAAAAGCATTTCTTCCAGCTTTTATAGCATCTGCCATTGCTTTTGCCATTAATTTTGGATTTTGTGCTTCTGCTACCGCAGTATTTAACAAAACTCCATCACATCCCAATTCCATAGCAATAGCAACGTCTGAAACTGTGCCAACACCAGCATCTATAATTACGGGCACATTGGATTCTTCTACAATTAATTTTATATTATGTTGATTTTGTATCCCCATCCCTGATCCTATAGGCGCAGCTAGAGGCATAACGGCTGAACAGCCAACATCTTCTAATTTTTTACAAACTATTGGGTCATCGTTGCAATATGGTAAAACGTTAAAATTCTTTTTTACTAATTCTTTAGCAGCAGGAATAAGATTTTCTACATCTGGCAACAAATCTTCATCATTTCCTATTACTTCTAATTTTACAAAATTTGTTTTTAGTGCTTCTCTCGCTAATTCAGCTGTTAAAACAGCTTCTTTTATAGTGTAACATCCGGCAGTATTAGGAAGAATAAAATATTTTTTTTTTAAAATATCTATTATATTTTCATTATATTTTTTTAAACTTATTCTTCTAATTGCTACTGTAACAACCTCCGTTCTTGCAGCATTTAGAGATTCGAGCATAACTTGATGATTGGGATACCTAGAAGTTCCCATAAATAATCTTGATTTAAATTTTTTATTTCCGATAGAAAGAAAATTTTTCATAAATTTTTTTTATCCTCCTTTAAGAGGTTGAACAATTTCAATTATATCTCCAGATTTTATCTTATAATTTTCCCAATTAATTTTTTCAATAACTTCTTCATTCACTGCAACTGCCATATTTTTGTTTTTAATTATATTTATTTCATTTAAAACTTTTAATAAAGTTTCTGAAAGAACAAAAGTATTTTCTCCATTAATTGTCAATTTTTTTTTCATTTTTCTAAATTAGAAATCTTCCAGGTTTAAAGTTATTAAAATCATTTTCTATCTTACCATTTAAATAATAATTTTTTATAACGTTTGAAGTTAGTGGGGCTAAAAGTATGCCATTTCTATGATGTCCTGTTGCGTATATTAAACCCTTTATTTTTTTTGAAGGGCCTATAATTGGAGCCTCATCTCTAGTTGCGGGCCTTAAGCCAGACCAAGACTCAACAATTGATAGATCTTCTATTGCTGGCAAAACTTCTCTTGCTATTTTTAACAAATTATAGATACCACCTACAGTTAAACTTTTATCAAAACCCATTTCTTCTTCTGTTGCTCCAATAATTAAATCAGAATTATCTCTGGGAACCAAATAAACATTCTCTCTCCATAGAATATGTTTTAAGAGTGAAGTGCCTTTTGGCATTTTGAGACAAACCATTTGGCCTTTTACAGGTCTTATTGGTACTTC
>Ga0066376_10001207_pt1 | contig 25112 bp, 24 predicted proteins | sample Knorr_S15_td_Bot_FD_77009 | JGI IMG/M metagenome (GOLD analysis project Ga0066376, IMG submission 77009) | Marine microbial communities from Southern Atlantic Ocean transect - Knorr_S15_td_Bottom_ad_5009_LV_A | ecosystem: Environmental > Aquatic > Marine > Oceanic | place: Southern Atlantic...
TATTAGTCCCTGCTTATAGAACAATTCTCTTCAGGAGTATCGCATGTTTTTACGGTTGAGGCGCCTTCTATTACAGGCGAAACTTCCCGCCTTGTTGTGTGTGATGCTGCTCGGCCTGAGCGGCTGTTTCCTTTTTGGCGGCGGCGGCGGGGATGATTCAGAAGAAATTGTAGGTCCGGAGCAGACGCTGTCTCAGGATTTTGTGACCACGTTTGAAGTCGGGCAGACGCTTAAAGAGGCCGGGTATGTTGACGAGGCCCTGTTGATCTTTTATGAAGCGCTTGCGCAGGACTCTACCGGTTACGGCGCTTCAAAATGCTGGGATGCCATTGGAGATATTTATCTTGATGATGCCCAATACAAAAAAGCATTCGAGGCCTACCAGACAGTGATGACGAATTTTACAGTCATAGAAGATTCCGTAGGGGTAGAGATGAAAATCAAATTTGTCCAGACTGCCCTGCTGGTTCGTGAGGAGCGACTTAAGGTAGCCAAAGAAGGACCTACGAAAAACTAACGCCTATTACCTAATATGTTATGTACCGGTAAGAGACGCGCCCCAGCCATCAGTGCTGGGGCGCGTTTTCCTTTATTATAAAATTGTCCCTTGAATCCTGAACGCATACATCACGCATGGCACAGTATCTTAAACGCGCCGATAGATGGAACCTATGTAACCGCGAAGACGGTAGAGGCGGTCTGTGAAGACCTCCAACGGTCGACTGCCTGTACGCTGGAGCAGATCGGTACGTCTAAACAGGGTCGTGCCGTCCAGGCGCTGACGATAGGTGATGGGGACACGGTCATCACCATCAAAGGTAATGCTCATGCGGATGAACCGACGGGTATTATCACCTGCATACAATTGGTCCGCCTGTTAAACGATCATCCGGACTGGCGTCCTTTGCTTGATCGGTTCCGGTTCTGTCTGGTGCCCACAGCGAATCCGGATGGATTAGCTCGAAACCAGGGATGGCTTTCCTCTTCTTTTTCTCTTGAACAGTATTTCCGGCATGTCTATCGGGATCTGCCACAAAATGATGTTGAATTCGGGTATCCATCTGATGCTGCCGAAATTGAAGGCGTCCGCCCCGAGAATGTGGCCTGCGCCCGTTTTTTCGACGCCTGTGCGCCCATTGCTTCGCATATCAGCCTGCACAGCATGGTCTTTACCGGCGGTGCCTGGTTTCTTCTATCCGGCAGTGAAGATCCAGGATTTGTCGAACCGGTGATCACGTTTCTGACATCTGCCTGTCGGGATATCTCGTTGCCCCTTCATGATGAAGACCGCGGCGGCCAGCGTGGTTTTGCTCGTATCGCACCGGGTTTTCATACCATTCCGACTGTCGAAGGCATGCAGACCTTTTTTAAACAATCAGGTAATACAGCGATTACTTCGCAGTTTCGCCTGAATTCCATGCAGTATAATATGCGTTTTAACGACGCCCGCTACACAGCGGTCTCAGAACTGCCCTATGCCTACGATTCCAACCTGGCAGACATGACGGCCACGGATCTCCCCCGGCCTGATCTGGAACGTCAACGTGCGGAGATACAGGTCGAGGTCCTGGACGAACTGGCGAAGATAATCGAAGAGACCGGGGACTATGCCTCCACCGAGGAGGGACAATTTCGACTCGGTTATTATAGGGAGTACCTATCGTATCGCCGCGCCGGCCATGCCTCGTTGACCCGTGACCTGGACCGATTTTCACATCTGAAAGCGACGTCCCGTGACCTCCACGATGTCCGACTCTTATTACTACGCCATCGGGTATATAATGTGGCTGCCGCGCTCCAGATTCTCCAATGGAATACGAGTTCCGACGCACAAGCGTTAAGACAATCTTACGAAAAGCTCTATCAGGTGCGGTTTGACGGCATGATTAATACATTTCAGTTCACCCTGTTACCGGTTGAAGCCCAGGTACGCCTGCAACTGGCCTCGATCCTTGCGGGTCTTTTAATCGCGTCTCTGGACGGTTAATCCGGGAGCCAAACATAGGAGCATAAACGTGCCCAACCTGTCACTGGATCTGGATTACAGACCGAAGCTGGGTAAAAAACAGGATTATGGCATCGGCATCATAGGCGCCGGCGCGATTGTGAATGTTGCACACCTCCCTGCTTATCGCAAGGCAGGTTTTCATGTCGCCGGTATTACCGATCTGGATCAGAACCGGGCGGCTGAGACCGCCCGGCAATTTAAGGTGCCGAACGTTTATCCTTCGGTAGAGGCTTTGCTGAACGATCCGGCGGTGGAAATTGTCGATATCGCCGTGCCGCCGTGGCACCAGCTTGAATTGGTCAAACAGGTCACGGCAGCGGGCAAGCACCTGTTGTGTCAGAAACCGTTATCCAATGATTATACGGAGGCGGTCGCTATCGTGGAGATGGGCGAAGCTGCTGGGGTGAAGCTGGCTGTCAATCAACAAATGCGTTGGGATCAGGTGATTCGAGCCTCGCGTACCCTGCTGGATCGGGGATGGCTGGGTGAGCCGGTGTCGGCGACGATCGACGTCAGTATCCTGACGGACTGGCGCGCCTGGCCGTGGCTCCTGGAAGTAGAAGGACTCGATTTGATGTACCACAGTATTCATTACTTTGACAGTTTTCGGTCCTTATTCGGTCAGCCTGAACGGGTCTGGTCGTCCGGCAGTACGTATCCCGGTCAGCCCGCTAAAGGGGAGACGCGTACCCTGACCGTATTCGAATATACCGACTCGTTTCGCGCCCTGATTTCCACCAATCATAATAATCAATCAGACGATGTGTATGCGACCATCCGCGTAGACGGCACAGAGGGATACGCCGCCGGTACATTCGGATTGCTGTATAATTATCCCCACGGCAGACCCGATACGTTGACCTTCTGCAGCCGGAAAGTCTATCCTCATATATCGTTCGATCATCGCTTCGAAGAAATGTGGGTACCGGATTCTTTTATCGGGCCTATGGGGGAACTGATGGTTGCGATTGAGCAGGATCGCGCCCCTGAGACCAACGGAAGAGATAATCTGCAAACGTTGCAACTGGTTCACGCCGCCTACCGCTCTATGGCGGAACACCGGGCTGTCTCGCCTGGGGAGATAAAATGATAGAAAAAAGGCGAAAGGACGAATAGGACGAATAGACGAGAGGACGAATAGACAAAACTATGAAAACTGATATCGTCATCATCGGCGCGGGGGTTATCGGTCTCTCGATAGCGCACGAGCTGCTTTCTCGCGGGATGCAGGTCATGCTGATTGATCCTTGTGAGCCGGGACGAGGCGCCTCCTGGGCATCCGCCGGCGTACTGGCGCCGCAGGGGGCGCTTCCGCATCATCTACCTTATCTTCATCTCTTATTGAACAGTCGCGATATGTTCGCAGATTATGCTGCCCGACTATTTGATGAAACCGGCATAGATATTGAATACCGGACGGAAGGGGGGCTGCATGTGGCACTTGATGATGATGAGGCTGTTAAAATGGAGCAACGATATCGACATCAACGCGAGCTGAATTTGCCCGTAGAAAAGCTGTCGGGTGATGAGGTGCGTGCGCTTGAACCGGCGTTGTCGCCTGAAGCGCGCTGTGGGCTCCTGTTTGAGGGGATGCATCAGGTGGAAAACCGGCGATTGGTAGAGGCCCTGGTTATGGCCATCGACAGGCAGAATGGCCTGCTCAGAATCGGTGATCCGGTGACCGGATTGATCATTAAGAAGAATCGGGTGGCCGGTGTTACCCTGCCTGCGGAGCGAATCGGTGCAGGCAAAGTCATTATCGCTGCCGGGGCCTGGTCCGGTGTCCTCAACCATCTACCGGATATCACCTTGCCGGTCCAGCCGGTACGAGGTCAGATGCTGGCTCTTGATATCCGGTCCAAACAGCCCATACACCGGGTCATCAACGGACTTGGCCAATACCTGGTCCCACGGCGCAATGGTCGGTTGCTGGTGGGCGCCACAGTTGAGAAAACAGGCTTTGACACCCGCGTGACAGCCGGGGGGATAGGTCATGTCCTGAGTCAAGGCATTCGTATGGCGCCCGGCCTTGCCACGGCGCCTATCCTCGAAACATGGGCCGGTTTACGTCCCATGTCGAAAGACGGCAAACCGATCCTCGGCCCCATGCCCCTGGACCATCTCCTCGTCGCCACCGGCCACCACCGCAACGGTATCCTGCTCGCACCCATCACGGCTATATTGATGGCCGACTATATCACTTCCGGCGAAGTGCCCGCCGATATGACACCGTTTCTGATGGAACGATTTGTTGGCTGATATTACATCGCCATAATCTGTCGTATGCGGTCGGCCGTTTCCCGCATCATTGCATCATCTCCTCCGACCTCGCTTACCAGGGCGCCGTCGAATCCGATCGCGCGAAGCTCGGCCATCACCGTTGGCCAATCCGTATCGCCGTCCATCAGTTGCACCCAGGCCCTGTCCCGACGCCGGAAATCTTTGACGTGAACCTTAGTAATCCGTTTACCGAGATCGCGTATCCACATCTCCGGATAGCCGTAGAGCATCATGTTGGCCGTATCCAGATAGATACCGACTGCTGGTGAGCCCACCTCATCTATAAGCTGACAGGCTTCACGGGGGCTCAGCAGGAATTGATTCCATACATTTTCGATACCGATGCTGCATCCCCGGCGTTCGGCCTCGGGAGCCAGTTCCTTCAGGATATCGCACAAATGATCCCAGGTAGACGTGTACGAGGTCTTCGGATCAATCTGACCGGGATGAAGCAGGAGGCCGTCTACATCCAATGCTTCGGCGATCTCAAGACCGCGCTGAAGAATTTCGATTCGCTTTTCCCAATCTCCCACGGACGGTGAGAGGAACGATCCCGCATCCTTTCGAGTCGGCAAGATGGAGGATATTTCAAGCTGATGATCAGCACACGCGGTTTTAACGGCTGAGAGTTCGGCCGCCGAGGCATCAATGGAGGGTGAACCTTCATCGGAGAAAACAAGTTCGATGGCTTCGTAGCCGGCCGCGCGCGTATATTTCAGATCTTCTTCAAGATCCTGCCGGGGGAGACAGAGTTGGGTAATACCGGGTTTCATAGGCAGTTTGACTCCTTTATTATGAATGATGATTTATGATTTATAAATTGTGAAGATTGATTGGCAGATTCAGCATTTTGGTTTTTCAATCATAAATCACCATTTATCAATCATAAATTTTTTCCACCATCTCCTCTACATTGACCGTCGTGCTGGTCTTCGAGGCCTCAATGGCGCCAAAGACCATGGCGACACTCTTGATATTGTGGTCTAAACAGGTATCTGGCGCGGAACCGCCGCCGAGCCATTCTAAAAATTCATTGATAAGCCACTGATGACCGTCGTATTCGGGCACGATGGGCTTTACATCCTCCATACGGATGCCTGTGCCGGTCGTATGACGATAGATGCGGGTTATCCCGTCCCGACCGATGCCCACAGCGCCGCCTTCGCACTCAGCGCGATAGTACTCCTGATGCCAGGTGTTCTGAGCGGCGGAAGCCATGCCGGAGCCCTCGTAGGACGCCTTGACCCCGTTGGTCATGTCCATAACATACATCGCGCAGCATTCGCCACGAAAGCTGCTCCATGGGGTATTCCATTCCCAACCACCGATGGTCCGGCAGTCTCCACCTGATAAATTTCTCAACATATCGAAATGATGAACGGCCCCCTCAACGAGCAGGCTGTGAGGAATTTCATGCCGGAAGGCGCCCCAGGCGCCGTAGGCCCGGTAATCGGCTGCGAAACGTCCCATGATGTAATTGATTCGGCCAAGTGTTCCATCTCTCAGAACCTGTCGCATCGTCAGCATGCGTTTGGTATACCGGTAATTCTGTATGACATGCATCTTAATACCGGCCTGTTTGACGGCTTTGTAAATATCGATGCAAGCCGCCCAGGTGTCTGCAATCGGCTTTTCGCTCAGGATATCCATTTTCTTATCCACCGCGAGCATAACGGCATCCTTGTGGTAGGCAGGGGGGATGACGATGGTGCAGTAATCTGCTTCCACTTCGGTAAATGCAGTCTCCATATCGGTGTATCGACGGTTGGCAGGCAAACCGAGAAAATCACCTGCGTCATTCAATACATCGCCATTGACATCGACCAGCGCGACGATCTCATGGCGATCGCCGAAACGAGGATAAAAGTGACGAATCCATCCCCTGGCCATCCCGCCGGCGCCGATCATCAGACAGCGTTTTCTTTCAGACATGTGGGCTCCTGGGAGATAATACAGGGTACTGTACGACGAGAACGGGTTTTCTGCAGGACGATAATTCAAGCAATCTACGGAAATATTCTAGGCGGCCAGGCGGGCTTGACATAAGTGGCAACGCACAGCGCCCGGTATCCGGCTTCCAGGTCAGCGCTGCTGAAGGTAGTTTCTCGTGCCAGGTCTTTTATCTGATCAGGGCTTACTTCCGTCAAGTCGCAGATCTCGAGTAAGGTCCCGTTTTTTTTTCGGGCGCGTACCTCGCCCCAGAAATTTTTAACCTGTTCCTGATGAAGGTTTTTGACGAACTGCACGAAGGAAAGGTCAGCCATATAATGTTTTAAATTGGGAATAGGCATCTTCCCAGGCTGTGGATTCGCGAGGTTCGTAGGGCACTATGGGGAATGAATTGCGGACGATCTCTCGAATCTGCTTCAAATCATGAACTGCCCCTTGCGCCATAGCCTGGACCAGAATATTACCGATGGCGGTCGCCTCAACCGGACCGGCCAGTACAGGGATCTGCGTGGCGTTCGTAGTATATTGACATAATAATTTATTTTGAGTGCCGCCCCCCACGATATGGAGTTTTTCTATGGGCTTACCACGCAGGAGAGCAAGCTGATCGAGTACGAAGCGATATTTAAGCGCCAGGCTCTCGAATATACAACGGGCTATGCCCCCTTTATCTTCGGGTATGGGTTGTCCGGTTCGGCGGCAAGCTTCCTTGATGGCATCCGGCATATGCATCGGATTGAGGAAGGCTGGATCATCGGGGTCGATCAGGGCGGTAAAGGGCGGGGCCGTTTCCGCCAGCCGGGTGATCTCATCAAAGCTGATTTCATCCCCGTCACGCGTCCAAATTCGCCGGCACTCTTGAATCAACCATAGTCCCGTGATATTCTTCAGTATACGGAACGTATTTTCCACACCCCCTTCGTTGGTCATGTTAAACGCCAGGGCATCGGGGGTAATAATCGGTTTTGCCGACTCAATACCCATGAGCGACCAGGTGCCGGAGCTGAGATACGCCCAGTCTTCACCCAGGGCTGGGACAGCCGCTACAGCAGACCCTGTATCATGGGTCGCCGGGGCGACGACCGTGACCGGTCCGATCCCGGTTTCTTCCGCAATCTCAGGGAGCAGAGGGCCAAGTGCCGTGCCGGGTTGAATAATATCCGGCATAAGGTGTGTGGGTAAATCCAGGGTCTCCATCAACGACCAGGCCCAGGTACCGGTCCGTGGGTTATAGCATTGGGTGGTGGTGGCGTTGGTAAATTCAACCGCCGTCACGCCGGTGAGAAAAAAATTGAACAGGTCCGGCATCATCAGAAATTGTTCCGCCTGTTTTAATAAAGGCGATTCGTCTTTGTGTAATGCCAGAAGATGATAAAGTGTATTAATGGGCAGAAACTGGATACCCGTTTGTTCAAAAATCATCTCTTTGGAAACCTGGGTGAATGCCCATTCCATCTTACCGTCCGTATGCGGATCGCGGTAGGCGTATGGATTGCCCAACAAGGTCTGATGTTTACCGATCAGCCCGAAATCGACGCCCCAGGTATCTACACCAACACTGACAGGCGTTTGATCTCCCCGCGCACATAAGATGAAAGCCTGCTTCATCTCCTCGAACAGGCGCAGGACATCCCAATGTAGATGGCCCAATAAACGGCCCATGCCATTCGGAAATCGGTGTATGTCTTTCAGGGTAAGGCGTTCGCCATCGAAAGAGCCCAGAACGGCTCGCCCGCTTGACGCGCCCAGGTCGAAAGCAAGATAGCACTGGTGCATGAGATCAGGTATTGGTTAAGGGGTTTGGATTTTAAGTCTTAATGTTTTGACCATATGTCGGATTAAGCGATTCGTCAAGAGGAAACACATAGACCTCAGACGTTTATATCACCATCGTTTTCCAGACGCCCTGTCTGAAACGATAGAAGCATGCCGTTCCCAGCATACAGATATAAACGGTCGCCCCCAGCCAGGCGCCCCAGAAGCCCATATCCAGTGTAAAGGTCAGCAGATACGCCAGCGGCAGAAAAATGAGCCAGGCGCCGATGAAGGCGGCGCTGGCCGTCCATCGTGTATCGCCGGCGCCCCTGAGGGCGCCTATGAAGACGACAGCCAGCGCATCAAATCCCTGGAACAGGGCGGCGTAAAGCAACCCCTGCTTGCCGTATCTGATCACGTCCGGACTGTCGTTGAAAAAAGTAACAAGCGGTTCAGGGAATAAAAAAAACAGAAGGCCGATAAACACCATAATACCGGCCGCCAATTTTAAAGCGCTGTACGTACTTCGTTCTGCCAAATCCAATTGCTTTGAGCCGATATACTGGCCGACAAGCGTTGTCGCAGCCATGCCCATACCCATGCCGATCATATACGATATGGACATCAACTGGATCGCTATCTGATTGGCGGCCAGTTGGGCATTGCCAAGCCGACCGATAAAAGCGCTGAATATAACAAAACTACCGATATCAAGAAAACGCTGTAAACCGATAGGCGCACCGACGCGAATGATTCGGCCAAGGTCCTGTCGATTCGGCCATACCAGAGTCCGGTTTGCGAAGGGCGTCAGATACCTGCGAAAAAACAGAACGACATAAATCAATCCGCCCGAGAGCCCGGCAATGGCCGAACCGATAGCCGAACCCTGGACTTCCAGACGGGGCAATCCGAAATGGCCGTAGATCAGACCGTAGTTCAGGATGATGTTAATTATATTAATGGTAATACCTATCTTCATCGGGGTTTTGGTGTCTCCAACACCTCGAAAGAAACTGGCGATGGTCATGCCGACCATCAAGCCCGGCGCGTCGAGCAAACGCCACTGAAGATAGGTGACACCGAGGTCGTGCACTTCTGGGGAAGGTCCAGCCAGATCGAACATGATCGGCGCAAGCATAATACCGGCCCAGATCAGAACACCACTGATCAGCGCCACATAAATCCCCTGCCAGGTCATATATCCGCAGGCGGTATATTTCTTTGCCCCATAGCTCTGCGACACAAAGGTATTCAACCCCATGGCCAGTCCGAGAAACGGTAGATAAAACAGCCAGGCCATCATTGAACCCAACCCGACGGCCCCAATTTCCACCTCGCCTAATTGCCCGACCATATACGTGTCAACCACACCTAATAACGTCTCTGATATGTTAGCCAGGATAATAGGATAGGACAACAGCCAGACTTCACGAATCCCACCGGACGCGCAGGAGACAAAGGGTTCGATTTTCTTAGAAGGTGATTCTGTCGAAGAAGCAGATTCTGTGGTAGTCATGTATGTTCAGGGCGTGGGGAGTATAACTTAATGGGATAAAAAATCCCGACGGTCCTGTTGAAAATCGACCAATCGGAGTATATATATAGTATTTAAAAAATCCGTCATCAATTATTAGATCGTAACGAAACCGCCCGGTCAAGGTCGGCTTGCGCCCCTTCCAGACCTCCCATTTTCCTACGCAACGCGCTTCTATTTTGATAAAATGTGGGTTCATCCGGTCTCAGGCCTATCGCTCTATCAAAATCCTTTTGGGCCCCCTCCAGATCTCCCATCTCTTCTTTTACAATCCCCCGAATGTTATAGGCAATGCTGTCGTTCTGATTAACCGAAAGAGCCTGGTTATCGTCTTCCATTGACCCTTCCAGGTCGCCCAATTGACGCCGCAGGCTCGCCCGATTTCGGAAATAATCCGCAGGGGCCGGGGTTCTGCTATCTGTATTAGCCGGGTCGCTCGCTGCGATATTGGTCGTTTTAGTCTCCGGTGCCGGAAGTCTGGTGATATTCACCTCCGGTTCATCTTCCACACTGCTGTCATTTTGAGAGGGCGGAGACGATGAAGAGGCCGCGGCCTGCGGTGTCTCTCCCGAATTGTCAAGAGGGAATGTAACCCGGTTATCCACAGGTTCTACAGTCTGAGGCAGTGGAGATTCTACCGTAGCCGACGTTTCCGTGTCTCCTTCCCGCTGAAAGGTCCACTTCTGCGATTGTCGGCGTACGGAAAAACAAGAACCAGGCCCCAACAACGCCGTTCAGAACAACGGCCGCTGCAATCCATAGGAATGATTTTTTAGAATATCCACCTGCCGGCTCCAGCGTTGCGGCCCTCGTCCCAGCGGACCGGGTGCCGGTACGTGCCATGGGAGGGGAAGCACCGCCCGTGGCAATGCTTGATGAAGGCATATATCATTGTTCCTGGCGTAGTATGTACCGCATTTTAGCCGAGCATGATCAAGTCCGCGAGCGCCGCCGTCAGCGCCGGCATCCTCAATATGAAAAGCCCGAGCTGCTGGCCAGATCTCAAAATGAATTATGGACCTGGGACATCACCAGGCTCAAAGGACCTGTGCCCTGGCATTACTATTATCTGTATGTCATTATTGATGTGTTCAATCGCTATGTTGTAGGTTTTATGGTGGCCGAGCGTGAATCAGCCGAACTGGCCATTGAACTCATTGAGACCAGCTGCCAGAGACAACACATTCTCCCCGAAGAACTTACCTTGCATTCAGATCGGGGCGCTGCGATGACATCCAAATCTATGGCGCTGTTCCTTTCCGACCTTGGGGTGAATAAATCGCACTCAAGGCCTCATGTATCCAATGATAATCCGTTCTCGGAAGCCCAGTTCAAAACCGTCAAATATCATCCCACATTCCCGGATCGGTTTGGCTCTATTCAGGACGCAAGAGCCTGGGCGCAAGACTTTTTCGACTGGTATAACAACCATCATCGCCATTCATCCCTTGCTCTCATGACGCCATATATGGTGCATTATGGACAGGCAGAGCGCGTTCGAGAACAGAGAAAACAAGTACTCGCCCTCGCCTACAATACGCATCCGGAGCGGTTTGTCAGAGGATTAGCCGCGCTTGAACCCCTGGCACAGGCCGTTTGGATCAATCCACCTGAATCCACAAAGGAGGTCACAGAAAAACTACACTAAATTCTCAAAAAAAGTGTCTCATTTTACTTGACACATTCCGGTCCCGGTAATGATCAACGCATCATCGAATAGCCAGAACCTGAGGCCGCCCCGACCACGATCGCAATTTTATTCTCCAGTTGGACCGATTAAACACCAACGTGATACACATGGCCCGATAAACCAATTCGGAAATAGAGCAGAGCTATATATCCTATAATAAAATAGCTATCTGTCAATGAAAATCACCTAGTGGAACTTAAAGCGCCGTCTCTGAAAATAGTTTTGACTTTTCCTCTTATATTTCATATCGTCAGAAATTCTATCTTCCCGTAATTGAAGGCTCCCGCAGCAAATTTCGGGGAGCCAAAGATGCGGAATATGTTGGTGGCAACACAAACCACGACGTTACCGGGTAAAACCATTCAGTCCCCTATTGTGTTCCGCCAGAATATTACTATAGAACAGGTGATAAAGGAGTAACCATGTCTTCTCTTCCGGAAGCGTTTCAACTGGACGGGCAGGTCGCGCTCGTCACGGGCGCCAGTTTCGGGCTTGGATACGGTATGGCGGCCGGTCTTGCCGAAGCAGGTTCCGATATTATCGCGGTCAGCCGCTCGATTGAGAATCTGGCTAACATAGAACAAACGGTACGCCAGATGGGCAGAGCATGTCTACCGATTGCTTGCCATGTTGGAGATCGCACTCAGGTAAAAGCGATGGTAGCCCAGGCTCTGGACAGATTTGGGCGGATTGATATCCTGGTGAACAATGCAGGCATCATTCGCCGGACACAAGCCACGGAATTCAGCGAAGCCGACTGGCAGGATGTCCTTGATGTGAATCTGAACGGCGTTTGGTATTGCTGTCAGGAAGTCGGGCGGGGCATGGTGGATCGAAAACACGGCAAAATCATCAATATCGGCTCCGTCTTGAGTTATCAGGGAGGGGTTACCGTACCCTCCTATGCGGCGAGCAAGGGCGCTCTGGCACAACTTACACAGGCACTGGCCAATGAATGGGCTTCACAGGGCGTTAATGTCAACGGTATCGCACCGGGATATTGCATCACGGACAATACGGACGCACTACGTAATGATCCCGAACGAGCTCAGGCCATTCTGGCACGCATACCAGCAGCCCGATGGGGATTGCCGGAAGATTTAAAAGGGGCTGTTGTGTTCCTGGCATCACGGGCGTCGGATTATGTCCACGGCCATCTGCTGGTGGTCGATGGAGGATGGCTGGGGAGGTAGGTCAATTGGTGAACGATGATTGAAACGATACAAGAAAATGGGCAGGTCCCAGATTCACCTTCCAGGGAGCCTGCCTGTTCTTTATGCCGTTCTTCTTTCTCTCACCGGCTCATCCTGGATTCGGCTCCAGAGGTCTTTCCATTCCTTGGTATCCTCTTCCGGCCACGTTTCCAGACGTATACCCGGTACGTAGGGGGTCAGGCTCATGGCCTTGCTTATGTCCGGCATATGGACGACACTGCCGTCGGGGTACACCACTGTCCGGATGATTCGTGGTCGCGGGGTATTGTATACTTCCCCCTGATCCCGGAAGGGTTGTAACGCCTCTTCTGATACGGTATAACGAACTATCGCCTCTTCATCTGTTTCTATGCCTAATCCCGGTCCTTCGGGTACCCGATGAAATCCGCCGATGACATCGATCGGTTGTTTGAGCAGATGGTGACTGTATAGATTAAGGCAGGTAATGGCTGGCCAGGAGGCGTGGGAGAGTACCGCGCCGAGGTGTGCCGCCCAGGTGGTGGTCAGTCCATCGCCGACCAGTTGCAGCCAGAACGGCATATTGGCAGCAGCACTGAGTGTGGCGTCCCGGATGACCTGTGTAGCGCCGCCGCCGATGACAAAACCGTCACACACTTCTTCACGGATAACCGTTGTAAAGGGCGGTGAGCCGAAGTGCATTGCGATGGGCCGACTGATGGCCTGCCGTAACTGGCGATTTCCCATAATATCGTGTTGAGGAATAGGCGTTTCGAACATGGCTACGTTATCGAACTGCTCTAATTTTCGCATGATGGGCATGGCTGCAGCGGCATTCTGCATACTGCCGTTGGCGTCCAGGTCCAGCTTGAAATAAGACGGTACAACGGCGGTGACCGCCTCCATCTGAGCCACAATATCGCGCCAGGGTCTTTGTTTCAGTTTAATGCTGGTATACCCCTTTTCAACCGCATCCCCCGCCTCACCTGCCCACTCCTCAGGTGAGCCTTCATTCGACCACCAGGAGATCGGCGCCCAGTCCCGTACTTTGTTTCCCATCAATTTGTAGCAGGGTACGTCCAGTGCTTTGCCCACGACATCATACAACGCCATTTGCAGACCGGCGCCCAGCGAGTCGTCAAGCAGCAAGTCTGCCGGACTTTTGCCCATGACCCTTGCGATGGACTGATCCGTCACCCGGGCAAAGGTATAATGAACAACCGTTTCTCCCCAGCCGATGATACCGGTGTTCGTGGTGACCTTACACAATTCAAGGATGGACCAGTTGTAAACAGTCCTGGCTGTAATTTTTTGCTGACGCGGAGTAAATGGAACGTCGACGATAATACGTTCTACATTGGTGATTTTCACTGGAGGGTACCTCCGGGAAAGGGAAAAGACGAAAAGAACAGCGAGCGAAGCGGAGCGCGTTTTAGTAATGCCTCAAAGAAGCGTTCATTACTTTCTATTGAGGTAGCGAAATCCATCTGCGAATCGACACCCCGTATGGCTCGCAGGGTCCGATAGAACCTGCCATCTGCGAAATTGCCACATTATGATTATTTATAGACGGTTGAAGTATAGATGTTCAATCACCAATTAGTTTCAGACCGGGTGTTCCAGATAAGCAGCCAGTAGCGCCACGCACTGCCCTATGCCGTCACGGGGGATGATTTCATATCCATGCGTATTTTCTGTGGCGATGCACAGTAAAGCGGCGCGGGCGGTCTGTCCGATAGCTTTGGACAGAGAGGCATCGGAGCCATAGCTCTGCCAGTAGGCGCATTGCGGGTCCATACCCAACAGTCGTCCGCAGGCCAGGAGATGATCGCTGATGGTCTTGTCATATAGTCCCGCTGCATCGCCGTAAACGACAATCGGTTCAGCGGTAAGGGCGACGCCGTATTCCTCAACGGCCGGCCCGGAGTCCACAGCCAGGGTGATGTCCCCAGGTAGCGTTCGCGATGCGTAGGTGGCGCCATGGGCGCCGATTTCTTCGGTGGTGGTCATGACAAGATAGGTATCTCCGGCGGGTTGTTTGTCTTCTGCCTTCATCCGTGCCGCGGCGCCGAGCAATGTGACGATGGCCGCCCGGTTGTCCATAAAATAACTGCCGATACAGTCATCAATATCGAACAGAGTACGACGTGATCGGGCGATGACCACACGTGTCCCGGCATGAACGCCGGCTTCTTTGAGCTGAGCCAGGGTTTTGCGTGTGAAAATATAGGGGTGGCTCCAGTCCATCGCCTTATTGCCCCCCTTGGCTTTGACTTCCCATATTCTGGCCGAATCAGCCGTCGTATGCTGCGGACCGATGGACAAGACGCCCGGTAGAATCCCCTGGTCGGCCATAATCTCCACCGGTCCCTGGCCGTAGTTGGCCGGATAGATCCCGCCGAGGGGGTTGACACGCAACGTACCGTCCTCATTGATACGCTTGACGATCATGGCCAATTCGTCCATATGGGCCATCACGCGAATAGCCGGTCCTTCACTAGAGACACCGCGCAAAAAGCCGATGACGTTGCCGGAAGCATCCGTCCACGTTTTGTCACAGAGGGTTTCCAACTCACGAATACAGATGACTCGAACTTCGTCCTCCTGACCGGATGGACCACGTGCAGAGATGAGCTCCTGGAGCAGGGGGATCAGGTTGTCGGGATTGGTCATTAAAATCTCCTGATGGCGGTTATCTTCTCAATTAACTTGACATCTGATAAATCTGTTGTACGATATCCGTATTAATCCTTTATAGTCGAAATATGCGCTTCAATATCGATTATTTCTATATTTATTTCTACATTTTTTATCAAGGGGGAAACTATGCATCGTCGCATATGGACGCTGATGGCCTGTCTGGCTTTGTTTGTCGTAGTCGCTGCTTGCGGCTCGTCCGAGTCGGATATGCCCGCCGAAATGACTCCTGATTCGAATGACATGACCGATGCGTTAGCCGCCGGGGCCGACCGAGCGGCTATTGTTGCGCATCTGATGCAAGCGGAGCGGATGAAGAAGAATACCGGTGCTATGGTGAAGCTTTTTCCCGACCTGGACCGGCAGACGGCGTATGACATTCAGGCTGACATTCTGGCGGAGAAACTAAAGATGGAACGCCGGATCGGCTGGAAAATAGGATATTCGCGTATGCCGGAGGGAGAAACGACGGTTGATCCGATATTCGGCCATATTATGGAGACCAACAATTTCCAGCAGAACACAGCACTGTCGCCGTCCTTATTCGTCAACGATACCACGGCGGTCGAAGGTGAATTCGCTTTCTGGATCGGAAAGGACCTTCCGGGACCTGATGTGACGCGAGAACAAGTCATCGACGCCATATCCGCCGTGGGAGGCGTTGTCGAACTGCTGTCTTCCTGGACCCGGGGTCCGAAGGGCATGGAGACGACCCATACCCATGATATTACGGGCAACGTGTTTCACGTGGGCGTGATCCTGGGCGAAAAGCGGGTCAAGCTCAAGGATATCGATTTTACGCAGGAGATCGTCACCGCAGAGATAAATGGGGCCGCCAAAGCTACCGCGTCGGGAACAACCCTGATGGGCAAAGATCCCATCGAGGCGATTACCTGGATAGCAAACGAACTGCCGAAGTATACCGACACCCATCTGAAGGTCGGTGATTTCGTGATTTCCGGTACCGTCTTCAGTCCGCCCCGCATGGGCCCCGGAGGTACCGCGAAGATGCATTATTCAACGTTGGGGACGATTGAGGTGGAGTTAAAGTAGAGGTATGAAAAAAAACACCATCGTCGGCCTTGGAGAGCTTCTCTGGGATATGTTGCCGTCCGGGCCGCAACTGGGCGGTGCACCGGCGAATTTTGCGTATTACGCTTCGCTGTTGGGGAACCAGGGCATCGTAGCGAGTTGTGTAGGGGATGATGACCTGGGGGTCATGGCGTTACAACGGATCGAGCAGCTTGGGCTGTCCACGGGGGCTATTCAGCAAGACCAAAATCATCCAACCGGTACTGTTGATGTAACGGTCGATGTGCAGGGGCAACCAGATTTTATATTTAAGGCCAACGTAGCCTGGGAGCATATGGCCTGGACGACCTGTTGGGCGGAACTGGCTGCACAAACGGATGTGGTGTGTTTCGGATCGATGGCGCAATATGACACGGCATCCTCTGCGACTATTGGTCATTTCCTTGAGGCCATGAGGCCTGATGCGCTTCGTATATTCGATGTTAACCTGCGTGAAGCCCTGTTTTCATCAGACGTTCTGTCGGATTCTATGAAAAAATCCGATCTGGTTAAGCTGAATGATGATGAGTTGCCCCGTGTTTGTGTTCTGCTTGGCATTGACGGAAATGACCTAAAATCACAGGCCGAGCGCTTGCTGTCTTTTTTCGCTCTTCAAATGGTTTGCGTCACCCGAGGCGCAAAAGGCAGTCTGCTCATTTCATCTACAGAGCTGGTGGACCATCCGGGTATCTCTGTAGATGTCGCCGATACCGTCGGGGCCGGTGATGCTTTCACGGCGGTATTAGCCGACGGTTATGTTCGGAAAAAGTCGCTCCATGGTATCAGTGAAGCAGCAAACCATCTTGGCGCCTGGGTCGCATCGCAAACAGGGGCTACTCAGAAACCAGATGATCAGATTCTGGCAGAGATCCATCGATTATTTTGCTCGTAGACGACTTTGACGGCCCATCGGTATATCAAAATCTTGAACAGGGAGATACATAATGTCACTGAGCCGAAGAGATTTTTTACGGACGACCGGCATAGCCGGTGTAGCTGTAGTAGTAAGCGCAGCCGGGTGCAACAATCCTTCTCAAACCTCTGATGATGATCCTATCAGCCGTCTCCAGTCCATGACAACCGACATCGTCCCTATTACTGTAGACGAACGATTGGCGCGTATTGAGAAAGCACACCGTTTGATGCAAGATAATAATATCGACGCCATGTATGTCGAATCCGGTTCCGGCCTATTTTATTATACCGGGGTGCGTTGGGGCCGTAGTGAGCGTATGCTGGCGGTGGTTATACCTGCCAGAGGAGACATCGCCTATATTTGTCCTGGCTTCGAGGAAGAACGCCTTCGCGAATTGATTATGATCGGTGATGATGTACGCATCTGGGAAGAAGATGAGAGCCCTTATCAGCGAGTCGCCCAGATTTTTTCGGATCGTGGTATCAGAAATGGTACGATCGGCATGGAAGAGCGGGTCCGTTTTTTTCTATATGAGGGGATCAGGAAGGCCGCGCCGCACCTGACCTATGTCAGTGCCGACCCAGTAACTATTCCCTGTCGTTCGATCAAATCTCCAGCGGAAATTGCGCTGATGCAGCGTGCCATGGATATCACGATCGAGGCTTATAAAGTCTGTGTCGCCTCTTTGAAGGAAGGGATGTCGCAGAGTGAATTCCGGGATATCAGCGCCGCAGCCCATAAAGCGCTGGGAGCGAGCGGCGGCATCGGTGTTCAGATGGGACAGAATACGGCCTTTCCTCACGGCAGTAAGGAACAGACCTATTTAAAAGAAGGCGATGTCGTCCTGATGGACGGCGGTTGCAAGGTTGACGGGTATTCTTCCGATATCAGCCGGACTGTGGTGTTCGGAGAGCCGACGCAGCGTCAGCGGGACATCTGGAATCTGGAGAAAGAAGCGCAGGCCGCGGCGTATGCGGCAGCCCAGGTGGGCACACCATTTGAAGCGCTGGATGCAGCGGCGCGGAAAGTCATTGTCGATGCTGGCTTCGGTCCCGGCTACCAGGTTCCCGGTCTGCCTCATCGGACGGGCCACGGGATCGGTCTGGACGGACATGAATGGTTCAATCTGGTCAAAGGGAACAAAACTCCGCTGGCGCCCGGTATGTGTTTCAGTAATGAGCCGACCATCTCTATCTACGGTGAATTCGGGATTCGTCTGGAAGATTGCATTTTTATGACAGATACCGGTCCCGTATATTTCACCCAACCAAGCCCGAGTATCGACCAGCCGTTTGCGTAAAAGGCGGGTAAAGATAGACATCGCTCGCTGGAGTAAGTGCCTACTGCACGTCGGCGGAAATAATAAGACATTTTGAAGATGGAAGGTTCCCTCTGGGAACGCTTCGAGCACTACGTGGTTCCCGCTTAAAGCCTGCGGGAATGACAATCTTTGTTGAAATGTAGCAATACTTCCGCCGACGTGTACTACCCCAATCCGAAAATCATCATTTTGAAATAAAAAGTGTGATCTGTATCATTTCTGATTAGTTCAACGGACTGTAACTTAAATACATCCTCGGGGAAGTGCGGCTTGATTATAACCCTGCTATGCCACAGAACAGGTCATTTCCCCTTACGTTGGTACAATATACTCCAACTGATTCGCCTTATACGTTTGTGAAATTACGGATTTACACTTCGTTTGACATAGAATTCAAATATATTTTTTAGAATAGTCTACAAATACATCAACACCAGAATATCTGTCCGATCATCTTTTGAAGGAGCGTGTGTCTTGAAAAGACTGATACGATTTTTTTCGATGGGTCTGATTGTGCTGAGTGGACCGATACTGGTCGATACGGATCTTAGTTTTGCCCAGGGGGCCACCACCTGGACAGGGGGCGCCTCCACCGATTGGGCCGATGCTTCAAACTGGGATAACGGCGTACCCGGATCATCGGATCATGCGGTGATTAATAATGCGACGTTTGATCCGGTGCTGAATGTAGCGGCTTCAGTCAACGACCTGACCATCAACGCCGTCGGGTTCCTTATAGTAAACGGGCAGTCACTTGTTATAAATGGTAATCTCCTGGTCACTATTACCAATAATCCCGGTGACGGTTTCATTATGACCAACGCAGCGGATAATGTCACCGTTGAGGGCAATGCCACATTTACCCATGTTAATAACAACGACATAGCCACCAGCGTAGGCAATTTCACCGACGGTGTCCTTAAGTTCAGGGGGCATTTCACGCAGACCAACGGCAGCAACTCGGGTACACGTCCTATTTTCGCCTCTACAGGCACCAGAGTTGTTTTCGATGGATCAAACAATCAGAATAGCCATTTTGTTGATTCGGGTCCTTCGTTTTCCAGATTCCAGGATCTGGAGATTGATAATATCGCCTGCGTCACGTTTACATCCAGCGCTGTAGCAACCGGCACAGTCCCGATCCTCAACGGCAACGTGACCAGCACAACCAGCACAGTTACGATTGGTGATGATCTGGTCGATGTGGTCGGCGGCCGGTGGCAGGCGCTCAATACCACCTTCAGCGGCGCCAATGTGAGTCTGCCGGCGACCCTGACGACCCATGCCACGTTCACAGGCGGCGGCCTCCTTGAAAACGGCTTCGATTTGACCGGTAATCTGAGCGTAGCCGCCTCCGGCAAGATGGAGGTCAACTGCCATATCGTTTCCACCTCCGGCGATTTGACCGTGACCATCACGAACACGGTCGACGACGGCCTCATCATGACCAACGCCTCCGATGAAGTGATCATCAACGGCGTTTGTTTATAACTCACCACTTCACCATTTCCCATGCCCCAATCCATCTCCAAAATCAAACGGACACTTCGTCAATTCAAGAAGATGGAGATTCAAGTCCGATTCAAAGATCGCCCGGAAGAAGAACATAGCTCGTTGATCTGGGATACCTTTTTTTCCACCAAAATCGACATGGAAGACCAGGTTGAATATCCTATGAACAGATTACATGAAATGAGCCGGAATGAACTGAAATCGGTATACGACGCGTTTTTCTATCGGATCTATTTTCAGCATTTCCAGGATTACGGGTTATCGATGGAAGATATTTACGATCCAGGCTTGCTATCCCTGTTGGGCTTACCGTCCTACGCGAGTCTACAGGACATCAAGCGCCGATACCGTGAATTGGCCCAGCGCTATCATCCCGATCATGGCGGGGCGCATGATAAGTTTATTGAACTGGTAGACGTATACGAACAATTGAGGAGAAAAGTATGAACCACATTTCTACCTTTCATGCGGCAAATATTTCTGATGGCGGATATAATCAATGATATGCCCGGCATAGGAGGGCTCCAGCATGGGATTGTTCACAAAAAAGTGGACCACCGATTCCCAGAAGTCTTCGTTTTCCAACCAGCTGGTTAATATCGTGTTTTGTACATTCCATCTGAGTTCATTGCTACCGCCCAAAGCGGCGACCTGAGCGCTGCTAAGATTCATAATAATGGTCCCGTTCCATCGGCTCCATTCGCCTTCTCCTGTAAATATATGTGCCATCCGTTTGGTAATGCGCATGGGGATGCCTGCCGTTCGGATGTTCTGTCCCCCCGCTACATGGAGAAACCACCCTTGCTGCCGCCGTGCTTCTTCGATATCGCTCATGAACCAGACGCAATGCATACACGCAGGCACCTCATATCTCGCCAACAGATAATTGACCAGATGATCAAATTGGGCCTGAAGCAGACGGATCGATTGGTGAATGGTGATTGAACAATATTCAATTATATATCGGTTATAACTTAGATGCAGGTAATGAAGATGAACGGGATATTTCTTGTATACCCACATATGGATGCATAGCAAGCGGGTAGAAGATAGCAGATGGCGGATAGTTTGACGATTTGCGCCTGCTACTTTCCACAAGCCACTCGCTACTATGCTGAAAAGATATTCCTTTTGCATACTGATACAACTGAATATTATGGTAAAATACCAGAGATATAAGGTGTTCTATGCCCAACGAACTTATTTTTCAAAGCTTACCTGCGATGTACCGCTTAATTATACCATAAGGAGCAAACTATGAAATCAACATTTCTCTCCCTCATGCTCACGATCCTGCTCGCCACGCCTTGTCTGATTCAGGCCCAGGATGATCCGGATGCGCAATATATCCGTGAAAACTATACCAAGTTAGAACGACAAATCCCTGTACGAGACGGCGTCCGGCTGTTCACCTCCATCTATATGCCGAAGGATATGAGTCAGCCCTATCCGATTATGCTTCAACGGACGCCCTATAGCGTAAGGCCATACGGCGAAGATTACAAAACACGTATCGGGCCATCCATGCTGTTTGCCAGGGAAGGGTATATTTTTGTGTATCAGGATGTGCGGGGCAAAATGATGTCGGAAGGAGAGTTCGAAGCTGTACGGCCCCATAACCCGAATAAGAAGAGTAAGACGGACATCGATGAAAGTACGGATACCTATGACACGGTTGCCTGGTTGCTTGAGAACATACCCAACAACACCGGTCGTGTGGGCGTCTGGGGCGTGTCTGCGCCCGGTTTCTATGCGACCCATACGATCATCGACGCCCATCCCGCCATCAAGGCGGTTTCGCCTCAGGCGCCGGTCACCGACTGGTGGATGGGGGATGATCGCCATCACAACGGGGCCTTTCAGCTACAGGCCACCTTCAGCTTCCTATCGTCCTACGGTCGCCCCCGCCCCGAGCCGACCTCGCAGAGCCTCGGCGGCTACCGGGATTACGGGACGCCCGACGGCTACCTATGGTATCTGAATCTGGGTCCGCTGTCCGAGGTGAATAAGAAGTATTTCCACGGAAAAAACAAGATATGGGAGGATATGGTAAACCATCCTAACTATGACGCCTTCTGGCAGGCCCGCACCCCTTTGCCGCATTTGAAGAACGTCCAGCCTGCGGTGATGGTGGTCGGCGGCCTCTTCGATGCCCAGGATTTGTACGGTCCGCTTAAAACGTATGCGGCCATTAAAAAATATAATCCCGATGCCGTCAATCATCTGGTTATGGGCCCCTGGCGGCACGGCGGCTGGGCGCGTAGAGACGGAGAGCGGTATCAGGATATCTATTTCGGGCAAAAAACGGCCGTCTATTACCGGGGGGAAATCGAATTGCCGTTCTTCAACCATTACCTGAAAGATAAGCCCGACCCCGGTCTCTCTGAAGCGACCATATTCCTCACCGGCTCCAATCAGTGGCGCACCTTCGATCAGTGGCCACCGAAAAAGGTGACGCCAAAATCCCTCTATCTGCAACCCAACGGCGACCTTTCATTCGACGCGCCCACCGGAACCGATGATTACGAAGCATACATCAGCGATCCGGCCAAACCCGTGCCGCACACGTCCAAGATTGTCATCAGACGGGATGATAGATATGTTATACAGGATCAGCGTTTCGCGTCCACGCGGCCGGATGTCATTGTGTTCGAATCCGATGTGCTGATGGAAGATCTCACCCTCGCCGGCGATCTGTTTGCACACCTCTATGTCACAACGACCGGGACCGATGCGGATTTCATCGTCAAACTCATCGACATCTTGCCCGATACCACGTCCTACATCGGTCCGAATCCGATGAACGTGAAAATGGGTGGCTTTCAGTTCATGGTCCGCGGCGAGGTGATGCGCGCCAAATACCGAAACAGTTTCGAGCATCCCGAACCGATGACCCCGGGCGAACTGACTGAAATCGTATTCGATATGGAAGATGTGGCCCATACGTTTAAAACGGGCCATAAGATGATGGTGCATATCCAGAGCACCTGGTTCCCGATGGTGGATCGGAACCCGCAGACTTTCGTCGATATGTATAAAGCCAAAGCGGAAGACTATCAGAAGGCGACCCATCGGGTGTATTTCTCGAAGGATGCGCCTTCGCATTTGAGGATGAAGGTGTTGGAGTAAGCGGGGTGGAAGGGTGGAAGGATGTAGAGGCACGGCATGCCGTGCTTCAGGTCGGATGGCCCATCAGCCTATACAAAATTATATCCATACCACGGTAATTGTAACGGGAATATGGTCTCAAGAGCCTCCCGTAGCGGTCCTTCTGATATGGAGGATAGTGGATCGACATCCGGCTCGACGACACCGAAGAAGAGCTGACCCAGGTTGTCCAGCGTAATCATTGACTCCTGACCATCGCAGCGGCATGTGATCGCCTGGGCGGATAGGGCCCATGAAAGCCTGTTTTCACCCAATACGTCTGTAATATAGTCTTCGAAGGTGTTCAGCAACACCTCCGGCAAAAGTACCAGGCTGGTTCCCATGAATGATTGGGGTTGTGTCGATATCGGATAAGGTTGCAGCAATCGGGCCATCTCGAGGTCGGCTTGCGTGGTCACAATTTCTACGGTATCCACGTCATACCGATCAAACAGAGGTGGCAGCGCTTGCAGGATGGCGCTTCTGGAACCGGCTATTTCGGTCAATCGCGCCCGGTTGGCTTCATCGGGCGATTCACGCCGCGTCCTTTGCATGCCGGCATAAGCCAGAACAGCGTCGTTATCGCTGATTGCCATGGTGTCTCCGCCGCGATCACAAATCCAGCCGGCCTGCACACAGGTTCGGAAATCCGCCGTAGACCGGATATAGCGGCTGGGCTCATGAGCGTACAGGCGTACCAGGGCCGGCAGATCACCGTCTTCTGCCGGTGTGAAATGCACGTCTCCACCAGGCAACACATCCCGCGGCACACTGTAGCATATATATTGCCCGGCACAGGTCGCCCCAAGGCGCCGATATAAACCGCGGCCCCCGGATATAAGCATCAATGTGCTGCCCTCCTCTTTGCCTTTCCTGATCGCCGCATCCATCAACGCCGTAGCCAACCCGCGCCCACGGTATGCCTCGTAGGTGGCGACCGCACCGATGCTTATGGTCTGTATCCGATGCCCTAAAATGGAGATGTCCCTGGTCAGCGTGCCGACATGCGAAACTACCCGGCCATTGTCGACCATCACCAGCAGGCTATCAAAATTGTCCTCCGCAAACAGGAGGGCATACTGCAGTTCCATCCGATCGGAACTGTTAGATCTAAAAACCGTATTAACCAATTCACAAAGCGATTCAAACTCCGACGGTTTTAATCCACGTGGTTCTTCCATGGTCATCTCCTGTAAAATCAATAAGTTAAGCCATATAAAAATTGACAATTCGTGAATGATCTATATATTGCAATCGTGACCTGATGTCAAGGTGGACTACCTCATCAGTATGGGTTGATGTCACATCACTTTATATATCGCTCCTGCGGGCGATTTAACCTGAATGTAAAACACTTTGTGGAGTAGAACCTACCATGGAAAAAACGGCGGTCGTCTTGTTCAGCGGCGGCATTGATTCCACGACCACGCTGGCGATAGCTCAACAGGATGGATATACCTGCTGTACCGTCAGCTTCGACTATGAGCAACGACACAGGGTTGAACTACAGGCAGCCCGGATATTGGCTAAACATATGGGTGTAGATCGTCATGTGATCATCCCGTTCAGTCTCCGCTCTGTTGGCGGCTCGTCCCTGATAGATGACATCGCTGTGCCGAAAGGCCGGGATGAGTCGGAGATGGGGATGGACATCCCGAATACATATGTCCCCGCCCGCAATACGATTTTTCTATCATTTGCTCTGGGACTGGCGGAAGTGGTCGGCGCGTTCGATATTTTTATCGGCGCCAATGCCGTGGATTACAGCGGCTATCCGGATTGCCGACCGGCCTATTTAAAAGCCTTTGAACAGCTGGCCGATCTGGCTACCAAAGCGGGGGTCGAAGACCAGGGGCGGTTCAAAATCCAGGCTCCGCTTATTTATATGAGCAAGGCGGAAATCATCCAAACCGGCGTCGATCTGGATGTAGACTTCAGCTTGACCCACAGTTGTTATGATCCGGCGGAGGACGGCGGGGCATGTGGGGATTGTGATTCGTGCCGTTTACGGCGTAAAGGGTTTGAGGAGGCGGGAGTGGTGGATCCGACGAGGTATGCA
>Ga0066376_10001209_pt1 | contig 25084 bp, 14 predicted proteins | sample Knorr_S15_td_Bot_FD_77009 | JGI IMG/M metagenome (GOLD analysis project Ga0066376, IMG submission 77009) | Marine microbial communities from Southern Atlantic Ocean transect - Knorr_S15_td_Bottom_ad_5009_LV_A | ecosystem: Environmental > Aquatic > Marine > Oceanic | place: Southern Atlantic...
GACGACCTCCAGCGGATGGCAATCTTCTCGACCGCTTTACAATTGGTGATAGCGAGGGTGAAATCACCGCTGAGGAATTTATCGACAAGGAATGTAAACGCCTGCTTACACACCCTACTAAATCGGAAGACAAGGTGGTTGAAAAGAGGGAGAAGACCGCTTTTCAAGCATTGCCCATCAGTTCACGACCGCGCTCACAGATGGGACTTGACGCTTTTATCAGCGACGAATCTCCAGTGGATGACGATACCAAGGCTCAAGCCGATACCGCCGCAGCAGCGATGAGTGAGATAGATGCTATCGACCCCGAAAAAAAAAGGCCGCAGGACTAGTGATCGATTATCGCGAAGCCAATTCTAGCTTCTGTGCCCATCTGCGCTCACTCGGTCACACCCTCTCGCTGGAAAGATTGCCAGTAGGCGATATCATCATCGGCGATCGCATCATCATCGAGAGAAAGACCACCCGCGATCTGCTCGATTCATTGGTTGACGGGCGTCTGCTCAGCCAGTGTCGTCGATTGTATTACTCGGCTACGAGACCATTGCTGATTATCGAGGGTGTCGATCTATTCGATACTCGTGCGGTCCATCCTAATGCCGTGCAAGGAGTCCTTTCATGGATTACCCTCGACCTCGGCCTATCGGTAATGATGACCAGAAGCACTCTTGAAACTGCACTATTCATCTCGATGACCGCAAAGAGGGAGGAGAAATTTCTCAAGAACATCGAAAGCAATCAACAAAAAAAGCCCTCTCATGAAAGCTCTTTAATAAAAAAACCAAAGAAGATTCATCACGGAAATCTCAGCAATAGGTGGCGCCGTGCAGAGTTTCGCCAAACCGAGAAGATGTTAACTTCAATCGAAGGCATCGGACCAAAAACCGCGGCAAAATTGACGGCAGTGGGCATGACTATAGCCAAATTATCCGCTGTCGATTTCCAAGAATTGAATGCATTCGAATGCTTGAGTGCAGCCCAAGCCAAAGCGATTTATCTCGCCTTACACTCTCAACCGCCGATGACCAATGCTCTGGTCTTCAATTGAGCAAAGCGGTCGACGTGATGACCGAGGGCGAATGCAACCAATTCGGAAAGATGAATTACCGGCATATTGGTATTCTTACCGGTAACCTTTGCCGCCTTAGACTGATATGAATCGAGGTTAGAATGGGATATAGTGCAGGCTGAAACCATCATTTGGGCCCCAGCTTCCTTGGCATCCGCTAGAACTTGAGCGGTCATTTGCATTACCGGCGCATCTAGGGTCAACAGACTAGGGGCGCCAACACTGGCGGTTTTGCTACCATAATCGACTGCTTCTCCACCGAGCGCTTCGATCAAGCGCTCGAGATATTGTGGGTTGAAAGCATCATCTTCGCCACAAGCCCCTTCTCTCTGCATATTGGGGCCGTAATAGGCTGCTATTTTCACACCCAAGGGATTTACCACCAAATCGTTGATCTTGTCTAGGCCTATCTCTTCGACCAATACGTGGAGTAGGTGACTGGTTTTTATCTCACCCTTGAAATTGAGACCTGAGGTTTTCTCAAGCACAGCATTTACCTGAGCACAAAGAACTGGGTCTGCACGCAAAGTCCTGAGGGCGGCAAACATATTGCCCTGACTGGTCGCACAAGCGGTGACGATATCGTGGCCGTTTTCCTCTGCAAGAGCAAAATTTCTGGCGTTAAGGGTTAACTGAAGCATTTTATTGGTCTGACAAATGACCTCACCACCATCGCTATTGCAGCCGGTTATATCCAATAGTTCGAGACCGAGGGTCCGCGCCATCGGCTGGATTGTATCCTCGACCTCACTACTGCTCTGGCGCGCGGTATTGCCCGGATAATAGGAATATTTTACCACTTTCACCCCTCCCTCAGAACCTAGAATCCAATTCATTGAAAATCGCAACCACCTCATAGTGGTCATGGATTCTCGCATTGAACATATCGGGGATCTTGCCAATGCCCGCTGGTGGTACCAACATGCCTTGGAACCCCCTCATCATCGGGCCTCCTGTGCGGGTAAATCCGAGCATCATGCGTAGAGATACGCCATTCATAATATTGGAAGCGAGGCCAAATGGCCCCAAAACCGTACGGTAAAGCGTGGTCTCGTTGACGTTACCGCTAGCCTTGACCGAGCGGGCATAATTCTTCACCAAACGACCACAACGGCCACTAAAATTGTATTCGGCTAAAAGACGAGCCCGACAATCGAGCAATGAGTCCACAGCTTTCTCACCGTCAGCACCTTGCCGGGATAGCGCTGCAAAATCTGCCTCTTGCCAAATACCGCCCTTATTCTGTAATGAATCCATCATCGCACTACGATGGTCATCACCGCTGCGTGGATCACAACTACGGACCCAGCGCTGAAGTGCTAGACCTGGGCCATTATAGGAATCGTCGATACCCATGCAATCGCTCATGCCCTGAATCAAATGTAGACTTGAGACATCGGCGATCGCGTGTAATTCGGCAGCGAGCGCAGAATCCATCACCCCAATCGCCGAACCGTTTTCCAGATATTCACCAGTGCGGGGGTCGCTTACCATCCATGGTTTACTTGCGATTCGCGCTGCATCCCAGTCATCGGTGGCGACTATCAAATCCTTGAGGACTTCATGACCTGGCAATGGCTCGATAGTGAGTGTGGCTCCGTCTTGACACAAGTCCGAGATTCGAGCCAAGTCGGCGAGGACGATGCGGCCGTTGGCTTTCAAGCCGGTAAGTGGATTATTACCACTGATTGAGGAGCGGGTAAAGGCAAGGCTGCCGTCGACCTTGCCCTGAATAGCAATCAAAGCATCTTGGATGGTCGCATGACCAGGGAGTGAAGTGGCTACTTCATCCCAACCGCTCTGGGAACTCGCTGGGTCGTAGCGGAATATTCGCAAGGTTATGAAAATCTCGGGCTGCACGACTATCGCTGGGGTGAAATCTCCAGCCGCTTGGCTATCATCGTCTGAGCCCTGTGCATATGCTGCCATCGCTTCTACCAATTCGGATTGGAAAACACCTGCATCATCAACACAAGCGATTCGGGCTAATGCCGCACTTACCCACGCTGCCCATGGCATGTCGAAATCGACATCGCATAGCGCTATGTCGTGAATCCTCATTCCTCCCATCGCCGTGATTCGCTCATCCCAATCGGTACCTGCTTTGCAGAATTCATCATACGAACTATCACCTATCGCACATATCGAAAAGTGAGTTGAGGAAAGATTTGCACTTGATTTTTGGGCTGCTTGCCACATGTCCTCGGCATTATCGGGCATATCGCCCTCGCCCCAAGTCGAAGTGATTATCAGTAAACGCTTGTGAGTACTCAAGGATTCGACGTTGAATCCATCCATATCAGCAACCGTTGCACTCAAACCATAATCGCTGGCCAACTTGGCAGTCTTGGTTGCCAGTCCCTCGGCATTACCGGTTTGTGAACCGAATAAAATGATCAAATTACGATCTCCAGCAAAGAGATTGGCCAGCACACCATCGTCAGCTATAGGTATCGGCGCAACTGCTACCGGTGCGGCCTCCTCGACCACTACAACCTCTTCCAAAGATTCTTCAGCGGCCTCATCAGCTGATGATGACACCTCTTCGAATTTGATGATCTCAACCGGACAAGCCTCAGCAGCCTCGATAATCATCTCGCTGAATTTGCTACCGAATCCCGGCTTTAGGGCCGATTTCGATTCGTTGCGATCGAAGGCACCATCGGTTCTTACCGCAGCGAGAATATAACTGGATTCCTCGGTAACGTCGAAGACTTCGGGACAGATATCAGAACATGCATCACAGATGATACAATCCTCTTCGATCCAGACCTTGGCGATGATAGTCATGGTATTACCTCACCTGTATGATGTGGTCGATACCAAACGAGCCTTTCAAGGTTCGCCATTCTCCCTAAAGGGAGAATACCCTCTCCTAGCGACTTCACATGTCGAAGTCCATGTCACCCATGCCGCCACCGGCTGGGCCCATACCCTTCGAAGAGATGACATCGTCGATTCGTAAAATCATGGTTGCGGTTTCAGTCGCCGACTGAATCGCCTGCTCAACCACACGTAGTGGCTCTAAGACATTGGCGGCGAGCATGTCTTTTACCCCACCTTCAAAGACGTTGATTCCAGCGTGACTATCACCCTCAGCATGGGCTTTACGTAAATCGATAATCGTGGTTACTGGGTCAAGTCCTGCATTTTCCGCAAGGGTTCTTGGCACGATTTCCAAAGCGGTTGCAAAGGCTTCGATAGCCATCTGTTCACGGCCACCGATCGTCTCGGCGAATACTCGTAAATCACGGGATAGTGCTGCGAGAACACTACCGCCGCCGGTAAGTATCAAACCATCTTCCCAGGCAACAGAGACCACTCCTACCGCATCGGCAAATGCACGTCTTACCTCGTCGACGACGTGCTCGGTTCCACCGCGAAGTAGAACCGAAACCGACTTGGCCTCGGGACAACCGGTGATGAAAGTCATATCCGAATCGCCTATCTTACGTTGCTCTACCTTTGCCGCAATACCCAAATCCTCTGCTGCTAAATCATCGATATTGGTGACGACACTACCGCCAGTTGCTTTTGCAAGGGCTTCCATATCGCTTTTCTTGGAACGGCGTATGGCGAAGATTCCTTTCTTGGACATATAGTGCTGGGCGAGATCGTCGATGCCTTTCTGGCAGATTACGACATTAGCACCACTTGCTTCGATGGTATCGACCAATTTGCGGATGTAGCCTTCTTCCTCCTCAAGGAATGCTGCGAGTTGGTTGGGGTCGGTTATCTGAATCTTGGCGTCGACCTCGGTCTTTTTGACCTCGATTGCGCTATTGATCAAAGCGATTCTAGCATCTGATATAGAGCGTGGCATTCCGGCGTGAACCCGTTCTTTGTCGAGAATTATTCCATCGACAAGAGTGCTGTCCTTTATCGAGCCACCTTGGCGCTTTTCGACTTTGATATCATCGAGGTCGACCAATCTTTCGCCATCTTCGATAACACCGACCGAATTGACTGCACGGACACAGATGTCAGCGAGAAATGACTTGACTGCGCCTGCGGATTTACCGGTAAGGCTGGTCTTGGCAACCTCCATTAGTACATTATCGTCACCTTCGGTAGAGATACCGTGGTCGGCAAGTCCTTCGATGGCTTTTTCACTTGCTAATCGGAAACCTTCACAGATGACGGTCGGGTGGACGTTTTGTTCGATTAAATCCTCACTGCGCTTGAGTAATTCTCCTGCGAGAACCACCGCGGTAGTGGTTCCGTCGTAGCAATGTTGCTCTTGGGTTTTTGCCACTTCGATAATCATCTTCGCAGCCGGATGTTCGATATCCATCTCCTTGAGAATTGTTGCACCGTCATTGGTTATCACTACATCTCCCATACTATCGACCAGCATCTTATCCATGCCCTTTGGTCCTAGTGTAGACCTAACCGCATCGGCGACCGCTTTTGCCGCAGCGATGTTATTCGATTGGGCACTGCGGCCTCTGGTTCTCTCAGTTCCTTCCTTCAGGATAAAAATTGGTGCTTGTCCGTTCTGATACATAGTCATTACCTCAACATCATCTTGCGACGGGCAAGTTGACTTCAATCCATCGGAATGCTTCAACGACCATGTGATTGCAACCATTGCTCGCCATAGGCATTCCATTGCTCCATCGTCCAACCTTCTGGTAAACCCCCTGCCGGCACTGGCGGTGGGCCAGAAGGCACTGCTACTTGTGCGGCAACCGGTGAAGTTGCCGAAGGTGGGGAGAGCAATACGCTTGTCGATGTTGCAAGGTCTGGTATCGCCTTTTCAGGCGAAAAGGTAGGAGCTGCAGCAACAGCACCATAGGTAGAGGTAATACTCTCCTCATAACCATCCTCGAGCCATTCCTCTTCTTCATCTTCCTCGCCTTCGGTAATCACTAGCAAAAGGATTATTCCGAGGACGAGAATAAAGATTATGCCAATGACCCATATGGCAATCCCAACAATGTCAATTTCACCTGAGGAGGAAAGTCCATCGTTGGGATTGCCGAATTTATCGCTTGATAATAAGGTGATTTCCATGACCAAACTCGCGGCGTCGGATACGGTTTCCGAACGTGCCCAAATAGTGATATTTGTGACGAATTGATCGCCTTCGATATTGTCCATAGTCGAAGGTGGAACATCGAAGTAGATGGTGACCTCGCGTTCCTCATCTGCTTGCAGATTAAAGCCAAGATCCTCTCGGTCGATAGTAGTGGTGAAATAACTATTCGATTGACCGATATCCAGTTCCATTTTCACCACCTGAGCGGTGGTATATTGATTGCGTACGGTAATAGTCACCACATATTCACCATCCTCTTCAAATATAGGCCTCTCAATCGAGAGTATCCTTAACCAATTCTGAGATCCGACCATATAAGTCGCTGAGCCAGTTGCTGTAATATTTGCATCATTATCACTGGTTGCGGATACGAAAAGTGTCAATTGACCACCACTGCCATCGAGGAAATTGAAACGGACGATGACGTCGATAGACTCCCCGGGTTCTACCACTAATGTGCGGTCATCGACCAATTGCTCAAAGTGCGCTTCCATGCCCTCAGGAATGGTCAAACTCATCGAAAACCTATCGGGTAGGTTTCCGGTATTGGTGATATTGAACTCCATGGATTGGGAGGGATCACCAGGGATGAAGGATTGGTCAGGGAAGGCGTCGAGAACACGTACTGCCGCGGTATCTCTCACCTCGATATTGATTATCACCTGAGCTCGAATAGAGGGGTTGTCAATACTGATGGCAGCAACGGTCACGGTATACGTACCCGGTGCTAGGCCAATCGGCATCGGTAGTTTGAGAATGAGGTTCATCTCGCCATGCCAAGGTTCCAGAGGGGTCGGAGTGGAATAAGTGTTTAGTGAGGCCTGCAGAAAATAGCTGGACTGGCTGAGGGTGAAATTATATCGTTCCTCATTATTACCATGATTTAACACCGTGATGAAAACTCGGTTTTCCTCACCATTCGCAGCAACGGTCAAGTATAGATCATCACTGCTAAGAGTGACTATTCTCTCGACTGGCACTTTGATTTTCTTGGTGATTACATCATTGCCAAAAAGAGTGGTACCGCAATTAGGACAAGCGGCCCGTAGTGAAAATGGCACCTCGCCAGGACTTGCGTCATCAGGGGCGGTAACATTGAGGAAAAGATCTACCGATTCCCCTTTACCAAGAATTGTTTGACCGATGACCACAGCGCCCATCTCATCTTGAACGAAGGCATTCCAACTTGCGTCGGAGAATAGAGGAGAGAGGGTGAAACCAGCCACACGGTTACCAGAATTCTGCATTCTGAAGGGAATAGCGGTGTTTCCACCGGGTTCAATAGTCGCTGCTATCGTCGGAACATTTGAGGAAAGATGCACCCCATATTGGCTGAGAATTGCCAAATCCATATCCAATCTAGCCTTCTCGCCGGAATTTGTGCCACCGGCATCAGCCCACCAAACCGACCATTGCTGTTGCTGAACATCTGCGCCAGGGGGGACAGAGAGATTGACCCACATCTCTTGTGGTTCCTCGGGTTTTATCGGGGGTAATAGCACAGTGTTTCCATGTGAATTAATATTGTCTGAATCGATTCGTATGGCGGGGTAGGAAGGGTCCATCCAAGTGAGATTCGATACATTTGAAGAGATTCTTACCAAAGCATTTCGATAGCCGTTATTGGTCACCATGCAATGGAGTGTTACGACATTATTTGGGTAGGTGTCAAAGCCCCCCTCTAGGGGACTGCCATCTCCCTTCTCACAATCGAGGTCAATGGTGAAATCATCGACCTTCTCCACACCGAAGATGATGAAGTCATCTAGGTGCATTCCCTGTGCTGCACCAGATTCATCAGAGTGGAAGAGGAAGCCGAGATACCAAGAATATCCATTGAGTTGATCGCTTGGGTCCCATGAGATATTACTCCACTCACCTTCACCCGTGCCGGGTAAGTCATCGGTGACATTGTGCAGAATAGAAGTGCTTGGCGCACCATTTCCACGCCATAATTCCATAGCTACATAATCATCTCCAGCTCCCATAATACCCCATGCTTGGGCATGGATTTGCATTGAGACGAAGTCGAATGAATTTATTTTGTATTTGCAAATCACCGGCAGATTATAAACCCCAGCTAGACCGGAATCCAAGTCGTGAGTCGGTTCACATTGATTGGTCTGCTGTGAATAATAGGCCATCACAAGCCGATCGTGGACATTGGTGGGATAATCTGCCCCTTGGGAATGGCGCCAATGTCCTGAGCCAACGGCGGCTGAAGTATCATCGGCGTTCCAACTGCCGACTCCAAAAGCAGAGCCACCTTCAGCCGGATATCTACCTGGGAAGAAACTATCCAGATACTGAGTACCTGTTCCATCCATTGCCTCTTGTTTTACAACGACTGGAATAGGTGTTTCCATCATGTCATTACCGTTTTGATCGTCTTGAGGATAGTCCACGCTTGCCCTTAGAATAATTCCTCCGGTCAATTCATTGGTTGAGGTGTTGAGGAACGAATGGGCAATGGTTGGGTTCCACTCAACATCGTGATTACGATGTGCCCCGGGGTAAACATCGACTTCGACCCAAGCGAATGAAGCGATTACGAAACCGATTGGGTGGACTATCTCAAATAATACCGAGACATTGTCGCCTATCAATCCACTTCCGCGTCTCATGATCTCGATCTGGATGTTGATCGGATCGCCTTTTGCCACATAATCGATAACCAAACCACCTGGATTTATCCACTGTGACGGCATTTGCGATACATTGCCTAGAGTGATGGCTTCAATCTTGAAATCATCATTGGTTCCACCACGGCCCGCGGTTGCAACAACCGGCTGGCTGAACACCAGTAGGGTCTGTGCCAGAAGCAAGAGAACGATGGGTATCGATGCGCGTGACATGGCCAACAGATGTGTCGAGAATGGGTTGGCATATGAAGGTGGCCTACACTTGTCCCTTAGGGCCAATGACGGACTTGGTCAGCGATGGTGCTAATCGCTTCGACGAGTTATCCGACCTACACAACCTTTGAGAGATGTATGGAGTGAGCAGTGTTCATGAGCAGTCGGAGATTGAAAGGATCGCTGACAGCGAGAATTTGGTTGACGACAATCGGCTTGTGTCAGATATTCCTCACACCGATGGCTGCTTTTTCAATCACATACCTTTTTGCATTCTCCTATGACGATGAACATTTTACACTTTCACTAGAACAAGAGATGATTCCTTGGATAGTCACCGCCTCGTTGACTTATGGTCTACTAGCGTTATTTCTCGCCCTTATCATCGGCGGCTATTCCCCGATATGGGTTACTGAGCGAGGTGGATGGCGAGCCGCTCTTGGCATCAGTCGTAATATCCGAGATGCCTCAGCCTTACGTAAAGCCAAAAAAGATTACATCGATTCCCCCCATGGCCAATTGACGTTAGTGGTATATGATCGGATGCGAAATAATCACGGTTTGATAGCAACGCATGGCGGTCTCATCTTACTGGCCATCCCCTTCCAATTATTATTGGTCGTCGTACCTCTATGTCTGATAATATTCCTACCCGATGACCTAATGCGTTCCAATCGGCGTTTGGAAATGGCGATGGGGATTTACTTGATCGTCCTAATCTTGGTGATGAGGATTTTTCCGGCCTTTGCCAAAAGAAATATCGCACTTGCAGCATTTACCAGACGCTGGTTGATTTCAGTGACTAGAATTTCATGGCTAGCCCCGGTTCTCGTCCTTTGGCTCTTAGGAAGAATAGCTAGTCTGCTGGTGATTTCATGGATGGGGACAGATGTTTCAGGCTCGATCGATCTCGAGCAACAAATATTCGAAAACTGGCTTAATATCAAGAATATTCCCGAGACATCTTTCCTCGATTTACTCACAGCACTTGCGGTCATGCCTCTAGCAGCATTTACCACCATCGCAGCTCTTGGGGGAGGTTCTGGCCCTCCACCAAAGTGGATGAATAAGAGTGATGAACTGGAAGATGAGGAGGAATCCGTACCCGACAACACTGAAAACGAATCATTCATTCCTCCGATTTTACCCGAAATTGAAAATGAAGAAGAAGAAGAAGAAGCGTTTTCGTTCATCGATGAACAAGCACCGATACCTGAACAATCAAGTGTTGAAGAAGAAAAGGAAGACGAATCATTTCAGGGCTTTGCCGATATGTTCGACTGAGGCACTGCGCGCCAATGGCTGGCCTTCGCTCAAGATTAAACGCAATGTGCCTTTGACAAAACCATCACAGCGTGGCCGGCCTAAATCAGGTCGGGCTCTCGAAAGAAGAATCGCATTGCAGGCACTACAACGAACCGCCATCACTTGCCATACAGGCATCGCTGAATTACAGCATCTATCCTCGGACTCACTGCAATTGCGAACCAACTGTAATTCCTGAGCCATTTCAATACCCCAAAGTGAACCCTTGTCGAGTAGACCAACAACCCTAGCGAGCAAGGTCCAACACGAGGTCATCCACATACCCAAACCCAAGCCAAGACTACCATAGGCAAGACTCCCTAAACCAAAACCGAGGGGAATCATAGCGAAAACTATGCTCAGGCGATTGAATGAGCGCATATTTAGCACCCGTTGGATTAAATATCCATCGACTGGAATCGGTTCGGGGTGGGGAGGAAATTGTTGGTTCCAAGCGCGGAATCGCGGCAAGACCAACCATGGGATGCGCGGAATGAGATGACCGATTATAGCGCCGCAAAGAAATAAGATGATTTCAATCCACATCTCATTCGCCTCTAAGGGCGCGGAGCACGGCTTCGGTCTTGTCCATTCCCCTGCTGATGTCTTCACGAGAGATGGTATAAGCGAAGCGCAAGTGTCCCTCGCCAGAGGCGCCAAAGGCGGTTCCTGGCGAGCAAAGAACACCACCCTTTAGTAATTCAATGGCGATTTCTTCGCTGGTCATCCCGGGAACGTCGACCCTGGGGAAGACGTAGAACGCACCCTTTGGTTTGTGGCACCGAACCCCCGGCATCGCGTTCAACCTCGCGACGATTAATTCACAACGGGCCTTGAATTCCTGTGCCATCATATCGGGATAATCCACCGCCTCATCAAAAGCGGTAAGCACAGCATGTTGCATGGCATCATTCGAACATGCTGTGATATAATATTGAATCTTGATAAATTGGCTAATCGCCTCCTGATTTGCACACATGATATAGCCGATTCGCCAACCGGTCATGGCATAGGTTTTGGAAAAGGAATTTATCAGGATTACACGGTCGGGATCTGTGCCGACAAAACTCACGTGCTCACCTTCAAAGACGATGCGGTCATAGACCTCATCGGTGATTAGCCAGAGATCGTGGCGCTGAGCAAATGCTAGCAATTCATCACGTTGTTCGACATCGATTGTCGCACCCGTAGGATTGGAGGGGAAGTTGTATAGAATGGCCACCGTATCCTCATCGACGAGGGCTTCGAGACTCTCTATCTTCGGTACGAATTCATTGTCGAATAGACAGGGATAGAAGCGGGGCTCGCCACCTACCAATCGCACATCAGGACCATAGAGTGGAAAATAAGGTTCGGGCAATAGCACATTTTTCCCCGAATCTACCAAGGTGTTGAAGACGTTGAGCAATGCATTGGTTCCGCTCATGGTCATACAGACATTAGACTCGTCGACAGAGTCATCGAGATGATGCCAAGACTCGGCGATTTTTGCCCGTAATGCTGGAAGACCGGCGGTGGTAGTATACTTGTTATGACCCGCTCTCATCGCCTCGGCAAAAGCCTCGATTGCAACTGCAGGGGGCTGGAAATCGGGCTCGCCCAAACCAAATGAAATAATGTCATCATCAGCCATATCGAACATCTTCCTAACACCGGTAGGTTGTATGTTCATCGCACGCTGTGAATAGCCACGCATGTATGGCTGATGCGTGTCCACCTTTTCAACTTGGGTACAATTTCAACAATCCACCAAAATGTGAAACTCAAAAGCAGCATCATGGACTTTCAGGTAGGAGCACAAGGCGTTCGTGATGGACTGAATGTGAATAATTTCAAGCATGATGAGTGAAGGAAACACGATGGACGTGCTCCACCTCGTGTACATCACTTAGCGCTAAAAGAGGTGGGAGCACAGGGATTTGAACCCCGACTTGCGGATATCTTCTGGGCCCCGCACACATTCATGTGCGTGGATGTTCGGTGCGAGACACGGGTCGGCATTCCAGTTGGTCATCAACCTTCAGCAAACACCTGTCGTCATTCCCGTGCAACTGGAGCCCGCAGTACTACCAGGTTATACTATACTCCCGTCGAAACCTATTGACGAATCAAGCCTTGGACTGGCGCCGTGCACGCTTTCGGCGGCGTAGCTTCTTCTTACGCCACTTCCATCGTTGCTGGCCACTTTTTTTCCAAGCACGTGAACCTCGCTTCATGGTAACGCTTGGCCGACCTGCCTCCAATATATGAGCGCATCGGCAGGGTTTGGCATACTCACTTAGCACCAACGTGGGATTCTAATCCTTCAAACCAAGCGTCCATTATTGTAATCATCTATCGCTTGAGATATTTCCTCGCGGCTATTCATCACGAATGGTCCGTATCTGGCGATTGGTTCATTCAACTCAGGACCTGCTAAAATGAGACACTCAGCGCCATCTTTGCTATTGATAATCACCTCATCCCCCTCGCCCAATAACGCGAGACCACCATCAGCTACCGATTTGTCACCGATTTCTAATTCCCCTGCAAAGACATAGATCATTCCGTTTAGGCCTTTTTTAATTGGCTGAATCAATTGTGTACCAGCATCGAACTTCACATGGATGTAAACGATAGGAATCACGGTATCGATTATTGACGATACCCCCAAACATTCTCCGGCGATAACTCGAGCCCAAATTCCATCGTTTTCGACACTGGGTGATAGTGAAGCGGATATCTCCTGATAACGCGGCGCCATCATCTTATCCTTGGCCGGCAGGTTTACCCAGATTTGAAAACCATGCATCAGACCACCTTCTTTCAACATTTTCTCGCTGGGCAATTCCGAGTGGATGACGCCTCGGCCCGCGGTCATCCATTGTACATCACCAGCGGATATTTTTCCTGAATTACCAGCGCTATCCTCGTGCTCCATCTCGCCTTCAAGCATGTAGGTCACCGTCTCAAAACCGCGATGCGGATGCCATGGTGCGCCGATTGCTTCGCCTGGGCCGTAAACCATTGGACCCATCTCATCGAGCAATAGAAATGGACTCATCAGTTGACCCATTACAACTGGGCGACGAACTTGAAACCCCCCACCCTCAAGCACTTTATGGGTTGGTGCGATCATCTTTACTTCTCTTCTGCTCATTGGCAAAGCCCCTCGATAATCGCATTTATGGCCTCGGGATTGGCGGGTTTGGAATTATTTGAGATTAGGGAGCGACCTAATACATCCGCACCTAGATAATTGAACTGTGAGAGCATTGCCGGAATAAGTCGATGACCGCCACCGCCTGAGTGGGTGGCTAGTCCAACCTTACGGCCTTTGAAGAGGGCGCGGAAATCATCGCCTTGTTTTGAAATCCAAGCGATTGTGTTGCTGAGGGTTGGCGGAATTGAACCATTGTATTCAGGGGCGATTGCTATCCAGGCATCTGCCGCTTCAAGACGCGTCATTATCTCTCTGACATCTTCGGGTTCAAAACCAGAATTAGACTTGCCATTGGTGTACAATGGCCAATCCAATGCCATCAAATCTATCAAATCGGTCGTATGACCGAGTTGATCGGCGGTTTGTGCGAAATTATTTGCCAATTCCATATTCTTGCCATCGGCTGCGACTATCAAAACCAAGTGGGCCATGACTCACGCAGAGGCATCTCCAATATATCGTTGAGAGTTTCGATGATGGTACCTGAAAATACTATTATGATATAGCAGCACGATCACCATTGACATTTGTCAACAACTGATAGCGTCAATGGTGGACGTGCCGAGGGTGAGAACTGGACTGAGTCACGCATGGTGAAGGAAGTTCGAAAACATCAGGATTGTGGATTTATGGCGTATACGAAATTGTTATAGGCATTTCAAAGTTGTCAAGCAATTAATGTCTGGACCCACTCCTCCTGAATCATGGGTAGGTAAAGTGGAAGATGATGGATATGAATATATTGAATATCCTAGTGATTCGGGGATTACATATTATAGATATCGAGGAGAAAGTCAGTGGAAGAAATGGAATGATGGCGAATCACAAACCCCTACCCATGAATCTTCTGCAATGCAACTATATGCATCACAACCAACTACCGCGCCCCCGAACTTTCCACCACCATCACCACCACCATCACCTAAATTCACTCCATCATATTCTTATTCACCACCACCTTATGGCCACCCTTCATCTATGCGGCCTAGTGTGTCAACGGCCCCTAGACGGGACAATTTTATGATGATGGAAACTTCATCTAGGAGGCAGAAACGTAGTGGTTTGAAAACTGTTATAGGGGGCATTATTGTTTTATCATTGCTCATAATTTTACCAGGTATACTATATGTTTGGGCTTCATCTTTGGCCTCAGATTCAGATTCAGATTTATCAGATGAGGGTTGGTTTGATGACAATGATAATGATAATGACGGGGTAGATGATGATTGGGATAATTGTGTATATGATTACAATCCGAACCAGGATGATTTTGACAGTGATTCAGAAGGAGATGTCTGTGATTCAGATATTGATGGTGATGGATACTTGAATTCGAATGATTTTCATGACTATGGTGACGGGGTCCTAATTTTCAAATGGTCTTACGCCCGTATTGATGATTCTGAAACCTATGATAGTGATGGTAGTGGGCCAGATGTATATGCAAAACTGTATGTGGATTGGAATTCGGATGGCACCACAGATAATACATATACCAGTTCAACTACTAATAACATCAAAGAATGGCCTGATCTATACGAGAAGGAGTTAAATCCTGCTGATAACAAGGACGAGGTCACGGTTACTGTCAGGCTATTCGATGATGATTACAGTGATGATGATGAGCTGGATTATGTTAGTGGAAGTAGCGATTATTACGTCTTCACAATACCTCTGTATCAATCATATTATGAGTCAGAAAATTATGATGGAAGAGATGGGTACAAGGGACTAAAAGTGACTTTCATTTGGGATGTAGACACAAAATAGGATGTTACCTTTTTAGTACATTGAAAACGTAAATTAATTTACAATAAGGATGGCCAGCCAAAGGATGCAAACTCAGATGTGGCAGCACGGTCACCATTGACATTTGTCAACAACTGATAGCGTCAATGGTGGACGTGCCGAGCCAACAAACTTGACCGGATTGAAACATGACAAGTTTGTGGCGCACGGTCACCATTGACATTTGTCAACAACTGATAGCGTCAATGGTGGACGTGCCGAGATTTGAACTCGGGGCCTCTACCATGCCAAGGTAGCGATCTTCCAACTGATCTACACGCCCAATGTGTGCTTGTGCAGCCGTGCCACCCGCGCTTTAATGATAAGCATTGTCAAACTACTTCAGTCCCAACCCCCTCGCTTACCTATGGACCTCGACGCTCTACTTGCAGAGTTGATCGAGAAAATGCCAGAGGCGGTATTCACTCGCTGGCTTACAGAAAGCGTCTCTCTAACTTGGTTAGAAGATGATGATGAACGTCTTGGCATGACTCGCTTTGAAGAAGGTCCACACGAATTGGTTCGCCGCAGAAGATTGGCACTCGACCCAGGCAAGATCACCATCGGTTTACACCCACAACTCACTAGAGAAGAAGTTCTACTCAAGCACACTTTAGCCCATGAATTACTTCATGCATCAGGATTGCTAGAACACTCGCAAGAACATGAGCAATGGCTCGAAAAAATCGCACCCGGTCCGCAAATCGAAGATTCGCCATTATTGCAGGAGATTAGAGAACAGTACCTCTTAGATACGAAGAAAAAAGAGTGGATATGTAGCCAATGTGGATTCAAATGGGCTCGCAAGACTGTTTCACGACCGCTGCGCTGTCCAAAATGTGCTAAGCGACTGTAAGATTGATGAAGGGGATGGCGTGGCACGGTTTACACTGGGCGCATAGTGTAGCATGGATATCACTTCGGCCTTCTAAGCCGAAAACCCGAGTTCGAATCTTGGTGCGCCCGCTTCCAACAGTAATATTCGAAGGGCGCAACTGATTCGAATCCAGCATGAACTGTATATTATTATTCGATTCGACCGTTCATGTGACGGTTCGAATCTTGGTGCGCCCGCTTCTAATGGCTGATTCTGGCATCGGCGCTCACGCCAAAATTAAACTCTTTTCGACATTGCTCCTCTGAGTCTTGAGCAAATCCCGGGCTGATTTTTCGTCTTAATAGGAATATCTTAGCGGGAATCAATACTTCGCAATCCCTTGATTAACCAAATTAGATTCGTTATGCATGAAGATAGAAGCATAATGCATCCAAGATGGGTGGGTATGTGTTTTTCAAATAGAGAATAGGTTATATTAACCACCGGTGTTCAGCGACAATTATGAAGACGAAGTTTACAATGTTGATTGCAATAATAATGGTATTATCTGGATGCACCGGTGGTGTTGATGAAATCGCAGAAGTACTTACCAAAGGTTGCATGGATGAAACAGCCCTAAATTATGATGCGACCGCAGAAGAGACTAGTAATTGCGTTTCGAAGTCAGTTATGACCGCAAGTCTGATCGATTTCCTAACTATTGTTGAAGAAGGCCCTGGTGATGTAGGGGCGAAATTCGCCGCTGATGAGAGTCTGGCTGCCACGCTGACCATCGATGAGACCTTCGAGGGTGAGACGGTCAACATGGTCGGTACATTCATCGTCGATGGGGTTAACGATGGGTTCTCCACCTCGATGACTATCACAGATTCCAACGGCACCTGGACAATGAATATGCACCATGTCGGAGAAGATCTAGTCATAAAATGGAATGACACCTCTGTTAGAATGAAAACTGTCACTACCCCTCTTGAGTTTTATCTAATGGATGAAGGTGAGGACGATGATGATGGCGAAGACGATGATGACGGCATGATGGGTATGCCAGAAAGTCCTGATAATCCGATGGATGACATGGATGCCAACCATACCACTTGGAGCGGAATGGATGGCATGACCGTCTCAGGTACCGATTTGATGGGAGGAGTAATTAGTGCAACCCTCGATGCAAGCGGAGCCATTACCTCTATGTCATACAGTATCAGTGAAGCAGATACTAGCGGCTCTGATACCACTGCCCTTAATACGATTAGCGCCTCGATGACCTTGCTCAGTGATACGACTATTACAATCGATCAGAGCATTGAATTACATTCATTGCCATTTCTTGCCCTCTCGATGGATGACATGATGGGAATGGGAGGTGGCGGTGGACCTGATGACGATGGACTTGATTTCTACTTATTCAGTGCAATGTCCGCAGGCAGTCATGACCCAACCGCTGCTACTGGTGAATCTCTAGTGCGCGTGCAGATGGATATCGGAGATCTGGAATGGGATAGACTTGCTGTCAGCATTAGAATTAATGATGGCACTCCTGCAGAATGTGAAACCGATGCAACAACAGAATCTGGTTGCTACTACACTACAGAGCAGGTACCAGGAGATAGTGATACGTGGTCGGTTGGAGAGAGTATTGTTATCTTCGAAGGTACTGTCGGCTCATATATTCAGAACTGTGACTCCTCAGCTTGCTCTGTAGAGGTGAACATCATCAGGAAAGGCCAATGTCCGCCCACCGGTTGCATCGATGACATGTTGGTCGCCACTTTAACAGTCATGGGCGGAACTATGGGTAGCGGTGGACCTGATGACGGCGGACCTGATGACGGTGGACCTGATGATGCACCCCCGGCTCCCGAATGGTGGTGCTCCGATGAAGTCGGTGGCACTGTTAACATGAGTATCAACTGGACTATGGTCAATGACGGCACCGAGGATTGCGGAGACGGTTCCGATGAACCTCAAGACTTCGATAGCGATGGTAGCATCGACAATTGGTGGCACTGTGCTGATGGCACCAACATCACTGCCGATAAAATCAACGATGGTACCGAGGACTGTGCCTTTGGCAGCGATGAGGGTGAGATGAACAGACCAGAAACGATGTCGATTCTTGATGCGCACACCGAGCCATTTAATGATACGACGCTTGCATATAATCTCACAATTATCCTTTCGGATCTGATTGAAGGTGAGAATTACACCTACGAATACGAGGTATGGCACATGAATACCTCTCTTACTACGACTCCACATTTGGTCTCTGAACTAATCATGAGTGATGGTACGGGGTATGCTTCCCGTGAATTGAGCATCTCTACTTCGGAATGGGGACAAAGTACCTGGACTGATGATACCTGCTACCATGTTCATGTCAGTCTCGCCAACGAAAGTGGAATACCGATTGGGGTCCATGATGGCATAGACATCGCCATTGGCGCTGCTGATTGCTCAGGTGGTCCCGGAGAGGGCCCCGGAGATGGAGGAGAGGAGTGTCCATTCGATGCAAGTTCCGAGTCTCCTTGTAATGCAAGCGTATGTGATGACCATGAATCAACAGAATGTCAAGACTACGTGGAAAACTACTGTGAGAACACCAATCCTAGCGACTCCGGATGTGACATGAATGAAGCAGGCAATAATGATGATGGAATGATGGCTGAAGGTACCTACCTGATCATCGGCCTTGACCATGAAGGCGCACTTGCTGACTACGAAGCGGTGCTCTCACAATGTACAGAGGCTGACGCCAACAACCAAAGTGTGTGTGTCGACACCAACATCTCCATGGTGTTATCAGCGGCGCCGAGCCCTGATTCACCGATTACCTTTGTCGACAGCGATGAGAGCGGTACTCTAAGTGCAGAAGATCAGATAATGGTCAATGCGTCTCTAGTCACAGAGGATTACAACGCTGTTCGTCTAAAGTACATCCCTGCCGACAAATATTCCGATGAAAATCCACTAATACTTCCAGGATTTACTGCAGGATTTAGCCTGATGGCAATGCTCGGAGCAGCTCTGCTGTTACGCAGGGATTGAAAAGGCAACGATGACACGCCGTAGTGGTCGTAATCGAGAAAGCAATCGACCTGACTATCGCCGAAGAATATCACCACGACTACTTTGCAAAAAATCCCGATAATCGATATTGTCAAGCGATGTTCAACATAGGGGCAACTGATTCGAAAAGATTCCACCGATAGTATCATCTCGCCCTGCAGTCTCGGCTGGCCGATGGATGCAAAGATGGCTGCTATTTCGGTCTTGCTGATTATTATCGGCGCAAGCCTCAGCTTGTTGTTATTCATCGATGATGATGAAGTGACTGAAGACGTCCTCGGCCTAGGTGTTGACCCTATACCTCAAGGTGAAGGGCACGACCATCGTGCCGCCGACCAGCATGATTTCAGCAGCAGTAATTTCGATTATGTCGACTTCCACCAATTGACCACCCCCGGTAATGCTGAAATCCAAGTCAAAACCTCACCCGATGGCCGTACCTACGTCTATCAGGCCGGCTGGAGAGAGATGCATATCACCGATGTTACCGACCCCAGCAATATCATACTTGTCAGCAAATACGTCGACGAGAATACCCAAGTTCTCGACATCAAATATCTCGAATACGGTGGTAGAGAATACATCATCTTACAGAATCAATTGGTTCAAGCTACCGCCGACCCTCAGGTCGGAGAATGGGAAGACCCGGCCCAAGTCTCAGTGACTCTGATCGATGTCACCGATAAGGAAGACCCGTGCTATGTCGATTCATGGTACGATACCGATCATCCGACCGGCCCCCACAACCTCTACACCCACAAGATAGATGGTGAGTGGTACATCTTTGTCGCCAATCCCGAATACGAAGCCTGTGATGCCGCAATCGGCGAAGCTTGCGGCGGCATCACCATCGCCCATATCAATATGCAAATCGCCAATAGCCTTGACTGCACGGTGCCGATGTCAAGACATGGTTCCTCGATTTTCAAGGTCGGAGAGGCTGAGGTCTCATGGGAGAATACCAGAGGGGGCTGGATCTACATCCACGATATGACCGTCCAAACCTGGCCGGGAGAAGACAGTAATGACCCGCGCTTTGGTAAAACCTTCATCTACGGCGCCTATTGGGAAGCCGGACTGCGCATCTTCGATGTTTCAGATGTACCACATCCTACCAATTCACCAGAACTCTACACCTTGGTAACCGCCACCTGCAAAGCCGGTGGCGGCAATCCTCTGATCTGTCGCTGGCGCGCACCAGAGGTCGGGCAATGGATGGACTTCGCCGATCTTGACCACGATGGTCAGCCCGATAGTAGTACGACCGCCAATGTCAATGGCGGTCGCGCCTCGTATATTCACTATGTCGAGCCCTATCCAGTGATGGTTGATACCACCCATTTGGGTGGCCCTAGCGGCAAGAGGCATCTGACGACACTAGCGACTGAAGTCCTGTCTACCTCTCACGGAACCGGCTTGGTATATCTTCTTGATACAACGGATTATAGAATGGAAAACGGCAATTTCCGCTTCTTGCCTAAACTGTATTCCTCTTGGGAGATCCCCGGCGCAGAAGACCATTGTTTCGGCGCTGATTGTCCAATCAATCCAGATGGGGCAGAATGGTTGCTTTTCAGTCCGCACAACCTCGACTCGGTGTTTTTTGAAACCGGTGAAGAGGGGAAGCCCGACAATAGTTACGGCAGTGATTGGGATGGTCGACTCTACATGGGCAATTATCACTCAGGGGTATGGGTGCTCGATGTTGAAACTATGATTGCCCGCGGCATCGTCGACCAAAGCGATGGTGAAATCTCCGATGAGGAAAGGAGAGCAACGGATTTGGCAACTGTGGTTGGTTATTACGTGCCGCATGGGCCCGAGGATGGCACAGAACTACCACAGGAATACTATGACCACGGCTTCACCCCGATGTTGTGGACTACCGAATGGCACGAGGGCTACACCTACGTCTCATGTGGTACCTCGGGATTATACGTGATTCAACTAGATATCGACAAGCCATATATGAGTCTAGAGCAGTCTCCGGGTTGATTGTCAGTCTGATAACTAATAGCAACTTTAATCAAGTTCTTCAAATGGTTCAGGGTGATGGAAGCATCGCCAAAGCACAGTGCAAGGCTCGCCTGCGCCCTCGCTCTCCTAATGCTATTTTCCATATTCAATTCGATTGCCATCTCACAATTATTCACGGATGAAGAGGAACTTTCTCAGCCAATTCTTGAATCACAATCTACGCCTCTAAGTGGCTGGAGTGATAGAATAGAAATCGCACTGATGCCTGCAACTAGCGCCCCTAATCTACAGGTTAGAATCCCTATTATTGTCAGCGATGACATCTACGGTAGCGCAAAAGCCGATGGTTCAGATGTGCGGTTCTATCAAAATGATGGCACCTTGCTCGACCACTATGTCGAAAAATGGGATACAAATAGTGATTCGATAATTTGGGTAGAGGTTCGCACAGCCTCGACTTCACAAATTTGGATGGATTATGGAAATCCCAGTGCAAGCGATATCAGTGATTCTAGCAATACTTTCCCCTTCTTCGACGACTTCCAAAATCTCAATGCTTGGTCGCATTATGGCTCGCCAACACCATCGGTATTCAGTGATAGTGGTTGTAATGATGGATGGTGTTACTCCACCAACGGCGATGGTTCTGATGCATCTGGAAGCGTTTCCATCTCAAGTGTTAATATTATTAATGGAGTGATTATTGAGTTTAGAGTCAAGCAATTAGCTGGTTCATCCCCTTGGGATATGTTCTACGACATTGGATTAAGTAGATTGACAGGTGGACAGACAGAGCAATTCCGCCACCCTCTAATTACCATGGGTATAGATGGAGCTGACCCCGATGGTAATAGTTCAAGAGCAGGTGCTGTCTTACTAACATCATGTACGGGCTCTGGCTGTACAAGCGGTATAGTTAGTGCAGATTATAGACAGACCATCAATCTCTCAATGAATGACTACAACTACCATGAGTACGCTTTACGCTACGATAGAATCAACAATGTAGCATATGCTTCAGAGGACGATATCCAGTTCAATTCCATCAATACATTCAACCACAGCATTACCAATACGTCATTGGTTATCGCTGGCCGGAGTCAAACCAATTCCAATTATCTCGATTGGATTCGGGCCAGAAATTACACGGCCACCGAATCCACCGCTTCATTCGTATTTCCAGCACTGGTTGCTAATGGTTCCCCGATTGGTACTTGGCTCAAAGCGATTAGTATTGGTGGGACAGGCAACGAAAATGTCAATGACTTGATTACCGACAATGATGGCAACGTCTACATCCACGGAAAATACTACGGAACTGTGAACTTTGGTTCCACATCCTTGACCTCGGTAGGGGGAAGCGACATCTTTGTCGCCAAGGCTTCACCCGCTGGTAGGTGGCTATGGGCGGCAAGCGGTGGAGGGATTAACAATGATTGGGGTTATGGTGGACTAGCCATAGATTCGAATGGCGACATCATCTCAAATGGGATGGTCAATGGAAATAGTGGTGCATCGTTCGGCCCACATTCCATTTCGACCACCAACGGTAATGAGAATCTCTACGTGGCCAAGATCAGTTCAGATGGTGAATGGCTATTGGCAGCAACTGCAACAGGACCGTTAGAGGGATTCCAAGTATCCATTACCAGCAACGATGACATCATCGTCTCGGGAATGGCACAAGGCGGGACCATGACCTTCGGCAGTTATATTCTTCCAAATAGTGGCAGTTGGGATGCATTCGTGGCCCGTTTATCTTCGAGCGGTACTTGGCTATGGGCAACGAAAATCGGCAGTTCGAATTACGATTCCATCAATATCGCCGAAGTGACCCCTGCCGGCGATATCTTCGTCGCAGGAAAATATTCCAACACGGTACAATTGGGTAATACCTCATTGTCACCTGTCGGTGGATCTGACATCTATGTAGGCAGCCTTGACGCTAGCGACGGCAGTTGGAACTGGGCCTCATCCGCAGGTGGCTCCTCAAATGAACTTGTAACCGGGCGCGGCGAGATTGTTTTCGATGCTCAAGGAAACGGATATTTCGGTGGTCGGTTCCAAGGACAAGCTACCTTTGGTAGCCATTCGGTCACCAGTAGTGGCGGTGATGATGCATTCTTCGCTAAGATCTCTCCCAGTGGGACTTGGCAATGGGTAGTAAGTGCTGGTGGAGCTAGCACAGATTCGTATGATAGCATCAATATGGAGCAGAATGGTGACCTCACGGTAGTGGGTAAGTTCACAGGAACTGCCACCTTTGGTTCAAATATTCTGGTATCCGCAGGCAACACCGATATTTTCGTCGCCGGGTTATCTCAGAGTGGCGATTGGATTTGGAGTATGAAAACTGGAGGTTCTGGGCAAGAATGGGCTGAAGGAATCGATTCTTTAGGCGGAGGTGTTTCTGTTATTACAGGTAATTACAACACAGCCTTGACCATTGCTAATACCACTCTCAATAACTATGGAGGCTCTGATGTATTCCTCGCTTGGTTAGTCACCGGAGAGGAGACATTGCAAATCGACTCGGTCTCACCTGAAAGTGGGTCCGTAGATGGTGGTCTCGATGTTTCAATAAATGGCACTGGCTTCGATTCTCTGGCACAATATCGGCGCGAAATCACCATCACCAATCCTCTGAACGAATCTGTGTCGAACATGACTTTCGATGTCGTTAATCCGATTTACAACGAAACCGGACTCATCGCATCATACCACTTCTCCGGTAATTCTGGAACCATTATTGATTCTAGCGGCAATGAAAACGATGGAACGGCTGGTGGCAGTTTGTCATATGGTGATTCAGGGCCGAATGGTGGAGTTGTCACATTCGATAGCTTTGATGATGTAATTACAATCTCAAGTGATACAGTACTTTCAGGTTCAGATGACTTTACAATCTGCGGCGTGATTAAGCCTGTTTCCTCTCACAATGGAGCCATTTATTCAACAAGAATAAACTCGACTGCAGGCTTCAATTTGGGCTTTGAAGGCCCAGACATTCTTAGATTTGAATCTAGTGGCCAGGGTGCTGGACAGACAGGAATAAATTTGAATGAATGGAATACTTTCTGCGTAGTACACGAAGCTAGCGCCTCAAGGATTCGCTTGGTGGTCAACGGAGTGGGAGGCGTGCTTTCTGGTTGGAATGGTTGGGATGCTGGATCATCATTTCCACTAATCGGCAAGACCTACTATTCCTCTTCTATTCAGGACTTAGATGGCTCGATAGATGAGTTGCAAATATATGATAGAATCCTTACACATGGTGAAAGAATGGCATATCATAATTCAAACGCAAGGTTGGATTATGGTGATGTCCGTTTTTGGGCAGCAGATGGTTCAGCCATCGATTACGAGATGCTCAACGACGGCCACTTCCGCATCCTCATCCCCTCGATGTCCGCGGGAGAGACACGCACACTGAATATCACCTATGGGGCGGCCGGATTAGATGCTTCTTCGACCGCTGTCGACAGATATCAGACAGATACCGACATATCATTCTCTTCAACTCCATCCCTATTGGTGAACGAGGAGAATCTTAGCGGCTGGTGGCGACTTGACGAGAAATCAGGCACCACTCTGTACGATTACTCGGGAAATGGCAATCATGGAACTATTTCCGGTTCCCCTTCAATGGGAGAACAAGGCAAGGTTGGCACTTCGATGGTCTTCGATGGCACGAGTGACTTCGTAAGTTTGGGGACATCTATCAATTCTCAACATGCCTCCGGCACCAACGACTTCACTACTTGCTCTTGGTTCAAGACCACATCGACTACTTCTTTCCAAGGAATGAACCTTATTGCAGGAAATGTTGTTGATGGCTCACCTTGGAACGGTTACCAACTTGGTTTAGACAATGGCAAACCGCATATGAATGCGATATCTATTCCAAATGCAAATAATGCGATTACCGGAACCTCCAATGATA